>Ga0116137_1000434_pt1 | contig 35260 bp, 35 predicted proteins | sample June2015DPH_20_1_3_FD_88973 | JGI IMG/M metagenome (GOLD analysis project Ga0116137, IMG submission 88973) | Peatland microbial communities from SPRUCE experiment site at the Marcell Experimental Forest, Minnesota, USA - June2015DPH_20_100 | ecosystem: Environmental > Terrestrial > Soil >...
CGAGATGGATCGGCTCCCGGAAGTCCACCCGGTCCACCGACACGGTCACGCAGGTGCGCTGGGCGTGACGGATCGCGCTCACCGCGCCCACGCGATCGAGCATTCCGAGGATGACACCGCCGTGCACGTTGCCGACGTGGTTCGCCATGTGCGGCATCATCACTTCGGCGATCGTGGTATGGGAGAGGCGGGGCGCGCGGCCGTCCATCAGTAGTCCACCGGGCGGAGGTACGATTCGCCGATCGCCGCCTGGCTCAGCATCGCGACCGTGGGGAGCCGGCGCTTCCAGTGCGTGGAGTCGAGACGCCGCTCCACCAGCTCCACTTCGCCCTGCGAGAAGCCGAGCGCCACGATCTCCTCCTCCTTGAATCCCCGCAGCAGCCAATGGAGGATGCGGTCGGCCTTCGCGTACGAGATGCCGAGGTCGCCCTCGTCCGTCTGTCCCTTGATCAGATCGGCGGTCGCCGGCTTCTCCACGATCGCCTTCGGCACGCCGAGATGCCGCGCCAGCGCCCACACCTGGCTCTTGTAGAGGTCCCCCAGCGGGTTGATCGGCGGCGAGTCGTCGGCGTGCCAGGTGAAGTAGCCGAACAGCCGCTCAGTCTTGTTCCCGGTGCCGAGGGCGAGCGCGCGCAGCTTCGCCGACTGGTCGAACAGGACGACCATGCGCACCCGCGCCATCACGTTGCCGCGGCGCGAGGCGTCGGCCTCGGGCTCGGCCGCTCCGACATAGCCGTCCACGGCCCCCGAGATGTCCACGGTGCGCGACTGGATGCCGAGTGCCTTCACCACGAGCTGCGCGTGGGCCAGGCTCTCGGCGCTGCTGGTGCGGTAGGGCAACATGAACGCCCAGACGTTCTCCGGGCCCAGCGCCCGCGCGGCGAGGTACGCCGTGACCGCGCTGTCCACGCCGCCCGAGAGCCCGACCACCGCCCGGTCGAAGCCGCGCCGCCCTTTCACCTCTTCGCGCAGGAACTGGACCAGCCACTGCTCGACGAGGGCGCAGTCGATGGCGAGGGGATCGGCGGCGGCGCCTGCGCCCGCCGCGGGCAGCCCCGGTCCGACCGGACGCCCCGCGGCCCGCGGGCCGCCGGTGCCCCGATCGTACTCACTCGCGGCGGGAGGCCGCTCGAGCGAGCTCAGGAGATGCGGAAGATGCGTCTCGAGATCGGAGAGGAGCGGCTGGTCGGCGCGGGCCCGCGCGATCTCGCGCAGGTCCACCGGAGTCTCGATCAGCGCCTCCTCCCAGAGCGGCCCCCGTGCCTGGATCTCCCCGCGCGGCGTCACCACGACGGAGCCGCCGGCGAATCCCTTCCCTCCCTCGAAGCCGACGAGCTGCGCGACCGCGACCCAGACCCCGTGCTCTTCGGCCACGGACCGGGCGATCCGCTCCCACCGGGCGACGTTCGCCGGACGCGCGAGCGTCTCTTCGCCGGGCGCCATGCCGCGGGCGGGCGAGGCCGACGGGATGATCAGCAGCTGCGCGCCGCGCAGCGCCGCCACCATCGGCGGGAGCGAATGCCAGGCGTCCTCGCAGATCAGGAGCGCCGCCTTCCCCCACCGCGTCTCGAACACGCCGACGTCGTGGCCCGCCTCGACGAACCGCTCCTCGTCGAGCACGCCGTAGGTCGGCAGAAAGACCTTGCGGTGGACGTGGACGATCCCCGCCTTCGGTCCCCCCAGCGTGGCGTAGAGCGCCGAATTGTAGAGCCGGTCGCGCCACCGCTCGTAGAAGCCGACGACGATGTCGAGTGGGGGCCCCCCCGCGGTCTGGTGCTGCGCCTCGAGGTCCTCGAACAGCTTGCCCGCGGTTACCGCGACCTCCCGCACCCCGCCCTCGAGGAGGTACCCGGCCATCGCCGCTTCGGGGAGGATGACGAGCTCCGGGGGATCGGCCCGCTCGCCGAGCCGCGCCAGCAGCCCGCCGATCCGCCTCAGGTTCGTGGAGTACTCGCCTTTGGCAGGCTTGAATTGGGCCACGGCCAGGCGCAACATGGGGCTAAGTATAGTGTGGCCGCCCCGCGGCGCGAGCGCGCCGCGGTGACCCGCCTCACCGACGCGGGGCCGCCTAAACCTCAATATCCGCGGCATTCGACGCGCAGACGCCCCTCACTTCTGCTCGGAGACGATAGCGATGGACCTCGACGCCACCCCGTCCGGCCCTCTCGACCCCCATATGCACGACAAGCTGGAGGCGGCGATGATCCTGCGCGGCGTCGTCAAGCTGGTCCTCGACCAGGGCTCCGTGGAGGTGCAGCCCCGCACCTGGTACCGGGAAGGGGGCACGCACTACCTCGAGGCGCAGAAGCGGCCGAGCGGCGAGCGGATGGTCGTCCGCCTCGATCAGATCCGGGACGTCCGGGCCTACTGACCGGGCTGAGCGGCAGCGGTGCCGGCGCCGGTTGACAGCCAGAGGTACGACGCTAGAATCCGAACCAGGCGGTGGAGTCCGCCGTAACTGCCCGGATTCGTTGGGCCGATGACTCCTACGGTGCGTAGAGGCGCCGTGGGAGTTTTCTGTTTCTCCCGCCGGCGACGAGTGCGCTCTCGACGAGGGAGGGACGATGCATAACCTGTGGTTCACTGCTGCGGCCTGGATGGCGGTTGCGCTGGTCGCGAGCCTGATCTCGATTCGCCTCGGTGTTTCCGTGGCGCTCGTCGAGATTGTCCTCGGCGTGTTGGCAGGCAACTTCCTCCACTTCCAGACCGGCGAGTGGATCAACTTCCTCGCCAGCTTCGGCGCCATCCTGCTGACCTTCCTGGCGGGCGCCGAGATCGATCCCGTCTCGCTGAAGACACACTGGAAGGCCGCCTCGGCGATTGGGATCGTCGCCTTCCTGCTGCCGTTTCTGGGCGCATGGTTTGTGGCGTACTGGGTCTTCCACTGGGCCTGGCACGCGGCCCAGATCGCCGGCATCGCGCTGTCCACCACCTCGGTGGCCGTGGTGTACGCGGTCATGGTGGATACCGGCCTCAACGCGACCGAAGTCGGCAAGATGATACTCGCGGCCTGCTTCATTAACGACCTGGGGACAGTGCTCGTGCTCGGCTTCCTCTTCGCGAGCTTTACCTGGTGGACACTCGCCTTCGGCGTCCTCCTGGCTCTGGTGCTCGTGTTCCTGCCTCGCGTCACGCGCGCCGTCATTCGGCGGCTCGGCGCCACCCGCGTGTCTGAGCCGGAGGTGAAGTTCCTCTTCCTGGTCCTGTTCTTCCTGGGAGGCGCTGCCGCTTCCGTGAAGAGTGAGGCAGTGCTGCCGGCGTACCTCGTCGGATTGGTCATCGCGGGTGTGTTTCTAAACGACCGGGTGCTGATGCACCGAATGCGGTCCATCGCCTTCGGACTGCTGACCCCGTTCTATTTCATCAAGGCCGGCCTGCTGGTCTCGCTGCCAGCGGTCGCAGCCGGGGCGTTGGTGATCGTGGCGCTGCTGGCCACGAAGATGGCAGCCAAGGTCGCGGGGATATGGCCCACCGGCCGTCTGCTCGGGTATCCCAAGCGCCTGAATGCCTATACGATGCTGCTGATGTCCACCGGCCTCACCTTCGGCACCATCTCGGCCCTATTTGGCTTCGAGAATCACCTCATCACGCAGACACAGTACACGGTGCTCGTGACCGTCGTCATCTTGAGCGCCGTGGTGCCGACGTTGATAGCGCAGCAGTTCTTCGAGCCGGATCGTGCGGAAGCCCAGTTCGTCCCCGGGCGCCTGGCACCGCCCGAACGCGGCCCGGAAACCCTCCCAGAGATAGCGACGGGGTGAGCCATGTACCATCGCATCGCAGTGGGCTTTGACGGCTCCGAGGTCTCCCGCCGGGCGCTGCACGACGCTGCAGCGCTCGGCAAGCTCTCGGCTGCCGGACTCGTAGTCATCCTCATCCAGGAACACGTGCCGAAATACCCGGAGATGCCCAGCGAGGTCACCGAGGAGCGTGAGGCCATTGACCGCTACTTCTCGCGGCTGAAAGCCGAAGCGGAACGCGTCGCGGGCGAAGCGGGCATTCCGGTTGTCGTGCACTCCGTGGCGGGGAACCCCGCGAAGCTGTTGTGCGATGTGGCGAAACAGGAGCGCGCGGACCTGCTGGTGATCGGCGCTAGCGGTCGCTCGGGGCTCTGGGGCGGCATGCTCGGAACGACAGCCGACAAGGTGGTGGATCACTCGCCCTGCTCGGTCCTGGTGGTTCGAACCTCAGCCTAGCCATTCCCCGTCTCAGCGATCGGGCAGCCGATTGGCCAGGTCCGCCATCGTCTGCAGCAGTCGCACGAGCTCGTCCATCCTGGGATCGAGCACACCGGCCAGCTCGGGGTGCACGTGCCCGTAGGCCTTGAGGTGCCGCGCCTTCACGTCCTCCATGCTGCTGGCCCAGACCTCGGCCGTAGCCATCACGCGCCGTCGCAGCGGCGGCCCCTCGTCCGGCGGCAGTGCCAGGCTCTGACGCAACGCCTCCACCGAGCCGCGAAGCTGCGCAATGATCTCCCGGAGCGCCGCGTACGGATCCCCGGGACGCGTCAACTCCGGCCACGAGGCGATGTCCTCGAGATCCTCCTGCAGCAGGCGCAGGTGCGTCACCACGCGCCGCTGCTGGTTCGAGTTCAGCAGCCGTTTGTCCATCGCGCGGCGCTCCGGGAGAATGTGACGGCTAGGGCACGACCCACCAATCGGCGCGCGGCGAAGCTCGCTCAGAACCGCCAGTAGACCAGTAGGCCGGCGGCCGCGCCCACCACCGCGGTCGCCGCGAGCGACACCCCGACGTAGCGGCGGAACCTGGGGCTCCCCGTCGCCACGGCGATCCCCAGCTTCACCAGCGAGTTCGTCACCGCCGCCACCGTCACCGCGGCCGCCGGCACCGCCCAGGCGGAGGCCCCGGGGCCCGAACGCGAAAACGCAATCGTGACCGCGTCCACGTCTGCGAGAGCCGAGAGGCTGGCGGCGGCGTACGTCCCACCGGCGCCCAGGTACACGCCCGCCGCCCGCACGAGGATCAGCACGAACGCGTAGATCGCGGCGAAGCTCAGAGCCGCCACGACGCTGAACGGGTTCTTGATCTGGCTCCCCGATTCCGACACTTCGTCGGGGCGCCGGTGCGAGATCAGCCACGCCGCCACCAGCCCGGTCAGGGTCATCACGAACACGATCGGCAGGAGCCGCGGCAGGATGCCGGCGTTCACCGCGCCGGCCAGCACCGCCATCCGCAGAGGCATGATGGACGACGCCACCACGGCCGCGGCAGCGGCTGGCCGCGCCAGGGCCTCGGCGCTCCGGGACCGCTCCGCCATCGCCATCGTCACCGCGGTGCTCGACACCAGCCCGCCCACGGCGCCCGTCACTATCATCCCGCGCCGCTCGCCCAGCAGCCGCATCGCCACGAATCCCACGAACGACAGCGCCGTCACCAGCACCACCACCATCCAGATCTCGCGTGGGTTCCAGACCTGCCAGGGCCCGAACCCCCGGTTGGGCAGCAGCGGCAGGACGATGACCGTGATGACCGCCAGCTCCAGGGCGGCGGTCAGCTCCTCCGGCGAGAGCGCGCGGGAGAACGCTTCGAGCTTCGGCTTGGCCACCAGCAGCACGGCGACCGCAACTCCGCAGGCGCCCGCCACGACCAGCTCCCCGGCTCCCGCCAGCGCCCCCAGCAGGAAGGTGGCGACGGCGGCGACCTCCGTCGTCGCTCCCATGTCTCCGTTCGCCGACGCGCGCAGATAGGACACGACCGCTATCGCGGCGATCGCCACGAGACTCACGGCAACCAGGAGCGGCCCGAGCTGCTCGACCAGGAGCGCCGGTATCGCGCCGCACAGCGCCACCAGCGGGAACGTCCGCACGCCCGCGAAGATCTGGCGCGCCTTGCGCACTTCGGCACGCTCCCGGTCGAGTCCTATCAGGACGCCGACCATCACGGCGACCAGGAGCCGCTCGAGCATCGCGGCGACGGAGAGACTCACCGTACCTCCTCCGTGAAAGGCAGCGTATCGAGCCCGCTGCCCACGAGGACCGCGCGGCCGCGGATCGCCATCCGGGTCGCACCGAGAGCACGAAGCTCGGGTGGGGGCAGCGTCACCCCCCACCACTCCGAGAGCGCGGGGATCAGCAGCTGCTTGTCCACCAGGACGCGCCCGTTCTCCTCGACAACCGGCTCCGCAACGATCGCGCCGCCGGCCGCGCTCCGCGCCGCCCGCTGGACCGCATGCCAGGTGACGATCCAGTAGGCCCGGTCGCCCACCGCCGTGTCCCGCGCCGCGCGATAGACGGTGACCGACGTCCCTCGCACCCCTCGCGGACGCGGCCGGTCGTCGAATGCGAGCGTGTCCTCCCACTGCGAGCCCTTCGGCGGCCACCACACGGGAAGCCGCGGGATCAGCTGCCGCAGCTCGCGGGGCAACGCCGACGGCGGCACCTCGCGACACGCCGTCACCGCCGGATCGCAGCCCGGCTCGATCGACAGGAACTCCCCCCACCGGCTCAGCCGCACGAAGTAGTGCAGCGTATCCTCCGGCCACAGCGCCGTCTCGGACGGCGCCGCCCCGCGCCACGCCTCCGTCCTCCGCACGCTGTCCCGCCACACCGCGAAGGTCCCGTCGTCGCGCGCTACGAACCGCAGCTCCTTCGTTTCCTCGTGCCGGGCGATGATCTCCGTGTCCTTCTTGGCTCTGGCCTCGAGCGCGATCCGGTACGCGAACGAGTCCGGCCAGGCGTAGGCTGTCGGATTGGGCGCGCGCGCGGTCTCGTTCCCGCAGGCCGTGACGAGAGTTGCGAGAAGTAAGACGGCGAAATAGGAAGAAAAGCGTCGCGTCGATATCGCGATAGCATTGCGATGGTGTCCATAATTGCCATTGGAGGGCAGTCGCCCCTCCCGGAGGCAAGACGGGGCCCGAAGCCTGGGTGGCTTCGGACCCCGCGCTGCTCCCGGACCTTGGTCCGGGTCTTCCGCACGGCCCACCGGGTGGCGGACCAGAATCGTCATGAGGAACGTTCTTCTTGCGGAACAGGAACGGTGCTTCTCCGTCCCGCCAACTATACGCGCGAGGGCCCCGGCTCGCTTCAGCGCCGCGGCGCCGCCGTGGATGACGCGGGCTGCGCGAGCCCCGGCAGCTTCATGCTGTCGGCGCGCGCCGGCCCGGTGCGCGGTGCCGCCGACTTGACCGGGGCGATTTCGGGCGGCGCCGCATACGATGTGCCGACATTCCCCACGAAATGGCCGACCAGCAGGGCGGCCGCGATCAGGACCAGGGCCGTCACCGCCTGAAGCACCTTCCGGCTGGTGCTGGGGATCAGCCGACGCAGCCGGACGTTCTCGCGCCGCAGGTCGAGCTTCTCGATGGCATGCTCCACCGTCGCCACGATGTGCGGAAGATCCACCGGCTTGGTGAGGAAGTTCTCCGCGCCGAGCTGCATCGCGCGCACGGCGGTCGGAATGTCGCCGTATCCGGTCAGCAGGATGACCAGTGCGCGCTTGCGGCGCATGATCTCCAGGACCTTCATCCCGTCGATGTCGGGGAGCCGCAAGTCGAGGATCGTGACGTCCGGTTCCTGCGAAGCGAATCCGTCCAGACCCTGCTGGCCCGTCGCCGCACGGACGACGTCGTAGCCGAGGCGCGAGAAGTAGTCGCTGAGCCCCTTCAGCACCGCCTCGTCGTCATCCACGATCAGGATGCGACGTCCGTGTCCGCTGGCGAACTGCTCGAGGTCCGACATGGGTGCCAACTTAGAACAGCTCCGTCTGGTCCGCCAGCGTGCTCGGCTCCACGGGCCGCTGGCCGAGCAGGGACTGCATCGCCCTGGCGCTCGCCGGGGAATGCCCCTGGAAGTGGTTGTTGAAGTAACCGTGCACCGTCGTGACGCGGGCGGCCAGCGCCGCCAGCCCGATCGCCCACATCCCCAGCTCCTGTTGCCGGTCCACCACCACCCGCGAGTAATCCTCGATTCTGCGGTCGGGCCCCATCCACCGCACGTATCCGAATTCCGCGGTGGGGTGCGCGGCGAGCGCGATCGTCCGCTCCCGGCTGACGAACGGCCCATCGGTCAGCGCCAACGCGACGTGGAACGCCCGCAGCAATTCGCTCAGCTCCGGGCCCAGCCAGCCCGGCTTACGGAACTCCACGGCGACATGCAGGTCTCGCGGCAGCAGCGGGAGGAAGCCCTCGAGCGCGCCCCGCTGCTCGGGGCCGAAGTCGGGGCCGAGCTGGATCAGGACGGGGCCCTTCTTCGGCCCCAGCAGCCGGACCCGGTCGGCGAACTGCGCGACCAGATCGTCGCACCCGACCAGCCGCCGCTCGTGTGTGATCTCGCGCGGCATCTTGAGGGCGAAGGTGAACCGGTCGGGCACCCGCGCGCCCCAGCCGAGGACCGTCTTCTCCGACGGAATGGCGTAGAAGGTGGAATCCACCTCAACGGTCTCGAATGCCCTCGCGTACACCGTGAGGTAGTCCGCCGGCCGCGTGCCGCCGGGATAGAACGGCCCGACCCACGCGCTGTAGTTCCAGCCCTGAGTCCCCAGGCGGATGGCGCCGGCCATGCAGCCCAATTGGCACGACCAGGCGTGGTGGCGCAACTTGGGGCATCCCCGAACAGGACCGTCGCCATTCGGGTCCCGGCGGGTTGCTGGTATGCCCCTTGCTGATTACATCCGCCGTCGGAATCGAATCCCCTCGTGGAGGGCTTCATGCAGGCTTCGTCCCCGCGCTTCACGCGCCTCGCGCTCGTCCTCGCGCTGCTCGCCGCCCCGTCTGCCGCCCTCGGGTACGGCGTCTGGATCCACTACGTAGCCCCGTCCGAGGTCCTGAAGGACTTCAAGGCCGCCCCGGGGCTGAACGTGCCCGCCATTCGCACGACGATGCTGTCGGGCGCGACGGACGCCGACGTAGCGCAGTTCCGCACCTGGTTCTACGGCCGCACGTCCGCCCTGAAGGACGTCGGCGTGCGCTCCGCCTTCCTCAAGCGCTATCCGACGCAGGCCTCCTTCGACCTCAAGGCGTTCAAGGAATTCCTGATGTTGAACCCCGCAGCCGAGGTGCTCGGGGTGGATTCGTTCGCGGCCGTCTACCGCGCGCGCACTCCGGCCGACGTGGCGATGGACCCGACGACGCCGTACACGCCGGGCCAGCAGATCTCGCTCGAGAACGCGCTCCGGATGGGGTCGGTGTACCCGGACCTCGACCGGCGCAACCAGGACCGGCTCTACCGCACCGCCGACGGCAAGATCGTGCTCACGGCGAAGGGCGACACGGTGCCGTTCGACCCGATGACCCTCAACTGGGGGAATCGCACGGGTCTCTCGAGCCAGGCGAGTGCCCACATGGCCCTCAACCACCAGGTGCACTCGAGTGATCCCGGCGTGCTGACCGTCGCGCCGTGGAATTTCGTGGTGGCCATCGGCTATCAGACCGACTCGGTGGAGTCGTACGCCGAGGCGAACGCGCAGATGTACACCGATCTCTCCTACGTCACGGCGCTGGGCGGAGGCTCGGGCTCCGACATGCTGTCGGCCCTCTTCGCGGGCAACGCGATGCACTACCTCGCCGACGTCGGCAACCCGATCCACGATCTCCAGGTGGGGATCAAGGACATCTACACCGACGCGACGATGCAGTACTGGCTCGGCCGCCTGAAGACCGTCTTCGGCCTCCTCGGCCATACGCCGTCGCGGAACAGCATCGGGCTCGACATCCTGTCCAACTTCCACACCTTCTCGGAGAAGCTCTTCCAGGTCGAGCTGCAGGAGGCGATGCGGCTGGATTCCGCGGGGAAGAAGGACTCGATCTCGCCCGTCATGAAGGGCGTGCTCGACAAGTTCCGCACCGGGGATCCGGGGTTCCGGCGGGTGCTCACCTCCGACCTCGTGAGCGCCGCGCGGAAGAACGCGTACCCGGAATACGGCAAGCTGATCGCCGCCGCGGTCATCGACTCGAGCTTCGAAGATGGCGCCACGATCTACCGGCTGACCCGCCAGATCGCCGTCTCGAGCCTCAGGAAGGCCGGCGTGCGCGTGAACTTCGATACGATTCCGGCGAACCGGATCTGGGAGTTCGTCCGTGACCGGAACGACCCCGCCATCCAGGCGGCGCTCGACACCTTCAACATCGAGCAGGGCCGCGGACTCGGCCGGGTCAATGAGGCGCTCACGGCGTGGTGGAACGCCTACCAGGGCACGCGGCTGATGCACGCCGATCGCGCCCGGGTGACGGACTGGATCATCGCGCGCCTCTGCGTCGGTCGGCTCAATTACCTCGCCTTCGCCGACGCGCGGCGCGAAGACTACATCAGCACGCACGGAGGCGCCGCGCGATAGACCAGACCGGCGTGCCGCCCGTCCTGCCCGAGTTCGACCGGCTCGGGCTGGCACGGGCGTTCGAGCAGCAGCTGACGGGACCGGTGCGGATGATGCTCTCGGTCCCGCCCCACCCGCCGGACGAAGCGGCTGTCGCCACCGCCCGGCGCGCCGAGGCCCTGCTCGGCGAGCTGGCGGCCCTGTCGGGCCTCCTCACGCTCGAGACGGCGCCCGCGGCGCCCCTCGCCGACCTCGTGCACGACGCACCCGTCGTCATCTCGCTCACCGGGAAGACGCGTGGCGGCGTGCATTTCGCCGGCACGCCCGCCGGCTACGAAGTGCCGATCCTCGTCAACGCGATCCTCGACGTCTCCCGGGGCGAGACCGGCCTTTCGGCCGGCACGGTGAAGGTGCTCGAGGAGCTGCGGAATCCGGTCTCGGTGCGGATGCTGGTGAGCGCCTCCTGCTCGAGCTGCGCAGCCGACGCACGGCTGGCGCTCCAGCTGGCCATCGTCAGCCCGCACGTGGACGCCTGGGTGCTCGACGCCGCGCAGGTGCCCCGCTTCGCGCGGCGGATCGGCGGCACGGCGCTGCCGGCGGCGCTGATCAACGACATCTGCTGGGTGCCGGGCGCGCAGGCCGAGCTGGCACTGCTGGCGCGGGTACTCTTCGCTGGGACGTGAAGCTCCCGCTCGTCATCGACACCGATCCGGGCATCGACGACTCGCTGGCACTGCTCCTCGCCGCGCGGGCGGGCGGCGTCCGCCTCCTCGCCGTTTCCGCCTCCTACGGCAATACCACGGTGGACAACGCCACCCGGAACGCGCGCCTGGTGCTGGGACGCGCCGGCGCCGCCGTGCCGGTCTTCCCGGGGGCGGATCGCCCCCTCCTGCGACCGCTGGTCACCGCCAAGGAGACCCACGGGACCGAAGGCCTCGGCGACCACCGGCTGCCGCCCGCCGAGCCCGTTCAGCCCACGGCCACCAGCATTCTCGACGCTTTGCGCGCCGCCGGCGGCCCCGTCACGCTGGTCACGCTCGGGCCCCTCACCAACCTCGCGCTCGCATTGCGGAGCGATCCTGCGTTCCTGCGTTCGCGCGTGACGCGGCACGTAGCCATGGGGGGCAACATCGCCGCAGCGGGCAATTCCGGGGGGCTGGCGGAGTTCAACGTCTGGTGCGATCCGGAGGCGGCGGCGGAGGTCCTCGCCGCGCGCCTGGGCACCGAGCTGGTCGGCCTGGACGTCACCCGGCGCCTCGTCGTTCCCGCGGCGGCGGTGCACAAGCTGGCCGCCCACTCCGACGCCGACGCCCGATGGCTCGGAGCGCTGCTCGGCTTCTACGTGCGGTTCCACCAGGAGTACGAAGGGCTCCCGGGGGCGGTCATCAACGACCCCCTGGCCGTGGCCCTCGCCCTCGAGCCCTCGTGGGGCTCGGCGGAGACTCTGCCGATCACGGTGACCCTCGCGGAAGCTGTGGGCCGGGGCGAGACACGCGTCGGCGGAGCCGGCGATCCGCTGGTCAAGGTCTACCGCGACGTGAACGTGGGGCCGGTGCACGATCTGCTCCTGGAGTACATCTTCGGCCGGTGGCTTACGAAGGCCGATTTTCAGCCCTAGCTTCTCCCCGCATGACCGCACCCGCAGGACCTTCCCCCAAGGTCGCCATCATCGGGGCCGGAGCCATCGGCCGCGGCTGGGCCGCCCTGTGCGCCTCCGCCGGATGGGAGTGCACGCTCATCGACACCGACGCGCAGGCGGGCGATCGTGCGGTCGCGGAGATCGCCCGCCGCGCCCGGGCCCTCGCCGCATTGGGCCGCGCGAGCGTTCCGGCGGTCGAGCAGGGACTCCGCCGCCTTTCGTTGGGCCGCTCGCTCCTCCAGGCCTGCGGCAACGCCGGCTGGATCATCGAGTCGGTGCCCGAAGACCTGAAGCTCAAGCAGCGGCTCTTCGAGAACGTCAGCCAGGTCGCCGGCCCCGAAGCGATCATCACCTCCTCCTCGAGCGGGCTGCCGATCACGGAGATCGCGGCCAGGTGCCGCGACCAGCACCGCTGTCTCGTCGCACATCCGCTCAATCCGCCGGAGCTCATCCCGCTCGTCGAGGTCGTTCCGGGCAAGTTCACCGCGGCACCGGCCGTGGAGAGCGTGCGCCAGTGGCTTCGTGCCCTCGGTCGGATTCCGATCACGCTCAAGCGGGAAGTGCCCGGGAACGCCGTCGGTCGCATCGCCGCCGCGGTCTGGCGCGAGTGCATCGATCTGGTGCTCGCGGGCGTCATCGACGTGGATGACATCGATCGCGCCGTCTCGCTGGGCCCGGGCCTGGGCTGGGCCGCGGCCGGTCCGCACCTGACCTACCACCTCGGCGCGGGCGACGAGGGCGTCAAGGGATTCCTGGACCAGCTCCTCCAGTCGTTCGAGAGCTGGTGGGCCAGCCTGGCACAGTGGACGAAGCTGGAGCAGGAGCAGGTGCAGGCGCTCACCGGTCAGATCGAACGCGCCTACGGCGGCAAGCTGGACGTCATCCGCGAGGCGAGGGACCGGCGCCTGGCGGCGATTCTCGAGGCCTTGGAGCAGGCGCGGAAGGGCTAGTCGGCGCCGATTCTGGCCACACCCAGCTCCTCGAGCTGGTTCAGCACCCGTTCCGTCAGGCCCCAGATCGTGTACTCCCCGATGACAATCGAGGGGAAATCGCGTGCTTCCCCCGGAAGCGTGAGGCGGAAGGGCCGCCGGAACCGCGGGGAGAAGAGCTGGCTGACAGGAAGCCAGACCGCGGCCTCGACTTCGGGGCCGGGCACCGGCTGCCGGCGCTCCGGGAGCAGGAAGGCAAACGGCCGCACGACGATTGGCGGGAGGTACGGCGTGCGCGGGCTCACGTCGTCGAGCGACCCGAGCAGCATTGCGTCCCCGAGGTCGATGCCGGTTTCCTCGGCCGTCTCGCGGCGCGCCGTCGCTTCGAGCGAGGCGTCCTGGGCCGACGCGAAGCCGCCCGGCAGGGCCATCTGGCCCGACCAGGGGTCTCCCGTACGGCGCTGACGCTTGATGAACAGGACCACGGGATCGGCGCCCCCCGCGACCAGCAGGGCGACCGCTGCGCGTCGGGCTTCCGGCCGGTCCACCGGCGCCGGCGTTCGGCCGGCCAGCGCGCCGCGCAGGCGCTCGACGAAGGGGGCTAGTTCCGGCAGCTGCACCCGCCGCCGGAGCAGCAGCCGCCAGCGTCGTCGGAAGCGCCGCCGCGCTGGCGCGGGGCGGCCACCACGGACAGCTGCTTCTTTACCCTGGCCGAGCCACACTCCGGACAGGCCACGCGGTCCTCCGAGCGGACCAACCGCTCGAAATCCAGCCCGCAGCCGTTGCAATGGTATTCGAAGATCGGCATTAACGCCTCCCTGACGCCTGCCTAACGCCCCCGCGTCATACTGGAGGTGCAAGTATCATCGCCGGCGGCCCCGACGACAAGTGACCGCGAAACTTCGGGGCTTGCGCGCACGTTTAGATTTAACGTGCACCCGATCAAGGAGGGGGCTATCCGCATCTTCGGTGTCAGTCTGCTGGCCGTCGCGGCGTTGGCCGCGGCGGGGCTGCTGTGGAAGCGTCGTCGTGAAGAGCTGCTGGCTCAAGTCTCCCTGCCTCGGGAGAAGGACCTCGAGGAATTGAGGCAGGCCGGCTTCTAGACGCGGCGGCACGACAGTCGCCGAGCGGCCCGGGCGCGCGAGCGTCCGGGCCGCTCCGCTTTCGCAACCCCCGCCGCGACGACCGGACGCCTAGCCCCCCTTGGGCCCCGGGTCTAAGTTTCCCGCCCGGTGGCGACACTTCCCGTTCGGACTTCTGCCCCCGCACTGATCGTCCTGGGGCGCGGCATCATGGCCGCCCGGGACGACCTCGTGGCGAAATGGTCACGGTTCCTTGCCGGCCGCCAGGCCGGCGGCTTGGCGCTGGGTGTGCCGGCGACCGAACGCCTTCTGAAGCTCATCGTGGATCTTCTGGCCTGCATGGCCGGACCGCTGCGGCGGGAAGCGAGCGAAACCTGGTTTGCGGCGACCGAGCTCTACGGCCGGCTGGCCGCCGTGCGCGGTCTCTCCGCCGGCGAGGTAGTCGAGGAGATCCAGTACCTCCGAGAGCTCCTGACGCGGGATCTGGCCGACCTGTTCGTCGCGCTGCCCGCCCGCCAGCAATTGCCCACGGTGCTGCGGATCAATCGGGTCCTGGATCGCGGGGTCGCCAACGCGGTGGTGGGGTATACCGACGCCCTGGTGGCGACGATGTTCTCGAAGGAAGGCGTGCCGGTGCCGACCACCGACCACGTCCAGGAGCTGCTCGCCCAGCTCGACGGCATCGAGGGCGAGCTGAAGCTCCTGGACGAGCGGTCAGCCCGCTGAGATCTCCTCGCCTCCGTCCACGTTGATCACGTTGCCCGTCAGCCACCCCGCGTCGGGGTGGCACAGGGCCACCAGCGCCCCCGCCACGTCCCGCGGCGTCGTCAGCCGCTTGGCCGGGTTCTTCCGGGCCGCGCCCTCGAACAGCCTGTCGCTCCCGGGGATCTTCCGGGCCGCCGGCGTGTCGGTCACTCCCGCACGCAGGGCGTTGACGGCGATGCCCTGCTCGGCCAGCTCGTAAGCCAGCTGGCGCGTGTGGGACTCGAGGGCGGCCTTCGCCGCCGACACTGCGCCGTAGGAAGCGATCGCCCGCGTCGAACCGGACGACGTCATCGAAAAGACCCGCGCCCCTCGCTGCAGCAGTCCCCGGCGATGCGCCTCCTGCGTCCAGTAGACCAGGCTGTGCGCCATCACGCTCAGCGTCATATCCATCTGCTGCTCGTTGACCGCATCGTCCCCGATGAACGGCTTGAGGGCGCCGAAGGCGAGCGAATGCAGCAACACGTAGACCTTGGCGTGCTCCGCCTCCAGGCAGCTCAGCACCTCGGCCCGCTTTTCAGCGTCGGCGGCGTTGTAGTTGAAGAACAGCGCCCGCCGGCCCAGCTTCTCGATCGCGCCTTTGATCTCGGCGACGCGGGCGAGACCCTGTTTGCGGTCGAGATGGACGCCGCAGATATCGTAGCCCGCCGCCGCGAGCGCGAGGCCGCACTCGGCCCCGAACCCGCTGGAAACGCCGAGGACAAGAGCCCAGCGCGGCGAGCCGCCCTGTGCATTCGACACCCTGGAGACTCCCGGTTGGAGTGCGGGGAATCTCGCATTCCGGGGCGCCCGGGAGCAATCCTCGCGCGGGAAGACGGCTGGGCGGCAGGAAAATCAGGTGACCGGAGGACGCAATGGCGGCGCACACACACTATCTCTGGTTCCAGACCAGGCAGCGGCAGGAGATCATCGACGTCACCGACCAGGTGGCCGAGCAGGTCGCGGCGAGCGGCATCAGGGAGGGGTTCGTCTTGGTCTCGGCGATGCACATCACGGCGTCGGTTTTCGTCAACGACCACGAATCGGGGCTCTGGCAGGACATCCTGCACTGGCTCGAGCACACCGTCGCACCGTGGGACCCCGGCCGCTATCACCACAACGAGACCGGCGAGGACAATGCCGCCGCGCACTTGCGAAGCATGACGGTCGGGCATGAAGTGATCGTGCCCGTGACGAAAGGGGCGCTCGACCTCGGCCCGTGGCAGCGGATCTTCTACGGGGAGTGGGATGGCCGGCGGAAGAAGCGGGTCATCGTGAAGGTGATGGGCGATAAGTGAGGTGGAAGGCTGCGTCTGTTGCGATGGTGATGTGATGATGGCGTGATGGTGTGAGTAGCACTTCGGAGGGGTGATGAGCGAGGCGACGGCGACGGACGTCGGTTGGTTCCACCCGACGCGTGGAGCGTATCGCTACACGGTGCTGCTGTTCGTGGGGCTGCTGCCGTTCGGGAGCTACTTCGCGTACGACAGCATCGGCGCGCTGGGGCCGACGCTCATGAAAGCGTGGCATACGGACCAAGCCGCGATCGGCGGGTTGTACACCATCTACTCCATCGCCGCGATCATCTGCGTGGCGCTCTCCGGGCTGATGATCGACCGGATCGGCACGAGGCTGGCGAGCCTGATCCTCTCGGCACTGGTGGTGCTCGGCGCGTGCATCGTGGCCATCGCTCCGAGCTTCGCCATCGCGGCGGCGGGGCGGTTCATCTTCGGGGCGGGCTCCGAATCGCTGATCGTGGCGCAGAGCGCCATCCTGGCGCGGTGGTTCCGGGGGAAGGAGCTGGCGCTCTCCTTCGGCATCACGCTGGCGATCGCACGCCTGGGCACCCTGTTCAGCTTCAACAGCGAATCCTCCATATCGAGCCATTTCGGGTGGCAGGCGGCGCTGTGGGTGGCGGCCGCGCTGTGCCTTTTCAGCCTGCTGTGCAACGTGGTCTACTTCGTGATGGACCGCCGCGGGGAGCGCGCCCTGGGCCTCGCGGAAGCGGGCGCGGGGGACAAGATCGTCTTCGCGGACGTCAAGAAGTTCGGCGCGTCGTACTGGTACGTGGTGCTGCTGTGCGTGACCTTCTACTCGGCGATCTTCCCGTTCACGGCGCTCTCCACCGACCTGTTCCACGAGAAGTGGGGCCTGCCCCTGACGACGGACACCGGCGGGACCTTCCTCGCGACGGTCTTCAGCGACTACCTGCACATGTTCTCGACGGCCGGCGGGACGACGTCGATCATCATCTTCGCCTCGATGATCTTCGCGCCGTTCGCTGGCGGGCTGGTGGACCGGATCGGACGCCGCGCGACGATGATGCTGTTCGGAGCGCTGATGATGATCCCCTGCTACCTGGTCCTCGGCTTCACGATGGTGCCGCCGTGGCTGCCGATGATCCTGCTGGGGGCGGCGTTCGTGCTGGTGCCGGCCGCGATGTGGCCCGCGGTGCCCCTGATCGTGGAGAAGAACGTCACCGGGACGGCGTTCGGGCTGATGACGATGGTGCAGAACGCCGGGCTGGCGCTGTTCCCGTACCTCAACGGCCGCCTGCGCGTCGCCACGCACAGCTACGCGGCGAGCATGGTGATGTTCGCGACGCTGGGGGCGTGCGGCTTCGTGTTCGCCCTCCTGCTCAAGCGCGCGGACGGCCGCGCGGGCGGGGGCCTGGAGCGGGGAGCCCACGCACACGGGAGTTGAGCCGCCTCGCAACGCTTCGTACCGCCGTGCAATGACCCGGTAGCCGCCTCGGCGGCCCCGTTCGCCATCGTGTGCGCCGTCCCTGTCGGGAGCGCACGGCGTGGGCATCACCACGGAGCTGCTGGCGCGGCTTTCCTCGCTCGACGACCTGTTGGAGTTGGCGACGGAGCTGGGCTATGCCGGCGGCGGCGAGGAGCTGAACCCGGCCGCGCGCGCCCGCCTCGGTCTCGATGGGCCGGCGCTCGGGGCCCGCCGCGCGGCGATCGTCGGACGCCGCGCCTCCTTCGTGGTCTACGGCATCGTCGCCGAGCGGCCGGCGAGGCAGGAGGTGGCCGCGGCGGCCGAGCGGCTGGCGCGTGCCACGCCGGGCGAGCGCAGCCTGCTGCTGGCGCTCGACTCTCCGGCGACCACACTCGCCGTCGCGGCGCTCGCCCCGCACAACGGCGGCTTCCGGCCGCGGCAGCTGCGCGTGGCGCTGAAGCCGCCCAGTCCCGTCTCCGCCGAGATCCTCACGGGCCTGGCGGCCCGCCCGCACGACAGCGCGGTGACGCTCGCGGTCCGCGCTGCCGACGTCCTCGAAGAAGAAGGGCTGACTCGCCGGTTCTTCCGCGATTTTTCGCGCCTCCACGCGCTGGCCGCCGAGCGGCTGGTGGAGATGCCGCGCGCCACGGCTGGCGAGCGGCGGTCACTCGCGCTGGTCATCCTGACCCGCGTGCTCTTTCTCTATTTCGTGCAGGCGCGGGGGTGGCTCGGCGGCCGCGGCGACTTCCTACCGTCGCTCCTCGACACAGCGCTCGGCCAGGGCCACCCCTTTCATCGCGCGATCTTCGAGCCGCTCTGCTTCGGCGCCCTGAACTCGCCGCCCGACCGCAGGCCGCGCGCGTCGCGCGCGCTCGGCGACCTGCCGTTCCTCAACGGAGGGCTGTTCGAGCGGCAGGCCATCGAGCGCCGGTACCCCGGCGCCGCGCTCGACAACGAGACGTGGCGCCTCCTCTTCGACGAGCTGTTCGAGCGGTTCCACTTCACCGTGCGGGAGCGCGAGGACGTGGACGCGGTCGATCCCGAGATGCTCGGCCGCGTCTTCGAGGGGCTGATGGCGCGCGACCGGCGCCGCGCGCAAGGCACCTACTTCACGCCGCGCGAGCTGCTCCGGGAGACCGTGGAGCGTTCGCTCGCGGCGGCATTGGCTGGCCGGGACGCGGACGCCGTCCGGCGGATCCGGGTCCTCGATCCCGCGGTCGGATCCGGCGCCTTCCTGCTGGAGGTGCTGCTCCAGCTCGAGCGCGCCCGCGCCGCGCGCTGTCCGCACGAGCGTCCGGCGGAGCGCCGCCGCGCGATCGTGCGAGACAACCTCTTCGGCGTCGATCTCGATCCGATGGCGGTGCGTCTCGCCGAGCTCAGGCTCTGGCTCGCCCTGGTGGTCCACGAAGACACCCGGCTGGACGAAGTCGCTCCGCTCCCCAACCTCGACCAGAACCTGCGGCAGGGGGACAGTCTCCTGTCGCCGCTGGACCTCGTGCGAGGCCGGCTCGGGCCCGCGGCAGCCAGGATCAGGGCCGTGGCCGACCGCCGGCTCGAGTACTTCGCCTCGACCGGACGCGAGAAGGCGGCCCTCGCCCGCGCCATCCGCGCCGACGAGCGCGCGCTGGCCCTCGACGTCGCGGACGCCGGCATCGACTCGCTCACGGCGCGCCTGGCGGACGCCGCGGCGCCCGGCCGCGATCTCTTCGGGCAGCGCGCGGCGCGCGCGCCGCAGGCCGCCCGCCGCATCCGCTCGTGGCGACGCGAACGGCGCGACCTCGTGGCGGCCCGCCGCCGCATCGCCTTCGAGGGACAGCTGCCGTTCTTCGCCTGCGACGTGCACTTCGCGCCGGTGATGGCGGAGGGCGGCTTCGACGTGGTCCTCGGCAATCCGCCGTGGATCCGGGGCGAGCGACTTCCGCTCGCGGTCCGCAGCGCGCTCGCTTCGCGCTTCGAGTCCTATCGCGCGGCGACCGAGCGCACGGGGTTCGCGCATCTGCCCGATCTCTCGGTCGCGTTCGTGGAGCGGGCTCTGGAGCTGTGCAGACCGGGCGGCGTGGTCGGGTTCCTCGTTCCCGGGAAGCTGTTGCGCGCGGGTTACGCCGGCCCCCTGCGCCTCCTGATCCGCCGCATGGCGACCGTGGTGGCGCTGGCGGACCGCGCGCACGACGCGCGCACCGGATTCGCGGCGACCGTCTTCCCGCTGATGATCGTGCTGCGCAAGGAGCCGCCGGCCCCGGAGACGCCGGCCGAAACGAGCGTCGTCGGTGCGTCCGGACGCCGACTCGTCGGCGCCGCGGCCCAGCGCGACCTCGGCCTCGACGAGGTGGCCTCCCGCGCCCCGTGGCTCGCCCTCCCCGGCGACATGGTGCGCGCGATCCGGCAGGCACTGCGCGCCGGCCCGAGGCTCGGCGCCGCCTTCCGCCCCACGCTCGGCGTCAAGACCGGCGCCAACGACATCTTCCTGCGCGACGCCGCCCGCGCCGACGAGCTGCCGCGAGGCTGCCGCGTGCCCGCGGTGCAGGGACGCGATGTCGCGCCGTTCGCGGTCCGGCCGGGCGCCTGGCTCCTGGCGGCCCTGGCCAGCGACGGCAGGCCGCTGCCGCGGGCCCCGCGCGACGTGGAGGAGTATCTCGCTCCGTTCGCCGCGCGCCTGGCGCGCCGCGCCGACGCGCGCGGCCAGAGCGGTTGGGCGTTGTTCCGCACGGAGATGCTGCGCAGCCCGTACCTGGTGATCTGGCGCGACATCGCGCCGCGCCTCGAGGCCGCCGTGCTGCGCCGCGACGCGCCCGACGCCCCCGTCCCGGTCAACACCTGCTATGGCCTGGCCGTCCCGGACCTCTACACCGCGCACTGGCTGGCCGCGTGGCTCAACAGCACTCCCATCCGCAACGTCGCCGCGGCGCTCGCCGAACGCGCCAGCGGCGGCGCGTTCCGTTTCAGCGCCGGCGTCGTCGGGGCGCTTCCGCTCCCGGCGTGCCGCGCCACCGCCGATGTCCGCCGCCTCGCCGCGATCGCCGAAGCCGCGCAACGCGGCGAGGAATGGGATCCCGATGATCTCGACACGCATGCCGCGCTCGCGCTCGGCCTTGCCCCGGAGACCAGCCAGCTTCTCGCGTACCTGGGCGACGCTCTGCGCCGAGACGCTGGCGGGCATCGCTGACCCGCTCTTTCCTGCGCTGACGCTGGCCCGGGCCGCGACGCCGCGTGACGCGGCGCGCGCCATACTCTGCGGCCTGCTCGACCCGCTGGACACGCCCGCGCCCGATCGACCCCTTCCCGCCTGGCTCCTTCCACACCAGGCCGACGCCGTGAGCCGCGCCAGTGCGATCCTCGACCGGTTCGGCGGGGTGCTGATCGCTGATGGGGTCGGGCTGGGGAAGACCTTCATCGCCCTCGCGCTCGCGACGCTGGAGCGCGCACGCGGCGGGGATGCGCTGGCCATCGTGCCCGCAGCGCTTCGGCCCGAATGGAGCCAGGCATGCCGCCACACGGGCGTCAGCCTCCCCCTGCACACGCACACCCAACTGGCGCGATCGCGGCCGCGGCTCTCCGATCGGGTGCGCCTCCTGATCGTGGATGAGGCGCACGCGTTTCGGAACCCGGCGACCCGCCGGTACGCCGCGCTGGCCGATATCGCCGCCGGCCGGCGCGTCGCCCTGCTGACCGCCACGCCGCTCAACAACACGCCCGCCGACATCGCGGCGCTCGTCCGGCTGTTCGCCGGCCGCGATCGCTTCCGCGAATTCGGCGTGCCCGACCTGCCCGCGGCCCTGCGCGCGGCCGACCCCGGCAGCGCGATGCTCGCGCTCGCCGCGGTCTCCGTATGCCGAAGCCGCCGGCTGGTGCAGGCGCGCTTTCCGGAGCTCGCCTCCTCCTTCCCCGTGCGCCGCTTGGCGCCGCCCGTCGAGTACGATCTCGACGACACCTACGCCGGCGCGCTGGAGCCGCTCCTGGCATCGTTGGCCCGGTTTGCCGAGGCAACCTCCTCCGTCGAACGCGGCGCCGCGCTGCTGCACCTTGCGCTGTTGAGGAGGCTCGAATCGAGCCGCACGGCGCTGCGCCGAAGCCTCAGGCGCCACCGCACCTTCCTGACGGCGCTGGCCGAGGCCGCCGCCTGCGGGCGCCGGCTCTCGAGACAGGACTTCCACGCCCTCTTTCCCCGTCACGACGCCGACGACGCGCAGCTGGTCCTCCTCCCCATGCTGCTGGGGAACGGCGACGCCCCGGAGGCCGACGACCTCGCGGAGCGTGTGCGTGCGCTCGAGGCTGCCCTCGCCCTGGTGGACGCCGCCGAAAGCACGCCCGATCCCAAGCTCGGTGCCCTGGTCGCGCTCCTCGACGGCCCGTTCGCGAGACGCAAGACGCTCGTGTTCACCGAGTACCGCGACACCGCGCTCCACCTCGCGCGCGCACTGCGGCATCGCTTCCGGCTGCTCGCCGTCACCGGTCGCGCGGCGTGGGCAGGTCCAGAGCGGGTCCCGCGTCGCGTCGCGCTCGACGCGTTCGCCCCGACGTCGCGGCACGCGGCGGCCGACCCGCTGCTGGACGCCAGAGTGCTCGTCGCGACCGACGTCGCCAGCGAAGGGATGAACCTGCAGGACGCGGCCGCCGTGGTGAACTACGATCTGCCGTGGAACCCCGTCCGCGTGATGCAGCGCGTCGGCCGCGTGGACCGGCTCGGGGCGCTGGGCCGCGACGTGGCCGTGGCCCACCTCCTCCCGTCCGGAGGTATGCGCTCGCTCACCGGCGTGCTGAAGACCCTGCGCTGGAAACTGGATGCGACCCCACGGACGCTCGGCGGGGAGCCGGATCCCCTCGCCTCGCTCTGGTGGGTCGATCGCGGGCGTCCGCTTCCCGAGGCGCTGGAGGCGGAAAGCTGGCGCCGCGTGGAACCGTTCGAGGCCGCCGAGCGCTGGCGCATGGTCGCCGGGCCGCCGGAGAGACGCGATCGCACGCAGCCCCTGATCGCCGCCGGTATCGCCTCCGAGGTCGCAGGGCCGGCCCTCGGAGTTCTGCTGGCCCTCGAATGGCCCGGCGGCTCCCGCGTTCCGCTGCCGTTCGTCACCGACCCGAGCGGTGCCGTCCGGCAGGACGGCTTTGCGCTGGGCCAGCTCGCGCTTCGCGCCCTCGCAGCCGCGGCGCTCCCGACCACTCCGACGGACTTCACCTGCGCCCTTGCCACGATCCTGCCGCATGCGCGCAACCGACTCCTGTCGCTCTCGGCGTCCCGCCACGGAACCGACTCGACCGGGCCCGGCCGTCGCGGCGCGATCGACACGCTCGTGCGCGCAGCCCACCGCGCCGAGACCGCCCGCGACGAGGCGGCGTCGGAGGCGATCGGCCTGGCGCTCGCCGCGCTCCGGCACGAACTCCCGGAAGGCCTCGACCGCACGCTGGCCCGGCTGCTCGACGGCGGGGCGCGCGACCTCGCATTCGCGCGGCAAGTCCTCGACGGCGTCGCCGGCTCCCTCCCGCCGGCCGGCCCGAGCCTCGACGGCACGCCCAGGTTGGTGCTGGTCGCGGCCATCGCGCTCGTCTCGAGGTGCCCCTCCGATCCATAGAGTGCGCCGCGGCGAGACACGACTATCTTCTGTCCGTGCGATTCCGCGCCGTGTTGTTCGACCTCGACGGCACGCTGATCGACTCGACCCGCCTCATCATCGAGTCGTATCACCACACGATGCGCGTCCACCGCGCTCAGACCTTCCCCGATGCGGAATGGATCGCCGGGCTCGGCACGCCACTGCGCGTCCAGTTCCGCCGCTTCACGGACGACGCGGCCGAAGTGCAGCGCATGATCGAGACGTACCGCGAGTGGAACCTCGCCCACCACGACGCGATGGTCCGCGCCTTCCCCGGCGCGGTCAACGCCGTGACGACCCTGAAGGCGCAGGGCGCGCGCCTTGGCATCGTCACCTCCAAGAACCGCCACGGCGTCGAGCGCGGCCTCAGTCTTTGCGGCTTCGACGGCCTGTTCGACCAGATCGTCACCTCCGACGACCTCGAGTCCAGCAAGCCGGACCCGGCTCCCGTTCTCGCCGCGCTCGCCCGGCTCGACCTGCCCGCGCCCTCGGCACTCTTCGTGGGCGACTCGCCCCACGACATCGCCGCGGGCCGCGACGCCGGCACCGGGACGGCAGCCTGCCTCTGGGGCCCGTTCGAGCGCGCCACGCTCGCCGCCGAGCACCCCGATTATTGGCTCAACTCCTTCGATGAGCTCGCTCCCCTCGTAGCCTGATCCGACGCGGCCCTTGCCTCAACTGTCGTCCTTCGCCACACTAGGTGCCGCAATCTCCAACGGGTGCCCGGACCATGAGTGAAGCGGGACGCATCCTGATCGTGGACGACGACGAAGCGCAGCGGCATCTGCTGGCGACCGTTCTCACGGCCGACGGGTGGGCGGCTGTCGAGGCCTCGTCCGGCGAGCAGGCGATCGGGATGCTCGAGCGCGGCACGGAGAGCGACGTCATCCTCTCGGATCTCAAGATGCCGGGGATGGACGGGCGCGGGTTCCTCTCCATCGTCTCCGAGCGCTGGCCGGAAGTGCCGTTCATCGTGATGACGGCGTACGCCACCGTGGACTCGGCCGTCGAGATGCTCCACGCCGGCGCGTTCCACTATCTCCCCAAGCCGATCAAGCTGCCCGAGCTCCGCATCGTCGTGCGGCGCGCCCTGGAGTCCAGCGAAACGCGTCGCGAGCTCGCGCGCCTCAGGCGGAAGGTGGGGCTGCCGGCCGACGTGGTGGGCGCCTCGCACCAGATGCAGCAGGTCTTCGAGACCGCGCTCCGGGTCGCGCCCAGCAGCACGCCCGTGCTGATCACCGGCGAAACGGGCGTCGGGAAGGAGGTCGTGGCGCGGGCCATTCACGGGGCGAGCGGCCGCGACAACTTCGTGGCGTTGAACTGCGCGGCGCTGCCGCCGAGCCTGGTCGAGTCGGAGCTGTTCGGCTTCAAGCGCGGCGCCTTCACGGACGCCAATCGCGACCACGCCGGGCTCGTCGAGGTGGCCGCTTCCGGCACGCTCTTCCTGGATGAAGTCGCGGAGGTGCCCCTCGCCACGCAGCCGAAGCTGCTGCGCTTCCTGCAGGACGGCGAATACCGGCGGCTCGGCGACAGCCCCTCGCGCAAGAGCAGCGCGCGGGTGATCGCGGCGACCAACCGCGACCCGGCGGAGGAGGTCGCGGCGGGCCGGATGCGCGAGGACCTCTTCTATCGGCTCAACATCGTGCACATCCAGATCCCGCCCCTGCGCGAGCGGCCGGTGGACATCCCCGTGCTGGCCGAACAACTGGTTCGTCGCCTCGCCGACCGGTACCAGCTGGCCGTCGCGGAGCTGACGCCGGAAGCCGTTGCCGCGCTGACCGCATATCGGTGGCCGGGGAACATCCGGGAGCTGGAGAACGTGCTGGCCCGCGCCCTGGCCTTGAGGACCGGGCAGACCATCACGCTCACGGATCTCCCTCCCGAGGTCAGCCAGGCCGCCCCCATGGCGGTGGGTGCGGCGCTGTTGGAGCAGATGCCCACGCTGCCCCTCGAGGAGGTGGAGCGCCGCTACATCCTGCGCGTCCTCGAATCCACCGGCGGCAACAAGCTCAAGGCAGCCGAGGTGCTCGGGATCGATCGCTCGACCCTGCACCGTAAGCTCAAGCAGATCCATGGCGTAGCCGCGCTCCGGCTGTAGCACCGGTTCCAACCCCAGGCACACACCCTGTGTCCAAGTGAACGAATGGAATGGGCGCTGCGCCGTCCGGAGGCGGGGTTGACCCGACCCCCGACGCCCAGGGGGCCTGGAGCCCCGGTGGAGTCCGAAGCCGCGGACGTCGTCCTCGCCGCGGCGGGCGATCAGCGGGCGTTCGAGCGGCTGTACCGCCTCCACGTCGCGCGGATCCACTCGCTGGCCCGGCGGATGACCGGCTTCGACGGGGATCCGGACGAGCTGACCCAGGATGTGTTCGTGCGGGCGTGGGAGCGACTGGGCACGTATCGCGGAGAAGCGGCCTTCGGCACGTGGCTGCATCGCCTGGCCGTGAACGTCATCCTGAACTGGCGGCGGAGCACGCTGGCGGAGCGGCGGTGGATCGAAGAGGGGGCGGATGTCGAGCTGCTCGCGAGCGCGCGCTTCGGCAGGGCCGAGAGGATGGATCTGGAGCAGGCGATCGCGCAGTTGCCGCCGGGGGCACGACAGGTGTTCGTGCTGCATGACGTGGAAGGGTTCAAGCACGAGGAGATCGCGGGCATGATGGGCGTCACGGCTGGCACCTCGAAGGCGCAGTTGCACCGGGCGCGAATGCTGCTGCGCTCGTGGCTGGAGCGATAGCGATGAACGAGCATCTGGGCGAGCGACTCTCTTCCTATCTCGACGGCGAGCTCGCCGGCGAGGATCTCGTCGCGGCGGAGGCTCACCTGGCGGCCTGCGCCGAATGCCGCGCCGCGCTGGAAGGCCTGCGGCAGCTGACGAGTCGCGCGCGGACGCTCGACGATCATCCGCCGGAGCGCGACTTGTGGAGCGACATCGCCGTGCGGCTGCCGGACAGGGCGCCCGGCGTCGTTCCGCTCCGCCGCCGGCGCTTCGCCTTCTCGCTCCCGCAGCTCGCGGCAGCCGGCATCGCGGTCGTGGCACTCTCCTCGGGCGCGGCGGTCCTGTTGACGCACGGCGCTCGGACCCCCGCCTTCCCGGAGTCGCCTTCCTCGGTCATCATGGCCGGGCCGGCCGGCCTCGCATCGGCCAAGGGCATCCAGTCATACGACGTGGCCATCCGGGACCTCGAGGCCACGCTGGCGTCCCGCCGCTCCACCCTGGACACGGCGACGATTCGCGCCGTCCAGCAGAGCCTCGCGATCATCGATCGAGCCATCCGCCAGGCCGAGGCTGCGCTGGCACAGGATCCCAACAACATGTACCTCAACGACCATCTTGCCCACGCGCTGGACCGGAAGCTCGAAGTACTACGCCGCGTGACCTCCATGGCCGCGGCGAGCTGAGGAGACCATGAAACGCTTCGTTGCTGCAGTCGCCATCGCCGTCCTCGCCTTCGCTCCGCGCGCCCTGCGCGCGCAGAGCATCGACTCCACCTTCGCCGTGCGGAGCGGCGCGCGTTTCGAGCTGCAGAGCGTGTCGGGCTCGGTGCGCATCCGGGCGTGGAACCGGTCGCAAGTCCGGGTCCAGGCCGAGACGGACGGCGCGCGCGTCGACCTCGACGCCGGCTCGGACGGCATTTCGGTGCGCGCGATCCCGCGCCGTGGCGAGGGGGACGTCGACTTCACCATCTCCGTCCCGGTCGGTACCGCGCTCGAGGTGCACGCCATCTCCGCCGACATCGACGTCGGGCAGGTCTGCGGCCCGGCCCGGCTCGGCTCGATCTCCGGCGGCGTGACGCTCGTGTGCGCTGCGGGAGACGTCGAAGTCGAGAGCGTCTCGGGCGACGTCTCGGCCACGGACATCCGCGACGGGCACACCGAGATCTCCTCCACCAGCGGCGACGTCCAGGTGCGCCAGGTCAAGGGCAGCCTCAGCGCACGCAGCGTCTCAGGCGACGTGACCCTCGATCGGGTGGACGGCGACGACGTGGGCGTCGAAACGGTCAGCGGTGAGATCGGCTTCGCCGGCCCCGTGCACGACAACGGCCGCTACCGCTTTCGCTCGCATTCCGGCGACGTCACGGTGCGCACCGACGGCGACCTCAATGCGACCGTGAGCGTGAGCACGTTCAGCGGCGACCTCGAGTCCGACTGGCCGATCACCATCTCGCCGGGCCGCGGTGGGCGCATGCACGGCCAGGACTGGGAGTTCACGGTGGGCAACGGCGGCGGGCGGCTCACCCTCGAATCGTTCAGCGGCACGATCTACTTGCGGCGCGGCTCGTCGCCGCGGCGGGAGGACTGATGAACCACGCAATCGTCGGGCTCGCGGCCCTGGCGCTCGCCTGCGCGCCCAGCCTCAACCTCAGCGGCGATCCCGTCGCACGGCCGGCGCCTCGGCAACAGGGCGACCAGTGGAACTGGCACGGCCGGCTCGCTCCGGGCAAGACCCTGGAGATCCGCGGCGTCAACGGCCCGATCACGGCGGAACCCGGCACCGGCGACGCCGTCGTCGTCACCGCCGAAAAGCACGGGCGCCGCAGCGACCCGGATGAGGTGCGCATCGAGGTCGTCCAGGACTCGGACGGCGTGACGATCTGCGCGGTCTATCCCGGCAGCCGGAACCGCTGCGCCTCGGACGACGACTACCACATGAGCACCCACGACAACGACGTCGAGGTGCGTTTCCACGCTCAGGTCCCGCCCGGCGTGCGGTTCGTCGGCGAGACCGTCAACGGCGACGTCGAGGCCAACGACATCGCCGGGCCGGTCAAAGCCTCCACGGTCAACGGGGGCATTCGCCTCTCGACCGGCAGCGGCGACGCGTCGGGGACCACGGTCAACGGCAGTGTGACCGCCGCCGTGCACGGTCAGGGCCAGGGCCCCCTGCGGTTCGGAACGGTGAACGGCTCGGTCACCGTGTCGCTCCCCAAGCAGCTCGACGCCGATCTCGAGGCCGAGACCGTCAACGGGTCCATCCAGTCGGACTACCCGATTACGGTTTCGGGACGGCTCACGCCGCGGCACCTCAGCGGACGCATCGGCCAGGGGGGCCGCCGACTGCGGCTCGAGACGGTGAACGGCTCGATCCACATCCGGTCGGTCGACTAACGGCTTGCTCCGAAGGGCAGCCGCCGCTACAATCGCCCCTCCACGCCGGAGGGGCGATGTCTTTCGAGCCGTTCGCGATGGAGCGCTGGCAGAGCACCTGGGAGAACCGGGTGCGCTACAACATCTCGGAGAGCGGCGTGCATCCGCTCTCGGTCGCCGAGCTGCTCGCGCTCTCGGGCGGCTCGCTCGAGCAGATCGCGGCCGTCCGCCTCGGCTACCCGCAGTCGAACGGCACCGAGCCGCTGCGCTCGGCGATCGCGGCGCTCTACCCGGGCGCCACCCCCGAGCACGTCCTCGTGACCAACGGAAGCGCGGAAGCCAACTTCTGCGTCTGCTGGCGCTTCCTCGATCCGGGGGACCGGGCCGCGATCGTCCTCCCGACGTACATGCAGACCTGGGGGCTCGCACGCACGTTCGGGGCCGCCATCGCCCCGATCTGGCTGCATGAGGATGCCGGCTGGCAGCCGGATCCCTCGGAGATCGACGCCGCGATCGGGCCGGGCACGAAGCTCGTCATCGTCACCAACCCCAACAACCCGACCGGCGCGGTCCTCTCCGCCGACGCGATGGATCGCATCGCGCGTCGCGTGGACGCGGTGGGCGCCTGGCTGCTCGCCGACGAGGTCTACCAGGGCGCCGAGCGCATCGGGAGCACGACCCCGAGCTTCTGGGGACGCGCCGAGCGCGTGATCGTCACCAACGGCCTCTCCAAGGCGTACGGGTTGCCGGGCCTGCGCATCGGCTGGTGCGTGGCACCCCCGTCGCTCGCCGAGGAGCTGTGGGCGCGGAAGGACTACACCACCATCGGCCCGAGCGTCGCATCGGATCTGCTGGCCACGCAGGCCCTTTCGCCTTCCGTGCGGCCGCGGATCCTCGAGCGCACCCGCTCCATCCTGAAGGCCAACTGGCCGGTGCTCGAGCGCTGGTTCCAGTCGCTGGGCGGCGAGTTCACGCACGGCGCAAGCGAGGCGGGCGCGATCTGCTACGCGCGCTACCGATCCGCAATCAACTCTTCGGCGCTCGCCGAACGGCTGCGGCGTGATCACTCGGTGCTGGTCGTGCCCGGGGATCAGTTCGGCATGGACCACTACATCCGCTTCGGCTTCGGCCCGCCGGCGCCCGACCTCGAGGCGGCACTGGAGCGCTTCGCCTCCGCGCTGCGCGCGCTCCACGACTGACCGCCGCAGGGTCCGCGCGTTGACGAGCCCGCAGCGCGGGTCTATGGTAGCAGAATGACCATCGGGAGCCGGCAGCGCACGGGTGCGAAGACAGCCACGATCCGCGCGCCCTACGACGGCGCCGAGGTCGGCATCCATCCGCTGGCTTCGGGGACCGAGATGGACGCGGCCGTGGCCGCCAACGTCGCCGCGGCGGAGGCGTGTCGGCGGATGCCCGCGTACGAGCGCGCGGCTTGCCTGCGGCGCGTCGCCGACGGCCTCGACGAGCGGCGCGACGTCGTCGTCCGGCTCCTGGCGCGGGAGGCCGGCAAGCCCATCGCGCAGGCGCGCGTGGAGATCGAGCGCGCGGCCTTCGTCTTCCGGGATGCAGCCGAGGAAGCCACCCGCATCGGCGGCGAAGTTCTGCCGCTCGACGTTCTGCCGGCCGGGCGTGGGCGCGTGGGGCTGACACGCCGCTTCCCGCTCGCGCCCATCGCCGCGGTCACCCCTTTCAACTTCCCGGTGCTGCTCGCCGCGCACAAACTCGCTCCAGCCATGGCGTGCGGCGCCAGCATCACCCTCAAGCCGGCGCCCCAGGATCCGCTCTCCACGCTGATGCTCGGCGAGCTGATCGCGGCGAGCGGGTACCCGGCGGGGGGCGTCAACGTCCTGCCCTGCGAGCTGCCCGTGGCGCAGCAGCTGGTCGGGGACGAGCGGGTGCGGATGATCAGCTTCACCGGCAGCGCCGCGGCCGGATGGGCGATCCGCGCCCAGGCGGGGACCAAGCGCGTGGCGCTGGAGCTGGGCGGCAACGCTGCGGCGATCATCGAGCGCGACGCCGACCTCCCGCTCGCCGTCGAGCGCTGCGCCGCCGCCGGCTACAGTTACGCGGGCCAGGTCTGCATCTCGCTTCAGCGCATTTTCGTGCACGAGCAGGTCTACGCCGACTTCCTCGGCGCGTTCACGGCTCGCGTGGCGAAGCTCAAGGTCGGCGACCCGATGGATGCCGAGACGTACGTCGGGCCGATGATCTCGGAGGCGGCGGCCGCGCGCGCCGAGCAGTGGATCGCGGCGGCCGCGAAGGGCGGCGCGCGGGTCGCCGTCGGCGGCGGACGGCGCGGCGCGATCCTGGAGCCGACCGTTCTCACCGACACCAGGCCGGACCAGCAGATCAACTGCGAGGAAGTGTTCGCTCCCGTCACGACGGTGACGCCGTACCGGTCGTTCGAGGATGCGCTGCAGACGGTGAACGCGTCGCGCTACGGTCTCCAGGCCGGCGTCTTTACGCGCGACGTGGCGCGGCTGATGCGCGCCTGGGACCGGCTGGACGTGGGCGGCGTGATGGGGAACGAGGTGCCGGCCTGGCGGGTGGATCGGATGCCCTACGGCGGCACCAAGGCGAGCGGCGTCGGCCGGGAAGGCGTACACTTCGCCATAGAAGAGATGACGGAACTCAGGTTGCTCACCCTGTCGATCGAGTGATCGCGATGAATGCGCGAAACGTCCCCTGGTACCTGCGCCCGGTGTTCGTCATCGGCTTCCCGCAGATGGCGCACCGCCCGCCGCTGCCGCGGCGCTGGGCACTCTACTGTGCGCTCGCCTACCTCATCCCGATCGTCATGATCGAAGTGCTGCCGCCCGGTGAGGAGGGCCTGTACCGCGAGCTGTCCTGGCTCACGACCCTCGCGCCAGCCTTCATCCTGTCGCTCCACTACGGGATGCGCGGCGCCGTGACGGGCCTGGTCGCCGGCACCGTGCTGTACGTCACCGTGCAGCTCGTGATGCGCATCAACCTGATGCCGGTCAACGCGTCGGTGGTCCTGCCGAGCTACGTCGCCTACGGCACCCTGGCCCTGGCGGTGGGATGGCTCTCGCAGCAGATGCACAACTTCTACCAGCGTCTGGTCAAAGCCGAGCGCCTCGCCGCCATCGGCGAGGTGGCGGTCACGATACGGCACGAGGTGAACAACGCGCTCGCAGCCATCATCGGCGAGGCGGGACTCCTCAAGGCCGACGCGGACCGGCTCCCGGCCGAGGACCGGCCGGGCGTGGACACGATTCTGGAAATGGCGAACCAGATCGCGGCCAACCTGCGGAAGTTGGAGACGCTCGAGGACGCTCCGACGACGGCCTATCTGGGCGACGTGAAGATGGTGGACCTCGCGGCCGCGAAGCCGGCCGAGGGCGCCTAGCGCGCCGCGGCGTCGATCTTCGCCGCCAGGTCGAAGTCCTTGGCGGTGAGCCCGCCGGCGCTGTGGGTCGAGAGCGTCGTCGTGATCTTGGTGTAACGGATGTCGATGTCGGGGTGGTGGTCCATCGCATCCGCTGCGACCGCCACCCGATCCACGAAGCGGATCCCGTCGGCGAACTTCCCGAACGTGAAGGTCTTCCGGATCGCGTCGCCTTCGCGGGCCCAGCCCGTCGCCCCCTTCAGCCGCCCCGCGATCTCCTGCTCCGTCAGCTTGGCCATGCCCGCTCCTTCCTCACGCAATCACCACCTGCGCGATAAGGTACGTGACGGCGGCCATCACTGCCGCCATCGGGATAGTGAGGATCCACGCCCACACGATACGTCCCGCTACCCCCCACCGTACCGACGAGATCCGCTGGGTCGCCCCGACGCCGCTGATCGCTCCCGTGATGGTGTGCGTGGTCGAGACCGGGATGCCGAAATGCGACGCGAAGAAGATCGCCGCGGCGCCCCCGGTCTCGGCACAGAAGCCACTGTAGGGCTGCAGCTTCGTGATGCGCTGCCCCATCGTCCTCACGATCCGCCACCCACCGAACAGCGTCCCCAGCGCGATCGCCCCGTACGCCCAGGCCTCCACCCAGAACGGGATCGTATCGATCGACGTGATGTGGAGGAAGTGCCAGGGATGGTTCGCAAAGGTCGTCTGCGCGGAATACAGCAACCCCACGACGATCCCCATCGTCTTCTGGGAATCGTTGGTCCCGTGGCTCAGGCTGAAGGCCGCGGCGGACATCAACTGGAATGCCCTGAACAGCGTGTCCACCTTCTGGGGATGCACCCGGCGAAACGACCACCCCACGGCGACCATCAGCACGAGGCCCGCCACGAAGCCGATCAGCGGCGAGAGCACGATGAACAGGATGGGAGTGATCCATCCGCCGGGAATCAGCGCGCCGATCCCCGCCTTGGCGATGGCCGCGCCCGCGTAACCTCCCATGAGGGCGTGGGACGACGAGGACGGAATGCCGTAGTACCAAGTGACGACGTTCCAGGCGATCGCGCCGATCAGGGCGGCAAAGATCACCTGCGGGTCCACCAGATCGACGCGGATCAGCCCGCTGCCCATCGTCTTGGCGACGGCGGTGCCGAACAGGAAGAGGCCGATGAAATTGAAGGCGGCGGCCCAGAAGACGGCGACGGTCGGCGACAGCACCCGCGTCGAGACGACCGTGGCGATCGAGTTCGCGGAATCATGGAAGCCGTTGCTGAAGTCGAAAATGAACGCGACCACCAGGATCGCGAGGACGAACGCGACGGTGCCGTTCACTAGCCGTGCTTGATCGTGATGCTCTCGAGCACGTTCGCCACGTCTTCCGCCTGGTCCACGCAGCGCTCGAGGTTGTCGTAGATCTCCTTCCACTTGACCAGCTCGATCGCGTTCTTCTCCGTGTCGAACAGCTGGCCGAGGGACGTGTGGTACAGCGAGTCAGCCTCCTCCTCGAGCCGCTTGGCCTCGATGCATTGCTCCATCACCCCGTCGCGCTTGCGCAGGTCCTGAACTCCCAGCTCCAGCGTCGCCAGGGCCCGCTGGATCACGTCCGTCAGCTTCTTCACCCCCTCTGGCGCCGCGCCCACGCGGAAGATCTGCGCCCGGCGCGCCACGCCGTCGATCACGTCGATCACCTCGTCGAGGTCCCCGGCGAGCCGGTAGATGTCCTCGCGGTCGATCGGCGTGATGAAGGTGCGGTCGAGCCGGTTCACCACCTCGTGCGTGATCTGGTCGCACTCGTGCTCGAGCCGCTTGATGTGCTCGGCGTGGTAGGGCGCACGGTCCGGCTCGCCGAACAGCCCGACCAGGTGCTCGGCGGCCTCGCGGCTGCGGCGCGCCACCTGGATGAATAGATCGAAGAACTCCTCTTCGCGTGGCAGCAGGCTGAACGGCACGACGACTCCCCGGAAGGAAAGGCGGGCAGGAAGATAGCCGCCGCCTGGGGCCGCAGCCATCAGCCAATGCCGCCGTTTCGAAGTGTGCTGGTCAGGTTTTCGCCACTACCGCGAGCCCGGATTCCTGACAGGGTGGACCTTGCGTCTTCCCATCATCGGTTTATATTCGGTTTACGATACCGAAGAAAGACCGAAATATATAAGGCGTGTACCATGGAAAACGTTGCGGTATCAGAAGTTGCTGGTGACGATCAGAAGACCGATCCGCCGGCCGGCGAGCGCTGTCCGGACTGCGGGGCTCCCACGCTGCGAGCCTCGGGATGCCGCCACTGCCCCGCCTGCGGCTGGGGGCGTTGCGGGTGATGCACGGACGCATGGACGCATGGACGGACAGACGCACGGAGCTGGTGGCCCCGGCCGTGCGTCCGAGCGTCCGTGCGTCTGTGCGTCCGAGTTTCGTCCACCTCCCGATCAAGTCCATCCTGAATTCGCCGCAGCAGACGGGGATGGGGTTCTGGTCGTTGAACCCGTACGTGGGGTGCGAGTTCGGCTGCACCTACTGCTACGCCCGCTTCGCCCACCGCTACGTGGTCGAGCGCGGCGGGGGCGACCCCGCCGCGTGGGCCGACGACGCATTCGAGCGGCAGGTCTTCGTCAAGCGCGAGGCCCCGGACCTCCTGGCGCTCACTTTGAAGCCGTCGCGCCTGGAGGGCGCGGCCATCGCCATCGGCACCGCGACCGATCCCTACCAGCCGGCCGAGCGGCGCTTCCAGGTCACGCGGCGGATCCTGGAGCGGCTGGCGCAGTTCCACGGGCTCAACGTCAGTCTCGTCACCAAGTCGTCGCTGGTGACGCGGGACCTCGACGTCCTGGCGCGCCTGGCCGGACGGAGCCGGGTCACCGTCTATCTCTCGCTCATCAGCGTGGACGTGCCGCTCATCAAGCAGTTCGAGGCGCGCTCGCCGATGCCGCAGGTGCGTCTGCGGGCACTCGAGAAGCTGGTCAAAGGCGGGATCCACGCGGGGGTGATGCTCGCCCCCGTCCTGCCGGGCATCACCGACGGCCTCCCGCAGCTCCGCGCCCTGATGCGCGCGGCCAAGGCGGCGGGGGCGGCGTTCGTCCACGCCTCTCCGCTGCGGCTGTATCCGGCCGTGCGGCCGATCTTCCTCCCCCTGGTGGCGCGGCATTTTCCGCAGCTGCTGCCCCGCTACGAGCGGGCCTTCGACGGGCAGGGCGCCGTCAGGGACCAGTACGCCTGCGCGCTCGAACGGCGCGTGGCGCGGCTGCAGCGGGAGGCGGGGTTTCCGACGTGGGCCGAGGACGAGGCGGCTCGTGGGCGCTACCGTCGCCGGTCCGACACTCCTGACGACCTCGGCCAATGGGTGCTCCCGCTCTAGCGCACCCCGCGGCCGGCGGCGGGCCGCACCTCCAGCTCGCGCTTCCCGAGCGGCTCCAGCGGCTCGTCCCCGCGGTGCGCTGCGGTCTCGCGTTCGGCATCCCCGCGCTCGACGCCGCGCTTCCCTCGGGAGTTCCGCGCGGGCAGATCACGGCGCTGAACGCGCCGCTGGGGAGCGGTGGCACCGCGCTCCTCCTCGCGCTCGCCGCCACCACGCTCGCCGCCGATGAGGGAGTGGCGATCGTGGACGCCGAGCGCTCGCTCGCGCCGCAGGCCGCCGCCCATCTCGCCGCCCTCGGTCCGTTCTGGGTCATCCGGCCCAGAACCGACGAGAACGCGTGGTGGTGCGCCGACGTCCTGCTCCGGACCGGCGCCTTCGGCCTGGTGATCGTGGATCGGTCTCCGGCCCCGCCGCGCCGCATCGCCGTGCGGTTGCAACGGCTGGCGCACGACAAGGACACGGCCTTGGTGATACGGGAGGCTGCGATGCGCGAACGCAC
>Ga0116137_1000438_pt1 | contig 35051 bp, 30 predicted proteins | sample June2015DPH_20_1_3_FD_88973 | JGI IMG/M metagenome (GOLD analysis project Ga0116137, IMG submission 88973) | Peatland microbial communities from SPRUCE experiment site at the Marcell Experimental Forest, Minnesota, USA - June2015DPH_20_100 | ecosystem: Environmental > Terrestrial > Soil >...
CCATCGAGGAGTACATCCAGGTGCACAACGCTCACCCGAAGCCTTTCGTCTGGACGAAGTCAGCGGAGGCCATCCTGGAAAAGGTGGGGCGCTGTAAAGCCATTTTGGAAACGGTACACTAGCTTTCCAGCCTCGCAGCCGGTTGGTCCCCGCAGTCATTACTTCCCCAGCAGCTTGGCCTTCAGCCCCTCCAGGGAGAAGTCGCGGCTGTGGGCGTAGTCCCGCAGGCCGGCCTCGCGCTCCCGCAGTTTCAGGCATTCACCATAGACCTTGTCGGCGATGTCTAGGGGGATGGTCGTCACACCACTCGCATCGCCGTGGATGAGGTCTCCGGACTGGATGCGGACGCCGCTCACCTCGATGGGAATCCCCACGTCAATGAAGTTGAACGTCCCGTGGGCGACCACCAGCCCGGCCGCGAAGACGTGGTATCCCAGAGGCCGGACGCCATCCAGGTCGCGGACGCCTCCGTCGGTGACGATCCCTACGGCGCCCAACCGCTTCGAGAGGGTGGCGAGGACGTCCCCGTGGAAACAGGCGTGAGTGGGCTTCGGCCCGATGTCCTTCACCACGATGACAGCCGGCTTGGGCGCTGCGGCGATGGCCTCGAAGACCTTCACGTGGCCCTGGCGGCTTCTGGCCCGGCCCGGCGTCATGCTGTCGGCCGTCACGGTCACGGCGTATCCCACCATGACGCCGAACTCCGGAGTGAGGCACTTGATATCCATCCCGAGAAATCCCTCGGTGTCGTCCCGCACCTTGAAGGTTTCGATGGCGTTGGCCACCGTGGGCGAGTCGACTGAGCGCAGCTCTTCCAGTTGTTCCGCGGTGAGTCGGATGGCCATGCGTAGGCTCCTTTCTCTTGTGCCGGAGGGCAGCCGGGATCCTGACGATGCAGCGCAGGCTACTCCCGGCGGGCGCGCGTGTCAATGCTCGGGCACCACCCGTCAGGGCTTCTGGCAGTCAGAGAGAGTGCGGGGCGATCCGGAGTTGGAACAAGCAGCTTCGTGTGGTAGGGTTCCCGGTGTACGCGGCGCGGCGAGGCTTTCTGGCGAACAGGGGCTTGTCGTCGAACGGAAACCCGGGAGGACTGCATGAGAATCGCGAGCGACGTCACGGAGCTTATCGGCAACACACCGCTGGTGCGCCTCCGGCGGGTAACAAAGGGCTGCGCGGCGGACGTCGTCGCCAAGCTGGAGTTCTACAACCCGGCCCACAGCGTCAAGGACCGGATCGGCGTCGCCATGATTGAAGCCGCCGAGCGGGCCGGGAAGATCAAGCCGGACACGATCATCCTGGAGCCGACCAGCGGCAACACGGGGATCGCCCTGGCGTTTGTCTGCGCCGCCCGTGGGTACAAGTGCGCGCTCACGATGCCGGAGACGATGAGCAAAGAACGACGCGTCCTGCTCAAAGCCTACGGCGCCGAGCTGATCCTCACTCCCGGCAGCGAGGGGATGGCCGGTGCCATCAAGAAGGCCGAGGAGCTGGCCGCCGGCGACCCGCGCTACTTCATCCCCCAGCAGTTCAAGAACCAGGCGAATCCCGAGATCCATCGGAGAACGACGGCCGAGGAGATCTGGCGGGACACCGACGGGAAGGTCGACATCCTGGTGTCCGGAGTCGGCACGGGGGGGACGATCACCGGGGTGGGCGAGGTCATCAAGCCCCGCAAGCCGTCGTTCAAGTGCATCGCCGTCGAGCCCGATGCGTCCCCCGTTTTGTCGGGCGGCCCCAAAGGTCCGCACCCCATTCAGGGGATCGGGGCGGGATTTGTCCCGGACGTCCTCAACACGCAGATTTACGACGAGATCGTCCGGGTCAAGAATGACGACGCGTTCAAAACCGCCAGGCGCATGGCACGCGAGGAGGGTTTGCTGGTGGGGATCTCTTCCGGCGCGGCGGTTTGGGCTGCGCTGGAGGTAGCCCGCCGCCGGGAGAACGCGGGCAAGTTGGTCGTGGTGATTATCCCGTCCTTCGGGGAGCGATACCTGAGCACTGCTCTGTTTGCGGATCTGGCCGAATAGCCCGGATAATTCACAAGACAAGCGGGGCGGAACGAGCGGCGATCAGGGGCGAATCAGATTCGGCGGTACCTCTCCAAGCAAGGCAGCCCGGGCGTTCTCTGCCGCGATCCTTCGACACTCGCGCAGCGAAGCCTCTGAGACGTACGCGGCGTGAGGGGTGATGAAGCAGTTGTCGAGGCTGAAGAGTGGGTTGTTGCTGGGAGACCATGCATCAAGTTTAGCCGGTTCCTCTTCGGGATCGTCCAGTCCTGCGGCCGCGATCCACCCCTCGGTCAGCGCCTTGTAGAGCGCCACGTTGTCCACGATTTTCCCGCGAGCGCAATTCACCAGGATGGCATGCGGCCGCATCCTCCGTAAGGCCGCCTCGTTGATGAGGTGATGCGTCTCCGGGGTGTAAGGGCACATCACGTTGATTACGTCGGCATGGCCGAGGAGGTCTTCGAAACTCGCCTTTTGCACTCCGAAAGTGCGCATGAGGCCGGTCGACACGTTGGGATCATAAGCCACGACCGTGAAGCCAAACCGCCCGAGCTTGTGGGTGATGTTCTGGGCGATCCGTCCGAAGCCAATCGATCCCCAGGTCAGGTCACGAAACCGGAACACCGGCCCGCCGCTTACGCTCCAGTGCCATTTGCCTTCCCGGGCGCTCCGGACATACATGGGAATCCGCCGGATCAGCATAAAGGCCAGCGTGATGCTGTGGTCGGCGACCTCATCCAGGCAGTAATCGGGCACGTTGGTGACGACCATGCCATGTTCGTAAGCCGCCTTTACATCCACAATGTCCACCCCGACGCCGTACCGGCAAATGGCCTTGCACCGTTTGAGCTTCACAATGGTCTCGCGCGGGATCTTGGCATACTGTTGCAGGATGGCGTCCGCATCTGCCGCCAACTCGGCCAGGCCGTGTCCCGTCCGGCATTGAAGGCCGATGACCTCGGCTCCAATGGGATCGAGGATGCTCTTCTCGATCGCCAAGTCAGGATAGTCGTAGTCGCTGACGTACACCTTGAAGATGGCCATGTCTGTTGCCTCCGGGTGTCTCGGGTCAGCCTCTGCACGCACCACCCGCCGCTCGCCCGCGGGGTTCCTCATCGGGGTTTGAGAAAACCCAGCCTGCCGTGGTGAAACACGCTATCTCATTTCGAAGGCCGTTGCTCCTGAACTGGAGGCGTGCCGTCGAAGACCGCTCGAGCCGCCTGAACGGTGTTGCAGTGGGCCTCCACGGTATCCTGAATGTCCTGGCCGTAGCCGCCGCCCAGCGTGACGGCCACCGGGATGCTGGCATCCCGGCAGGCCCGGAGAACCAACTCATCGCGCTGGCGCAGGCCTGCATGCGTGAGGCGCAGGCGGCCCAGGCGATCCCCCTCGTGCGGGTCCACGCCGGCCAGGTAAAAGACCAGGCCGGGGCGGAACTCGCTGAGGATCCTCGGGAGCACCGGCTCCAGGGCCCGGAGGTACTCGTCGTCACCGGTGCCGTCCGGGAGGCTGATGTCCAAGGTACCGGGCACCTTAACCAAGGGATAGTTGTTGGCCCCGTGGATGGAGAAGGTATACACATCCGGCTCGTCGGCGAAGATGGCCGCCGTGCCGTTGCCCTGGTGCACGTCACAGTCGATGACGGCCATGCGCTGGATCCAGCCGTCGTGCTGGAGGCAGCGGATGGCGATGGCGATATCGTTCAGGGCGCAATACCCCTCCCCGCGGTCCGGGAACGCATGGTGCGTTCCCCCGGCTAGGTTGACCGCGATGCCATCCCGGATGGCGATCCTTGCGGTGGTCAGGGTTCCCTGGACCGAGGCCCGCGACCGCCGGACCAGCGCTTCGGACCACGGAAGCCCCAGCCTCCGGATCGCGCTCTCGGGCAGGGTGCCCGAGGTCAGTCGCTGCCAGTAATCCTCGGTATGGACCAGTCGCAGGTCGGTGGGCGCGGCGAGGGCCGGCTCCAGCAGCTCTTCTGGACTCAGGGTCCTCTCGGCCAGGAGCTGTTCCCGGACCAGCCGGTACTTCTGGATGGGGAAGGGGTGATCGGCGGGCAGCTCGATGATGTAGTGGTCGGAGTAGAGAGCGTACATTGTTCAGACTGGAAGCTCTCAGGCGTCAGCCGTCAGCGGTCAGGAAGGCCGCTCTGGCTTTGGCTGAAGGCTGAATGCTGATGGCTGACCGCTTCATCCTAGTGTGCTGAGTCAGAGATTCACCAACATATTCCAAGGCCCGAGGGGCGCCGCGCAGACCCTGCGCCCGCGGCGCGGCCGGGTCCGGCACGGAGGCCACCGTTCTACGGTGGCCGACCCGGAGCAAGGCTGGCCGGTTTTCGACGAGGCCCCAGGTGCTGCGGGATGGCTGGGGGCCAAGGTCGCCGGATTTCGGAGACACATAACTCGCTATTCGACGAACTCCACCTCGACCCGGTGCGGGATGAGGCCGCGCTCATGGCCCATCTCAAGCAGGCGGCGCACGGCGGCCCGGCCCCGCTCCCCGTAGTCCAGGGTCAGGTCGTTGACGTACATCCCGATGAACCGGTCCGCCAAGCGGCGTTCCATGTCCCGCGCGAACCGCATGGCGTAATCCAGGGCTTCCTCGCGGTGGGCCAGGCTGTACCGGATGCTTTCTCGCAGCAGGTAAGACAGCCGCCGCATCAGGTCGGGACCGAGGTCCTTTCGGATCACGTTGCCGCCGAGGGGGAGGGGCAGGCCGGTCTCCCGCAGCCACCACTCGCCCAGATCCACCACCTTGTGGAGCCCGAGAGAATCGTACGTCACCTGGCCTTCGTGGATGATCAATCCCGCATCCGCTGTTCCCGCGGCCACCGCGTCCATGATCTGGTCGAAGGGGATGACGACGTGCTGGAGGTCCGGATCCCACAGCCGCAATGCCAGGGCCGCGGTCGTGAGGGCGCCGGGGACGGCGATGCGCTTTCCCCGCAGCTCCTCGGGAGAGCAAGCTACACGGGTCACGACTATGGGGCCATAACCGTCTCCCATGCTGGCCCCGTGGGGCAGGAGGGCGTACCGGTCCGCCAGGTAGGCGTAGGCGTGGAAGGAGACCGCAGTGACTTCGTACTCGCCCCGGAGGGCGCGTTGATTCAAGCTCTGGATGTCTTCCAGGACGTGGACGAATTCGAGGCCGGGGTCGCCCACTTTGCCTTGAGCCAGGGCAAAGAACATGAAGGCGTCGTCGGAATCGGGGCTGTGCGCGACGGTGATTCGCTGACGCATGATAGCACTCGGGGTCAGGAGGCTCGGGGGATCGGACCGTCCTGGCCCTTCATTGGCCGCTGCGACTTGACCATCGCCCTGGATCTTTCGCGAAGGCGTTCGCGAAATCCGGGCTACGCAGGGAGAGCGGCCAGGATGGTGGGGCTGGCGGAGGTGCCCAACCGGTTGGCGCCGGCCTCCAGCATGGACTGCGCATCGGCCAACGTCCGGATCCCTCCCGCCGCCTTGACGCCGAAATCCGGGCCCACCGTGGCACGGAGGAGGCGGACGTCGGCCACCGTCGCGCCGCCCGCCGGATGGAATCCGGTGGAAGTCTTCACGAATGTTGCACCCGAATCCCGCACTATCCGGCAGGCCGCGACCTTTTCTTCCTCGGTGAGCAGACACGTCTCAAGGATGACCTTGACTGGGATGCCGGGAATCGCGCGGACCACCTGCGCGATCCCGTCGGCGACGGCCTGGCTCCGACCGGACTTGAGCCGCCCAACGTTCATGAGCATGTCCACCTCGGCGGCGCCGTCCCGGACGGCCAGCTCCGCGGCGTGAGCCTTCACGGCGGAGCGATCGCAGCCGTGGGGGAAGCCGATCACGGACACCACGCGCGCGCCCGAGTCCCGCAGGGCCCCCGTGGCCAGAGACACATAGCTCGGCTGGACGCAAAGGAAGCCGATGGCCCACTGGCGCACGACCTCGACCTGGACGATGATGTCCTTTTCTGTGACTTCGGGTTTCAGCAGCGAGTGATCCAACAGGCGGGCCAGCTCCGTCCGGTTCATGGTCACTTTCCTCTCCCCGCGCCCCGGACCTTGGTCAGGGCATCGTCGAGATAGCTGAAGAGGGCGGCCTCCGAGGTGAACTCTGGCGTGGTGTCGGGCAGCCCCAAGTAGAAAATCGTCACGCTGGGTTTGTCTGCCTGCCAATCGGCATCGGTCCGGTAGAGCCGGATCTCTCGACGCGGGAAGTCCGCGAAGGTTCCCCGAGGGGTTCGAACGTCCAGGCGGTCGTGTAACGGCTGGCCGTCGATGATCATCTGGCGATTCTGGGTGAATGGATCCACGCCCTCGATGCGGACGTCGGCAAAGGATGTGTCCGTCGAGACGATTCGCAGAATCACCTGGGTCTGCTCTTCGGTCGCGCCCTTCAGCACGCCCCAGGCAACGGCCAGGCCATGACCGAGGAAGACCGAGTTCTCCCCATGGATCTCCTGGCCCTGGCCCAGCGCCAGGGTCGGCATCACCAGGAGAACCAGTATGACGACGAGTCGGTACCCGACGCCGCCATGCGCTGCCGCATTCCTCATGCCGAGCCCTCCGACAGAAGCTGGATGCCCTCGGTCGGGAAGTGAAGCGTCACCCGCTGGCCCACGGGGAAGAGTCCCCGCTGGACCGGATTGTAGCTGGCGACCTGGAGGAGATCCGTTCCCACCCGGACCTCATATTCCGCCTTTTCGCCGAGGAACGTTCGGGACACGATCGTGCCGGGGACCCCCGCTCCCGAATCCTCCGGCCGCAACTCGATCACCTCGGGACGCACGACCAGGTGGACGGTCTGCCCAAGGCCGGCGCGGGTTCCCTCGTCCGACACCCGGATGCGCTGGCCAACCACGTCCACCTCAATCCCGCCCGGCCCCGCAGACACGACCCGCCCGGCGAGCAGATTCGTCCGGCCGATGAACTGGGCCACGAACTCCGAGGCCGGGCGGCGGTACAGGTCCTCGGCCGTCCCCTCCTGCACGATCGCGCCGTGGTGCATGACCGCGATCCGGTCGGAGATAGCCATGGCCTCTTCCTGGTCATGGGTCACGTAGACCGCGGTGATGTCGAGGCGCTTCTGCAGCTCGCGCAACTCGCCCCGCATGTGCACCCGCAGCTTGGCGTCCAGGTTCGACAGCGGCTCATCGAAGAGCAGCACCCTCGGGCGGATGACGATGGCCCGGGCCAGGGCCACACGCTGCTGCTCCCCGCCCGAGAGCTGGTTCGGGAACTGGCGCTCGTACCCCTGGAGGCCGACCAGGGCCAGGACGTCGCTCACGGCGCGGCTGATGTCGCCCTCCGGTTGTCGCTGGACCCGCAGCCCGTAGGCCACGTTCTCGAACACCGAGAGATGGGGGAAGAGGGCGTAATTCTGGAAGACGAAGCCGATGTTCCGCTGGTTGGCCATGAGGCCGGTGACGTCCTGCTCTCCGATGAAGACGCGACCCGAGTCAGGCTGCTCGAAACCGGCAATCATCCGGAGCGTCGTCGTCTTGCCGCATCCGGACGGGCCCAAGAGCGTCAGGAGCTCGGCGGGCTGGACCGTGAGGCTGACGCTTCGGACCGCGTACACCTCGCCCTTCACCCGGTGCGCGAATCGCTTGGATACGCTCTCGATTCGAATACCGATCGCGCTCACGTCACCCTCCGAGGATGCTCGTCATTTCCACCGCGCCCGCCGCCCGGAAGCGCCGGAGCAGGCCGCTGATCAGGATGATCACCACGAAGACGATGATCACCACGAGAACCGAGAACGCGGCGGCCGGTCCCAGCGACAGTTCGGTCATGTTCTCCAGGATGCGTACCGTGATCAGGGTCCAGTTGATGGACACCAGGAAGATCGTCGCGCTGATGGCCGTCATGGACCGGATGAAGACCACCCCCAGGCCCGCGAAGAAGGCCGGCAGGATGAGGGGAAGGGTGATGCGACGGAAGGTGGTCCCGCTGCTGGCGCCCAGGCTCTCCGAGGCCTCCTCGATGCTGGGGTCGATCTGCTGCAGGAGGGCCACGGTGGCCCGGATGCCTGTGGGACTGTAGCGGAAGACGTAGCACGCCACGATGATGAGGGCGGTCCCCGTCAGAACCAGCGGCGGGTCGTTGAAGGCGATCAGATAGGCGATCCCGACAATGGTCCCCGGGAGGGCGTAGTTGATCATGGAGACAATCTCCATGGCCTGCCGCCCCGGGAAGATCTTCTTGGCCACCAGGTAGCCCAGGAGGATGCCATACAGGCCGCCCAGGGGCATCCCGGCCCCCCCGATGATCAATGTGTCGTGGATGGCTTTGAGCCCTTCAGTGAAGATCACCCGATAGTGTTGCCACGTCCAGGCGTGATTCGCGCCTAGGGCCACCACGACCGAAGCGTAGAAAAGCAAGGCGTAGAAGTACAGGATCACTCCGGCCACCAGAAGGCATGCGCAGAGCAGCGGGGCGCGCGCCCATGGCGCCACGCTCTTGATCGCGGTCTGGGCGCCCACCTTCCCCGTGATGGTTACATAATATCTCCGGCTCACCCAGAAGCGCTGAAGCAGATACACCGCCAGGGCGGGCACCAGGAGCACGAAGGAGAGAACGGCTCCCCCCTTCAGATCGAAAAGGCCCGTGATCTGCAAGTACGCCTGCGTGGGCAGGACGGGGAAGCTGTTGCCGGCCAGGATCAGCGGCGTGGCGAAATCGGCCAGTGAGGCGGCAAAAAGGAGGAGAAAGGCGTTGGCCAGGCCCGGAATTGTGAGGGGAAGCGTCACGGTCCGGAAGACGCGCCAGCGGGAGCTGCCCAGGCTGAAGGCCATGTCCTCGACGTTGGGATCGATGCCGTGAAGGATCGGCTTCAGGGTGAGGTAGGCGATGGGGAAGTAGGTGAACGTCTCCGAGAACAGCGTGCTGTGCAGGCCGTAAACCGTGAAGCCCTTGATGCCCAGCAGGTGGTAGGTGATGAGTCCCCGGGCCCCGAAAGAGAAGATCATGGCGATCGCGGAGGTAAAGGGCGGCGAGATGAGGAGGAGCAGCGAGGCCGCGTCCAGGACCGTGATCCAGGCGCGCGACAGGTTGGCCCGCACGGCGGTGAAGGCGTAGAGGAATCCGAGGATCGTGCCGCAGAGGCCCACCAGGGCCGCCAGGAGCAGGCTGTTCCAAAAGGCCTGGCGGTGGTTGGCATCCCGAAGGATGGCACCCAGGTTGGCGAGGGTGAAGTGGCCACCCTCGATGAACGTTCGGGCCAGGAGGTTGGCCAGCGGGAACAGGATGAAGAGCGCGAGGAGCGCCCACAGGGTGACGACCGTGGCGAAGAGCGCGGGGTCCCGCAGCGTCCGTCGCCAACTATTTGCCCGCATAGCGGCGATGCCGATCACGAACGACGCCTCCAAAAAGCAAGGGGACCGACGGATCAGGAACCGCCCCGCCGGTCCCCCCATTACCGAAAGGAACCCTCATTCCTTGAGGTTCAGCACCTCGTTAACCCAGCGCTCTACGATGCGCTTGCGGTTTTCGCCCGCATAGACATCGTCGATGGGGAAGATCTTGGTGCCCTTTAGCACCTCGGCCAGGCTCGCCTCGATCTTGACGTCGGGGTGAGCGGGAGCGAAGTTGATCTTGTACTTGGCGAACAGGGACTGCATGGCGGCGGAGGTTGACCAGTCAATCAGCTTCTTGCCCGGGGCGGGGTTCTTGGCCCCCTTGATGAGGGCGATGGCCTCGGCCGAGGTGCCGATCCCCTCCTTGGGGAAGCTGATGGTCACGTCGTACCCCTTCGCCTTGGTGTCCAGAGCATCCACGATGAAGAAGATCCCGCCCCCGGCCTGCCCCAGGCCCACCGGGAAGGTCCCGCCACCACCGCTCTTGGTGTACAGCTGAACGTTCGGCCGCAGCTTCTTCATGTAGTCGAAGGCCTTGGCTTCGTCCCGCCCGTAGACCTCCAGAATGGAGAAGATGCGGGTCACGGCCGTGCCGGAGGTCCGCGCGTCGGCCATCTGGATCATGTTCTTGTAGGCCGGGTTCAAGAGATCGCTCCACGACGCCGGCGGCTTCAGGTTGTTCTCCTTCAGAAACTTGGTGTTGGTCATGAAGACCAGGGGGTCGTCGGCGATGGCCACCCACTGCCCGTCGGGCTGCTTGAAGCGGGCCGGCAGAACCGCAAAGGACGGTGGCTTGTATGACTCGAAGACACCTTCCTTGATGCCGGCCGCATGCGTCTCCACCGGGCCGCCAAAGAGCACGTCCACGCGGGGATTGTTCTTCTCCGCGATCACGCGGGCCAGGGCTTCCCCGGAAGAGAAGCGCACGAAGTTCACCTTGATCCCCGTGGCCTTCTCGAACTCCTCGAACATGGGCCGCGCCCAGTTCTCGGGCCAGATTGAGTACGCGTTCACCGTGTCGGCCGCCACAGCCGGCGCGGCGGCCCAGCCTCCCATACAGGCGAGCACGAGTGAGACGGTCAGCCAGCACAGCCATGATCGGACGAATCGCATCGCGACCTCCTTCCGAGGGTATTCGGACCCCTCACATACCTGCGATCTTTGCCGTACGGCGGACCACGTCGAACAGGCTATCCTCGGCGATCACGTGGCCCGTCAGTTTCTTCTTGCTGTTGGCGATGACCCGGCGGCCGGCCTCGGATTTGTCGAGGTCCACCAACGCCGCCTGGATCTTCTTGGCCAGGGCCTCATCCATTCCGATCCGGACAGCGATGGCGTCGTGGGGGATCGGGTCGGTGCTGGCCAAGGTTACCAGATTCTCGGTCGGGACGCCCTTGGTCTTTTCGACCCTCAGAGCGCCATCGTATATGGCGCCGGCATCCACCTGGCCCTCCAGGACTGCGGCGATCACCTTGTCGTGGCCGCCCGCGAAGATGGTCTCCTTGAAATAGCGCTCGGGGGTGACGCCTTTTTCGACGAGCATGGCGCGCGGGTAGACATAGCCGGAGGCCGACTTCGGATCCACGAAGGCGAACCGTTTGCCCTCCAGGTCCGCCACCGTCTTCAGCCCGCTGTCCTTCCGGGCCACGATGAGGCCGCGATAGGTGGCAGAGCCTTCCAGGATGGACTGCGCGATGATCCGGACCTTTCCGCCCCTGGCGGCGTCCACGTAGGCAAAGGGGGAGAAGCTCCCGATGTCCACCGCCCCGGCCTCCATCTGGGTGCGGAGGTCCCCGTAGTTCTTGGCGATGTATAGGACGACCTTCTCGCCAATCGCATCGGAAAGATAGGTCATGAGCGGTTCGAACTCGGCCCGCATCTCGGCCTCGCTCAGGACCGGGGTGAACCCGAACTTCAGCTCTTGGGCGGCGGCAGATCCAAGTCCGGAGAGGGTCCCCGCGACGAGGACCGAGAGAACCAATAACACAACAGCACGGCCTCGCATAATCCACCTCCTGCTTTGTGACGACGCTCTTAGATTCATCGCCGCTAAGTTAATTCGCAACCCATGGAATTCATTAAGAGCTTCAGCCTCGCTTTGCCTCCCGGCCCCGGGGGTCCCCCTCGGACGGCGAGGCCGCGACGGCACCCCGTCCGCGGGGACGGGGTGGGGCGGGCTTGCTCCGGGTCGGCCCGCCACAGGGCGGGCCTCCCGCCGGGGCGAACGCCTGTCCCTCCCGCGGGGAACTGGCCGGCCCAGGGGGCTCGGCGAGGCTGCCGCACGCACCGTCCGGCGACCGGACCCGCCGCCCCCGCACGGCCTCCCTGCTCGGGGCACCCCCGGGGCGGGGTCGAGACCCAAGTATCTTAGCGGCGATGGCACTTAGATTGCGATCTATAATAACGTTACCAGAAGCTCCGGCGGTGTGTCAATGCGCGGGCCTCTCCGCAGCGGGACGGTCTGGTTCGCGCTCCCTCTTGATGCATGCTCGCGGAGGTTCGATTCAACATGTACCACCTCTGACAATCGGAGCCCGCCCGCGTTGTCGGGCGAATTGACCGGCCAGGGTCCGCATGTTACATTCCGCGTCACGGCCCTGTGGATCGGGGAGCGGGCGGCTCCGCGCTGCCAAGGCCAGAGACAGGAGGAACAGTTCTCTGAAGGACCAGCATGACGATTGAGCCATTCAAGTGAGGGAGGGGAGTGAGGTGAACGTCGTGATTGCAGGTGCGGGGGCGCTGGGCAGCGTCTTCGGGGGATACTTCGCGCAGGCGGGCGCCGATGTCACGCTCATCGGCAGGAAGCCCCACGTCGAGGCCATTCGGGCCCGAGGCCTCCTGATCGACGGCAGGCGAGGGCCTCAGATCGTCAGGAAGGTGAAGGCTGTCGTGGATCCGGCTGAGGTGCAGTCGGCCGATCTGCTGATCATGTGCGTCAAGAGCCAGGATAACCAGAAGGCCCTGGCGTCGCTCCGCCACCTCCGGGGCAAGATCGGGACGGCCATCTCGCTGCAGAACGGCGGGCGCAAGGACGAGGAGCTTGCGGAGGCGTTTGGACGGGACGCGGTCGTCGGAGCGACGACCCTGGTGGGGGCCGCGATGCCGGAGCCGGGACGAGTCCTACACACCAACGATGGCGGCACGTGGATCGGCGAATTCGACGGGCGAACGTCGGCGCGGGCCGAGGCCATCACCGACCTGTTCCGGAAGGCCGACCTTCCCATCGAGGTTCGTCCGGACATCCGGACGGCGATCTGGTGCAAGCTGAACCAGATGGTCCCTGCGGCCGCGCTGTCGTGCCTGACGCGACTGTGCATTCATCAGATCTACCTCGACCACGAGCTGGCCACCCTATTCGTCGAGATCTCCCGAGAGGTCGCTCGGGTGGCGGAACGGCTCGGGATTCCCCTGGCCGACTTTCGCGGCTTCACCGTGAAGACGGTCTGCACGCTCCCCTTCGAGGAAGCGGTGAAGTCGGTCGTCGCTCGGGGGCGCAGCATGCAAGAACAGGGGATGACCCAGGTGAAGATCTCCACACTCCAGGACCTCGAGCGGGGGAGGCCCACCGAGGCGGACCAGACCATCGGGCACGTCGTGCGCCTGGCGGCGGACCTCGGTGTGGCGCTGCCCACGCTCGGGCTCCTGTATCGAGTGATTCAGGGCATCGAGGCCGCGCGGCAGGCCTCGGGGAAAGCCGCGTAGGCTCGTCGAGACACTATGAGCGCAGATTTCCGGCACTGTCTGCACGAGCGGGTCCTCATCTTCGATGGGGCCATGGGGACCTCCATCCAGGACCGGAACCTCAGTCCCGACGACTTCGGTGGGAAGGACGGGTGCAACGAGATCCTCGTCCTGACGAAGCCGCAGGTCATCCGCGAGATCCACGCCAGCTTCCTGGCGGTCGGCTGCGACGCCGTCGAGACGAACAGCTTCGGGGCCAGTCGCTTGGTACTGGGGGAGTACGATCTGGCGGAGAGTGCGTACGAGATCAATCGCGCTGCAGCTCGACTGGCGCGCGAGGTGGCCGCCGATTTTTCAACTCCGGACCAGCCGCGCTTCGTCGTCGGCGCCATGGGGCCGGGCACGCGCCTGCCCTCGCTGGGTCAGATCGGTTTCGATGACCTCGTCGCCATGTACGGTGAGCAGGCGCGGGGCCTGGTGGATGGTGGGGCCGACGTCCTCCTCGTCGAGACGTGCCAGGACATCCTGCAGGCTAAGGCGGCCGTCATCGGCTGCCAGGACGCCATGAGGGTCGCGGGGAGTCGCCTCCCCCTCATGGTCCAGGTGACGATGGAGAGTACGGGGACCATGCTTTTGGGGACAGAGATCGGGGCGGCCCTCACGATCCTGGAGGCGTATGACCTGGACGTGATCGGCCTGAACTGCGCCACGGGTCCGCAGGAGATGGTCGAGCACATCAGTTTCCTGGGCCGGCACTGCCGCAAGGCGATCTCTTGCCTGCCCAACGCCGGCCTGCCCAAGATGGAGGGGGGCCGGGCGAAGTATCTCCTCACGCCGGACGAGCTGGCGGCCTTCCACAAGACGTTCGTTGAGGAGCACGGAGTCAGAATCGTGGGCGGCTGCTGCGGCACGACGCCGGCGCATCTCAAGCGTGTGGTGGAGGTGATCGGCCGGCGTTCCCCGCGGCCGCGAACGCCCGAGTACGTGCCGGCGGCGGCCAGTCTCTACGTGAGCGCTCCCTTCCGGCAGGACCAGAGCTTCCTCATCGTCGGCGAGCGGACCAACGCCAACGGGTCCAAACAGTTCCGCGAGCTGCTCCTATCCGGGGACTATGACGGCATGGTGACCATGGCCAAGGATCAGGCCAGGGAAGGGGCCCACGTCTTGGACGTCTGCGTGGACTACGTGGGGCGCGACGGTGTGGCGGACGCCACCGAGGTGGTCCGCCGCTTCGTAACCCAGTGCACGCTGCCCCTCGTCATCGACTCGACCGAGGCGCCCGTGATCGAGGCCGCGCTGAAACGGATCGGGGGGCGGGCGGTCATCAACTCGGTCAATCTGGAGGACGGGGAGCAGGGCAGGCCGGCGAAGATCTTTCCCATGGCCAAGCGCTACGGCGCGGCGGTCGTCTGCCTGTTGATCGACGAGGAGGGGCAGGCCCGCACCGTGGAGTGGAAGATGCGGGTGGCCCATCGCCTGCACGATTTGGCGGTGCATCGCTACGGGCTGGAACCCTCGGACCTGATCTTCGACGCCCTGACCTTCCCCCTGGGCTCGGGCCAGGCGGACCTCCGCAGGGACGGCATGGCCACGCTGGAGGCGATCCGGCGGGTCAAGCGGGAGCTGCCGCGCGCCTTCACGATCCTGGGCGTGAGCAACGTCTCCTTCGGGCTGAAGCCGGCGGCGCGGCAGGTGCTGAACAGCGTTTTCCTCCACCTGGCCATCGAGGCGGGCCTGGATGCCGCCATCGTGAACGCCCAGCGGATCCTGCCGATGAACCGGATCGATCCGCGGCAGCTCGAGGTGGCGCGGCAGCTCATCTTCGACGAGCGGCGTGACGGTTACGATCCCCTGGCCGAGTTCATGCGGCTCTTCGAGTCGGCGGGGGCCGGGAAGGCGGCCGCCGCAACCGAGGCGCCGCGAACGCTGGAGGAGAGGCTCAAGGCGCGCATCGTGGATGGGGAACGGCCCGGCCTGGAACCGCTCCTGGACGAGGCGCTCGGCAAGTATGACGCGCTCACCATCATCAATGAGCTCCTGCTGGACGGCATGAAGGCGGTGGGGGACCTGTTCGGCAGCGGCCAGATGCAACTCCCCTTCGTCCTGCAATCGGCCGAGGTGATGAAGGCCGCGGTGAGCTACCTGGAACGGTTTATGGTGCGGGCCGAGGATCAGAGCAAGGGGAGGATCGTCCTGGCCACGGTCAGGGGGGACGTCCATGACATCGGCAAGAACCTCGTGGACATCATCCTGAGCAACAACGGTTACACGGTCGTCAACCTCGGCATCAAGCAGCCGATCCACAACATCATCGAGGCGGGGCTGGCGCACCGGGCGGACGCCATCGGTCTCTCCGGCCTCCTGGTCAAATCCACCTTGGTCATGAAGGAGAACCTGGAGGAGCTGAATGCGCGGGATCTGTGGCGTTTCCCGGTGATCCTGGGTGGGGCGGCCCTCACCCGGGCCTACGTCGAGGAGAGCCTGCGGTCCATCTATAAGGGTGAGGTGTTCTACGCCGGGGACGCCTTCGACGGCTTGCGGCTGATGCAAGAGATCGTTTCGCGGGATGGGGCCGAGGTGTCGGATCGGGAGGTTGGCGCGGCCCTTCCGAGGGTTGCACGGCAGCCCTCGCGCCCCGCCCCCCAGCCGGCGGCGGCGCCTCTCGGGGTCAAGAGCGACGTGCGGACGGACGTCCCGATCCCGGTCGCGCCATTTCTCGGCACGCGGGTGGTCGGCCAGGTCCCGCTGGCGGAGGTCTTCGCATTCGTCAACGAGGTGGCGCTGTTCCGGACCCAGTGGCAGTTCCATCGCGGGAAAGGGCCGCGGGAGAAATTCGACGAGCTGATCCGGAATCACGTGCGACCGATCTACGAGCGGTGGAAGGCGCGCTGCAAGGACGAGGAGATCCTCCAGCCTCGGGTGGTCTACAGCTATTCCCCCTGCCAGTCCGAGGGGAACGACGTGATCGTGTACGCGGAGGATTCGCGGACGCCCCGGGTCCGATTCTCCTTCCCGCGCCAGCCGGGCGGCCGGCACCTATGCCTGGCGGACTTTTTCGCCCCTGTGGACTCGGGCCGGATGGACGTGCTAGGCTGCATGCTGGTCACGGTCGGCGGCCGGGCCTCGGAGGTCACGCGGGAGCTTTTCGAGCAGCACAACTACACCGATTACCTGTATCTCCACGGCCTGTCGGTGGAGGCGGCGGAGGCGCTGGCGGAGCTGTGGCACAAGCGGATGCGGGCGGAGCTCTCCATCGCGGCCGACGATTCGCCCGACCTCGAGCGCATCTTCCGGCAAGGCTACCGGGGCTCGCGCTACAGCTTCGGCTACCCGGCCTGCCCCAACCTGGAGGACCAGGCCAAGCTCTTCACGCTCCTGAATCCGGAGCGGATCGGGGTCGAGCTCTCCGAGGAATTCCAGCTCGACCCGGAGCAGTCCACCTCGGCCATCGTTCTTCATCACCCGGAGGCGAAGTACTTCAACATCTCCTGACGGGGGGAGGGCGGCAGGAGCCTGGGTTTCAAAATCGCAGTCCAGAAGGAGGTGCCACCCATGACGGCTTCACAGGCATTCCATCCCCCAGCCCGTCTCTTGCTCGGTCCGGGCCCGAGCAACGTGGAGGAGCGCGTGCTCCGAGCCATGAGCGCCCAGGTGATCGGATATTTCGACCCGTCCATGCCCGAGATCACGGGGGAGATCCACCGGCTCTTGAGCCTTGTCTTTGGCACCGGGAACCGGGCCACCTTCCCGGTCTCCGGCACCGGCTCGGCCGGGATGGAGGCTGCACTCATCAACCTGATCGAGTCGGGGGACAGGGTCCTCATCGGGCACAACGGCTTCTTCGGCGATCGGATGGTCCAGGTCGTGGAGCGGTGCGGAGGTGTCCCGATCAAGATCGGAGCCGAGTGGGGACGGCCAATCCTCCCGGAGCAGATTGAGACAGCCTTGAGGAAGGAGAAAGGGGTCAAGCTCGTTGGGCTGGTCCACGCCGAGACCTCGACCGGCGTCCTCCAACCCCTGGAAGCGCTGAAACAGATCGTGGCGCGGCACGGCGCCCTGTTGCTGGTGGACGCGGTGACCAGTTTGGCCGGCCATCCGGTCGAGGTGGACCGGCATGGGATCGACGCCTGCTACTCGGGCACCCAGAAGGCCCTGAGCGCCCCGCCGGGTCTGGCCCCGCTCACGCTGTCCGAGGCAGCAGTGGAAACCATTCGGAGGCGCTCGCGCAAGGTCCAGAGCTATTACCTCGACGTCTCGCTGTTCGAGCAGTACTGGGGCACGAACCGGTTCTACCACCACACCCCTCCCGTCACGTTCTACTACGCCCTGCTGGAGGCCCTGCGGATCGTCGAGGAGGAGGGATTGGAGGCCCGCTTCGCGCGGCACCGATTGAATCACCTGGCCCTGGTGGCGGGGATCGAGGCGATGGGGCTCACGATGCACGTGGAGCCGGCGTATCGCCTCTGGACCCTGAATGCCATCAGGATTCCGGCGGGTGTGGACGATGCGAGAGTCCGCGGCCGGCTGCTCCAGGAATTCAGCATCGAGATAGGTGGCGGGCTGGGTGACCTCAAGGGCAAGATCTGGCGGGTGGGGCTGATGGGGATGAACTCGACGGCCAATAACGTCATCCTCTTCCTGGCCGCCTTGGACCGGGCGCTTCGGGGAGAGGGTTTTCCCTGCGCCTCCGGCATCCCAGCCGCCGAGGAGATCTATCTGAAGCATCCCCCGCAGCGGGGCGGGGCCTGATGCGCGCGTAGTTGATCGCATGACGTTTCCCAGCCGGTATCCCACTCGCCCGGGCCGTCTCCCTCGGGTGAGAGGGCAGGGTATGGATCCGGTCGGCCTGTTGGTGCCGGTGATGAGAGGAATGCGATCATGGCGCGTGGTGATCAGCTGATCCGGCAGTGGAGATTGCTCCACATCCTCGGGGTCCGGGGCGGCCGCACGGCGGATGACCTGATGCAGGAGATGAAGTGCAGCCGGCGCACCGTCTGGCGGGACCTGGCCGTGCTTCAGAGGGCCGGCTTTCCCATCACCATGGAACCGGACGGGCGCGAGCGCCGCTACCGGCTGATCGAGGCTCCCCGGGGTGCGCCCCCGGCGCCGTTCACCTTGACGGAGCTCATGAGCCTGCACCTGGGCCGCCACCTGCTGGTGCCCCTCCGGGGGTCGCCGGCCGGAGAAGGGATCCACACGGCTCTTGAAAAGGTCTCGGCCAGCCTAGGCCCGGCGGCCAAGAATTTCCTCACGAGCCTCGGCGAGAGCATCTCGGCGCGCAGCGTGCAGGCCAAGGACCACGCCCATGCGTCCGAAACCCTGCGGATGCTTCAGCAGGCCCTCCAGGAGCGCCGCACTCTGGAGGCGAAGTACCACTCGTTCGGCCGCGACACCGTCAGCAGCCGGCGGCTGGATCCCCTCCACCTCTGGTACCAGCAGGGCGGCATCTACCTCGCGGCGTATTGCCACACCCGCCGGCAGGTGCTCACCTTCGCCCTCGAGCGCTTCCGGCACGTGCGCCTCACGGATGATATCTTCGAGGCTCCTCGTGAATTCAACCTGGATCGCTACCTGGAGGGAAGCTTCGGCATCTTCCGGGGCGAGCCGGTCCGAGTCGCCCTCCGTTTTTCCCAGCAGGTTGCCCGCTACGTCGCGGAACGCCAGTGGCATCCCAGCCAGGTGGTGAGCCTCCTTTTGACCGGAGAGCTGGAGATGACTCTCCGGGTCCCCCTGAGCCCGGAGCTCCGGCGGTGGATCCTGGGCTACGGGAAGGACCTGGAGGTCCTGGAGCCCAAGTCCCTCCGCGAGGACATCCGCCGCGAGTGGCTGGCCGCCCTGCGGGGAAGGGAAGGCGGGATCGAGACGATCACATTCCGCAGGAGGAAATCGGGCCCCCCGGCGCAGGCATCCAGGCCTGCCGGTCCGTCGGGTCAGGACAGCCCCCGCGGGAAGGCTCGTCGCCCCGTGCTCAAGACGCAGTCGAGATCCTGAGCGCGGGCATCTCGATCGAGGCGAAGCCGTTAGGAGGGGGAGGGAGTAGACTTCGCAGGCTTGTGCGGTCCGGCCATCGCAAGGCAGAGCCAGCCGTCCTGGGCCTGGCGGTCAAGGATGTGAAGGCGGGAAGCGTGCACCGCGGTGATCACCTGGTTTTCATCCTCGACCGGGATGCCTGTCGCGACGAGGCGGCCGCGCGGCGCGAGTGCCTGTGCCAGAGCGGCGAAGAGCGGGCAGAGCGTCCTGGTGTCCAGATTGGCCAGGATCAGGTCGAACCGCGAGCCGGCCTCCACGACCTCCATGCCCCCGCAGCGGACCTCCACTCGAGAAGAAACGCTGTGGCGCCGCAGGTTGCTTTGCGCGGCCTCGCAGGCCTCGGCATCCGTGTCAATCGCCAGGACCCGCGAGGCCCCGAGCGCGGCGGCCGCGATGGCGAGGATCCCGGTCCCCGTCCCGACGTCCAGGACCAGCGGTCCACGCGGCTCTCGCCACCCGGCCAGGAACGCCTCCGCCGCCTCCAGGCACATCCGGGTCGTGGCGTGATGGCCCGTGCCAAAGGTCATGGCCGGGTCAATCCAGATCACGAGGCGCTCTTGCGGGAACGGCCCCTCCTCCCAGGGGGGAACGATCAGCAGGCGGCGACCGACGGGGAGCGGCTTGAAGCCCTCCTTCCACTTCCGGCCCCAATCCTCGAGAGGAATCTCGCGGACCTCGACGGCCCCCTCAGCGCCCGGGAATCCCAGCGCCGCCAGCGACTCCTGATAACGACGGAGCCTTTCGAGGAGCGGCCCCACAGGCACTGACCGGGAGAAGCTGCCTCGGATCAGGATGCACGCCGGCTCGCCCGACAGATCCTCTGTGACGAGGCCGAGCGACCCCTCCGAGAAGAGGAAGTCGGCCAGCCCCTCCTCTGTCTCGCCGGTGGCAACGACGCGCACCTCAATGTATTCGCCCGCCATCACTCACGGCTCGGATTTGGGATTGAATGGCGTCATATCGGTGTTCCCGAAAAATGTCTGCATGAACGGCGGGCTCTCGCTGCGTTCCGGATGTCGGGCTTGTCATTGGTTGGGCGGGAGTGATAAAGAACCCCTGCGATGGGTCGGGTTCCGGGCGGGGCCTCTGCGGAGCGCCCTGGAAGGGCGTGAGCGCACCACCGATCACCGCAGATGCCCTCCGCCCCTCCAGGACCGCATCCCCACGGCGGTGGGGCGCGGCGAGGTCCTGCGCCCCACACGCCGGCGCTCCTAAGCCTTCCCGTAAATCTCCTTCAGCTCGGACTCGGCCTGTTTGATCGTCTCGGGCGTGGACATGCCCTTGGCGGCCCGCGCGAACATGTTTACGAGGACGTACTTGACCATCGCCTCGGCCGCATGGCGCGACGGCGGTGCCGGGTACCCAGGCATCCGGCAGTATTTGGCACCTCTTTGGACGCCGCGAACTTGGGGTCCTTTTTCCAGACCGGGTCATCCTCTCGGGTCCGGCGCCGCTCTCCACGGCCGCCGCCGTCTTGGTCGGGAGGTCGTTGTAGCTGATGAACTCGATACTGACCTCGACGCCCTTCGCCTTGGTGTACTGCTTGGCCTGGTCCCGCAGGGCATCATCCATGGCCAATAGCTTTACAAATTGTTACCTTTATCTTCAAGAGGATACAAGCTATAAGTAATCAGTTACATGAGATATTCTAGCCGCGCCACCAGGAAGCATTTAAGTCTCTCCTCGAAACTTCGCGCAACTCGGACTTGGTCTGGAGTCTCCCAAGCCCCAGCCGGGCGGACGTTGGATCAGAAGCGGCTCTCTTTCTGCCAGCGGAGGAACCGGATGAGGAAGGCGTCGCGGCGTGCCCGGACCTCCTGGGCCTTCTCGGGCGTCCAAGCGAGGAACCCTTGGTTGCTCTTCACCCCCAGCTCGCCTTTGGCCACTTTCTCCCGGTGGAGGCGTCCCGCCTCCTGGACGGTGGAGAGGTCGGGGAGGACGTAGTCCTGGACCGCCTTCACCAAATCCAGCCCGACCATGTCAGCATGCTCGAATACGCCGTAGACCGGGAGCCGCAGCCCCACGCCGGTCTTCACCGCCAGGTCCACGTCCTCGGCCGAGGCGATCCCCTCCTGGACGATGTTCACGCATTCCCGGATCATGGCGTGCTGGATCCGGTTGCCGAGCTGCCCCGGTCGGTCATGGTGAACCATGACGGGGACCTTGCCGCACATCCGTAGGAGGGCCATTACCTCCCGGGCGATCCCGGGGTCGGTTCGCCTGCCCACAGAGACTTCCACCAGCGGCATCAGGTGGGGCGGATTCCAGAAGTGGGTGGTGAGGATCCGCTCGGGCCGGCTCGACCGCTCGGCGATGGCACTGATGCTGATGCCCGAGGTGTTGGAGCACAGGATCGTGTCGGGCGAGGCCCTGTCCAGCCGCGCGAAGAATTCCTGCTTGAGTGGCAGGCTCTCGGGGATGGATTCCACGAAGAGCTGGGCCGCGCGCACGGTTGCCTCGAGATCCACGGAGGGGACCAACTGGGCGGCGGCGTTCCTGCCCTGCGCAGGATCCGCGAGGCCGTTGGCCGCCAGGATCTCGATGAAGGATCTGGCCGTAGCCACCCCCTTGGCCGCACCCTCGGGGGTGCGGCTGACGATGGTGGCCTGGCGACCGGCCAGGGCGAAGGTGGCGGCGATGCCGGGCCCCATCATGCCGGTGCCGGCGACGGCGACGCGACGCAGATCCATTACGGACCTCCTCTTAACCTACGCACTGCTGTTGAACCGCCAAAACACCAAGCGCGCTATGAAATCTTCCCCATCGAGCGCTGACGGCAACGGCGTCAGCAGGTGGTCCGCACCCCCTTGATCGAGGTCGGACCCTGAAATGATCAGGGCTGGCGCGCCTTGGCCCCCTTGGCGATCTTGGCGGTGAGATGCGGTTGTCGCTGCCGGATCCGGAAGTTTCCCTCCGCGTCGTTGTATCGCTCGGTCTGCACCCCCTCAAGAACGGCAAGGCTGACCTCGGCCCGGTAGGCCACGACGCTCCCCGGCTCCAGGTGGCCGATATAGGTCTGCTTGCTGTCCCAGTCAAAGACGCTGATGTGGGCATGGACGTCGCCGCCGATGACGGAACCCTGGACGCTCCCCAGCTCAATGGCCCCGGTGAAGTTCCAGAACTTGTCCACGGGCTGCATCGCTGTCGTGGTGATGGTGTGCAGGTGAACCCGCTGCAGCGAGCCGATTCCTCCCGTGAGGGCCGCGGTGTCGATCTTCTCTTTCTTCACGACCTCCTGCAGACCCTCGAGGAACAGGTCGTCCCGGTCGAACATCACCAGGATCGTGCGCGGGGTTGTCTTGGACACAAAGTACTGCATGGAAAGTCTCCTTTCAGATGTGGGTCGAGGCTCAGCCTTTCAGCGCTCCGGCCGTCAGGCCGGAGACGAAGTAGTCCATGAAGAAGGAGTAGAGCAGGGCCACCGGGACCGAGCCGATCAGCGAAGCCGCCATCAGCTCTCCCCAAAAGTAGGCATCGCCCCGGATGAGTTCCGTCGGCACGGCCACCGACATCGTCTTGTGCGTGGTGTCCGAGATGAAGGTCAGCGCGTAGACGAACTCGTTCCAAGACAGGGTAAAGCTGAACATGGCGGAGAAGATGACGCCGGGGATGGCCATGGGCAGGACGATCCGGACCATGGCCCCGATCCGGCTGCACCCGTCGATCATCGCGCATTCCTCCATGTCCTTGGGGATGGACTTGAAGTAGGCGATGAGCATCCAGGTGCAGAAGGGTATGAGAAAGGTGGGGTATGTCACCACGAGGGACCAGATGGAGTTCGACAGGCCCAGCTTCTGGACGACGCTGGCCAGGGGGATGAAGATGAGCGTCGTCGGCACGAGGTACGTGATGAAGGTGGCGAGGCCGAACGTCTGGGCCCCCGGGAACCTCAGGCGGGCCAGGGCGTACCCCGCCATGACCCCAAATGTCATGGAGATGAAGGAGGTCAGGAACGAGACGAAGAAGCTATTCCAAAGCCACTGGAGAATCGCGGTCTTGGCAAACACATCCCGGAACTGGTCGAGCGTGGGATTCGCGATCCAGAGCCGGTTCGCCTTGAGGTTGTAGAGCTCCGGGTTGGCCTTGAAGCTGCTGATCAGCATCCAGTAGAAGGGGAAGAGTGCAAAGCACACGAACGCCGCCAGGGGAAGGTACACCCCGACGATGCGCTGGAGCGTCCGGAGCCGTTTGCGTCGCATAGCGATCCCCTAATCCTGCCGAAGGTACCGCAGCATCAGGATGATGACCACCAGCAATGCCGGGAACAAGAACAGGGAAATGGCGGATCCTTCGCCGATCCGCCCCGCCACCAACGCCACGTCATACGCCATGGTGGCAAAGATCTGGGTCGCGTTGATCGGACCGCCGTGGGTCAGGATGTAGACGATCTGAAAATCAGCGAAGGTCCAGATGGTGGAGAATAGAACAACCACCGCGATGACCGGCTGCAAGAGCGGCAGCGTGATGTGCCAGAACTGGCGAAATCGCATGGCCCCATCGGTCTCGGCCGCCTCGTACAATTCTTTAGGGATGGTCATGAGGCCCGCCAGGAACGACACGGCAAAGAACGGCAAGCCCCGCCAGGTGTTGACGATGATCACGGAGACCATGGCCCAGAACGGATCGCCCAGCCAGGGAATCTTCTTGGAGATGAGGCCAATTCCTAGCAGGATGTAGTTCACGACGCTGAACAGGGAATCGAACATCCAGAGCCACGTGAGAACGCTCAGCGATGTGGGAACGATCCAGGGGAGGAGGATGGCCCCTCGAATCAAGTTCCGGCAGGGGATCTCCTGATTCAGCAGGAGGGCCAGGATGATCCCCAGGAGCATCTTGAAGAAGACCGTCGTGACGGTGTAGACGAAGGAATTCCAGACCGTCTGCCGGAACAACGAGTCCTGGAGGAGCTTGATGAAGTTCCCGAGCCAGATGAACTTCCCCGGCTCCCCCAGGACCCGATCGGTCAGGCTGATGTAGACTGCCAGGATGAAGGGATAGGCGAGGAGCACCAGCATGAGGAATACCGCAGGCGAGATCAAGCCGTATCCCGTGAGCGCCTCCGATTTCGTGAATCGGGCGACCCACGAGCGTGCCGGCAGCCGTTCCGCGTGTGCGATGGCAGCCACTGCCCCTTCCGTCCCAGCATCGTCGTTACGCTTTGGAGTAGATCTCCTTCAGCTCTGACTCGGCGATCTTGATCGTCTCCGGCGTGGACATCCCCTTGCACGCCCTGGCGAACATGTTGACGATCACGTACTTGACCATCGCCTCGGCCGCAGAGCGGGTCGGCGGCCCGGGATACCCTGGCAGCCGCACGTACTTCGGGATCTCCCGGATGACCTCCAGCTTGGGATCCTTCTTCCAGACCGGGTCATCCTCATAGAAGTTCAGCAGCCCGGCGATCTGTCCTTCGCCCACGCCGATCCAGGCGGAGTACTGCTTGGGCTGAATCAGCCACGTGATGAACGCCTTGGCCTCCTTCTGGAACTTGGAGAACTTGAAGATCCCCAGGCCCATGGCGCTGGAGTAGCCGAAGCGTCCCGCCGGTCCCTTGGGCCACAGCGCGTGGTTCGTTACTGCGCGTAGTTGCGGGGCGTTCTTCGTCTCTGCCCAGTAAATGCTCGCGGCGTTCCCGGTGACCGCCAGCTCCCCGGCCAGGAAGGCGCGGTTGTTGCTGGTGTCGTCCCAGGAGAACACATCCTCGGTCTCACCCTCCTTGAACAACCGGCGAACGTAATCCACCGCCTTGGCCGTCCCCGGGGAATTGATGGCCACCGTCTTCCCGTCTGCCTTGCACTCGGCGCCGCCATGCGCCCATAACATCGGATAGTGAGACTGATTGGCATCTCCGATGGCCCGGCCGAGGGCGAACCCGGAGTAATGGCCCTTTTCCTTGATTTTCCGGCACAGGACCAGCATCTCGTCGTAGGTGTCGGGGAACTTGTCGTATCCCACCTCTTTGGCCCAGTCGGTGCGGTACACGATGGGGATGGGAATGATCCCCCAGGGCACCGCCTTCCACACCTTGTTGACAATGCCGATGTCCTTGGCGATGTTGGTCCAGCCCTTCAGTTGCTTGCCCAGGGGCTCGGCCACATCGGCCACGTCGATCAGGGCCTTGTCGTGCAGGTGCGCCCCGTCACTCCAGGTGGTGATGATGTCGAGACCGGCCCCGCTCTCCACCGCCGCTGCGGTCTTGGTGGGAAGGTCGCTCTGGTTCACGAACTCGAATGCGACATCCACCCCTTTCTCTCTCGTGTACTGCTTGGCCTGCTCCCGCAACGTGTCATCCATCGCGTTCAGGGTGTTCGACCAGGTCAGGATCCTGAGGCTGGCCGCCCCCTGCCCGCTGCGGATGAACGTCCCGAAGGAGAGCGCGGCCGTGGCCCCGGCCGTCACGCCGAGGAACTTCCGTCGGCTGATGGCCCGATCCGTCCTCTGATGTGTTGGTCGCTTCTTCTGCATGATCCTCTCCTCTCCCCCGCGAACGGGATTCTGTCGGACGGAGGTCTCTGACGCTCCGCAACAGGCTGGCGGAGCTCGGATGCCGAGTTGGGTCCTCATCGGCTTGGTACGCACTCGGTTGGTGCGATCGCTCCCCCAAGGTTCTGGTGCTCGCCGAAACTCGATTCCTGTGTCAAGGTGCAGCCGCAGGAAGCGCGGATGATCAGCCGGGTGGGGATCAGGCTCAGCGCCTGGCCGGGCTCGCCGGTCTCGATGATCCGGGCCAATTCCTCCACGGCTCTGGCGCCCATCCCCACCGGGTCTTGCTCGACCACAGAGAGGGGTGGGGAGAGGGCGGCGGCCGAGCGGAAGTCGTCGAACCCCATCAACGCAACGTCGTCGGGGCAGCGCACCTGTCGCTGGCGAATGGCCATGAGGGCTGCCTCGGCCATCAGGTTGTTGAAGGCGAAGATCGCCTGTGGCCGCGGGTTCGCATCCAGGCACTCCAAGGCCGCCTCGAAGCCCTGGGCGGTTCGCCCGTATCCAACCTTCAAGAGCAGGTCCTCCGGCCCCAGCCCGAACTTTTCCGCTGCTCGCCGGCAGCCGGCCAGCCGATCCTGAGTCGTGCTGAGATTGGGAGTCCCCAAGATAAGGGCCAAGCGCCGTAGGCCCTTGGCCAGAAGGTGGCACGCGCCCTCGTACGCACCGCCATAGTTATCGGAGGTCACCGCCCTGAGCGGAAGATCCCGGACCATGCGGTTCACCGTCACCATTGGTAATCCCCGCTCGAGGTAGCGAGCCAGGTACTCATGGGCCCCGGCAGCCGGGCATAGGATAAGCCCGTCGATCCTTCGCTCCGTCAGGGTGCGGACGAGCGCCTCCTCCCGCCTGACATCCTCGTCGGTGTTACAGAAGATGACGTTCCACTCCCGCGATGCGGTGGCCCGTTCTACGCCTTTGACGACTGAGGTGAAGAAGGGATTCTCGATGTCCGGGAGGATCAGGCCGATGGTATTGGTGCGTTGGCCCCTGAGACTTCTGGCCAGCCAGTTCGGACGGTAATCGAGCTCTTGCACAGCACGGAGGACGCGGGTGCGTGCGTCCTCGCTCGCTGGACCGTGGTCGTTGAGAATGCGGGAAACCGTGGCGGTGGACACACCCGCCAGGTGGGCGACATCCTTGAGCCGCGTGACATTGGGAGGTCGGTAAGACATGGACAGTTTGGCTCGCGGAATCTACTGGGATGATCCAGAGTCTATCCGGGTGTAATGCTTTTCATTGGCCCATGTAATCAATTACAGCAACGAATATATCACAGGTTAAGTTGGAGTCAACAGTCCCTCTTGCCGTGATTGGGGACCCTTGATTATCGCAGTCTCACACCCACCCAAGAGGACCCGCAGGCAGGACTCGCGCCCTTAGTGGCTCTTCTCCAGCCGTTGGGTCAAGGCTGTAAATTCTCCGATGTACTCTCGCTCGACGTGGTCTGCGGACCTCGCCCTCCGCATCATCTCCCGTTCGCGCCGTTGCATCCCCCAGTGCGGATTGCGGATCAGGTTCACGACTACCTGGCAGGCATCAGTAGGTTGGGCAGCCAAAGGGCCAGCCACGGCATATAGGTGACCAGGAACAGGGCCATGATCAGCGCGATGACGAAGGGCCAGACCTCCCGCGCGAACTCTGCAATGGATATCTTGCCCAGGGCGCACACCACGTACATGATGGTCCCTACCGGCGGGGTGATGGCGCCGATCATGATGTTGAGGGTAAACACCACGCCGAAGTGCACCAGGTCAATCCCGGCGTGCTGGAGGATGGGCAACAGGACGGGGACCGCCATCACCATGACGGCCAGCCCCTCCATGAAGCAGCCCAGGATCAGCATGGCCACATTGATCAGGAGGTACAATTCCCATTGGGCCAGATTTGCATTCTCGACCAGGGCCAGGACCTTCACAGGAGCCAGCTCATAGGTGAGGACCCAACTGAAGGGCTGCGCCGCGGACATGATGATCAGAATGGCGGCGGTGCCCATCACGGACTCGGTGATGATCTCCGGAAGGTGGGAGAGCCGTATCTCACGATACATGAAGAAGCCGAGGACGAAGGCGTAGGCGGCGCCGGCCGCCGCGGCTTCCGTGGGCGTCATGATGCCGCCGATGATCCCGCCCAGGATGATGATCGGCATTCCCATGGGGGGGATGGCCTGCAGGGTGGCCCGGCCGAGTTCGCGCCAGGTGGCTCGCGCCTCGCGGGGGTAATGGCGTCGCTTGGCGATGAAGTAGACGAAGATCATGAGCATGATGCCCATCAGCACGCCCGGGACGGCGCCGCCCAGGAGCAATCGGCCGATGGATGCGCCGGCGAGGGAGCCGTAGATGACGAACGGGATGCTGGGGGGGATGATAGGGCCGATGGTGCCGGCCGAGCCGACGATGGCCGCGGAGAAGGGGACGCCGTAGCCGGCCTTTCTCATGGCCGGGATCAGGACGGTGCCGGTCCCGGCCGCGTCGGCGACGCCCGACCCGGACATGCCGGCCATGATCATGTTGGTGACCACCACCACGTGGGCGAGCCCGCCGATGATGTGGCCGACCAGGGCCTTGGCGAAGGTAACCAGCCGGTCGGTGATCCCCCCAGTGTTCATGAGGTTGCCGGCCAGGATGAAGAACGGAATGGCCAGGAGCGGAAAGGTGTCGATGCCCCCGATCATGCGCTGAACCATGCCTTGGAGGGGGATGTGTGGTCCAATGGCCATGTAGAGGGTCGCGGCAATGGCCATTGACCAGGCGATGGGTGTGCTCACCGCAAACAGTACGAGCATGATGACGAAGAGCCACAGCATTAGGGCAAATCACCTCCCCTCAGGGCGCTGCGGAGGTGACGCTGGAGGTCTCCGGCGGCGTACAGGAAGATCAGAGCGGCGGAGACCGGGACCACGATGTAGACGATGTATTGTGGCACCTTCAGCGTTGCTGTGGTGTTGGTGGCTGACATCGTAAGAATCGAGCCGTAGTAGGCGATGACGACCATCAGGCCGAGGATGAACAGATCCGCCAGCACGTGGAAATAGGATTGCATCCGCCTGGGCAGCGCCAGCACGACCGACTCGATGGCGATGTGCCGCTTGCGCTTCGTGCAGACCGCTGCGCCCATGAAAACCACCCAGATAAAGGCGTATCGGGAGAACTCTTCCGCCCACTGGATCGGGTTGTTGAAGATGTAGCGCGCCACCACGTTGGCAAAGGTGGCCAGCGACATCAACACCATGAAGATGCCCGCGACGATCTCCTCGAAGTTTCTCAGGAAGAATCGGACTCCTGCCATGCGGGACTCCCTCCGGCGGGGAGGGGTGGGGCTGTACGTCAGCCCCACCCCCGGACCGGGATTCGGCTACTTCGCCGCCTCGACGACCTTCTCGTAGAAGCCCTTGCCGAAGTCTGGCTCGAACTGCCTCCAGGTGTCCTTTGTCCGCTCGGCGAAGTCTGCCTTGTTGACCACCGTGACGATCATGCCCTTGTCCTTCAGGTCCTGCAGATTCTGCTTGTTCATGGCGATCTGCATCTCGCTCTCGTAGTCGCCCGCCTCCGCCATGGTCTTTACGAAGAGGTCGCGCAGCTCCGGCGAGAGGCTCTGGTAGAACTTCTCGTTGATGACCAGGACCAGGTTCATGACCATGTGGCCCGTCAGCGCCACGTATTTCTGAACCTCGTACAACTTGTGCGAGTAGATGGTGTTGAGCGGGTTCTCCTGCCCCTCCACCACCCCGAGCTGCAGGGCGGTGTAGAGCTCTGCGACAGCCATGGGAGTCGTGGCGGCGCCCAGAGTGGCCAGGGCGGCCCTCGCCATCGGCGAATCCATGGTCCGGATCTTCAAGCCCTTGACGTCATCCGGCCTCACCACCTGCTTGGTTTTGGTGGTCAGGTGCCGCTCGCCGTACCACCAGCCCATGTCCAGGATCCGGATGCCGCTCTCCGCAGCGGCGCGCTCATTCAGCTCGGCCATGAGGGGCCCGCGCGCCAGCTTGATCAGCTTGGGGCGCAGCTCGTCCTCGGTGTCGCCCTTCAGGACGTACGGCATGCCGAGCACGCCAATGGGGCCCCACCCCTTGAACTGCGCCAGCATGCTGGGCCCGGTCAGGGCGATGTGGATGATCCCGTTCTTGACCTGCTCCACCATGTCCTTCTCGCTGCCCAACTGGTTGGCGGGGAAGACGTCCACGATGACGGCGCCGCCCGTGCGCTCCTTCATCAGCTCCGCGAACTTGAGGCTCCCCTTGTGATAGGACATCTCCACGACGCCGGAGTGGCCCAGCTTGATCTCCATCTTGGGGAACGCGGCCCCGGCCGACGCCGGAGTCACCCCCCAGGCGAGCACCCCGACCAGCGCGACAATTGCAACCAACCATCCCAGAGATCGCTTGCCCATGTCCTTCCTCCTTTCCTCAGGATCTCGTCCCTACGACACGCCCCCGCCTTGCGGGGCTCCTCCGCAACCCCGTGAGGCTCGGTTCCGCTCCGTGTTCCTCCTCACGACGCACCCGCCGCGCGCCTCGTGGCGCCCGCCCGGCCCTTGTCGCCGTCCCGTGGCATCGTCCCCGCGACCGCAGCTCCAAAGTAGCCGCGAACCGCCTGTTGCTTGGCGATCTGCATGTGCTCGCTCATGAGTTGGGTGGCTCCTGTCACGTCCCCCTTGAGCAACAGGTCCAGGATGCGCCGGTGAATCCCGAGGAACCGGCGTGGACCATCGGGCGTCCGGTTTCCGAATCCGGCGAACATCTGAATCTGATCGCGGAGATTGGCAAACAGGGCGGAGATCCGCGAGTTCCCAGCGGCGCCGACGATCTCGGCGTGCAACGCCATGTCGGCAGCCACGGCCAGTGCGACATCGCCGCGGTCGAGCGCCGCCTCCGCCTGCCTGAACTGCCGTTTGAGGGTCCGCAACGCCGCTTGGGAGAGATTGGGGGTCGCGCGCTGCAGGGCATAGCCCTCCAGCGCTTCCCGCAGGTCGAAGACTTCCTCGATATCCTGTTGGGTGAACCGCTTGACGCGGGTTCCCACGTGCGGGATGGTTTCTACAAGACCGCTCTGTTGAAGACGAATCAGGGCCTCGCGGATGGGTGTGTCACTCACCTTCAAGGCCCGCGCAAGTTCTTGGATGCGCAGCCAGTCCCCAGGTTTCAGCTTACCGGCATTGATCCAGTCCCAAATGCGCTGATGAACCCGGTCGACGAGCGTCAGGGGGGAAATGGGTGCGGCGGCTAAACGTAGAGCGCTCATGCGTGCATGCCCTCTTTCTCGAGGGGTGGCAGGGGAGTCGCGGTTTGGCGCATCCTCGTCGTCGGGAATATATTATCGATTATATATGATGTCAAGTGCGCTTTCTTTCACCTACCGATCATTCTTCCGTCTCGATGTCCACCGCCAGAGTTGAACCACAGGCATGCTGGTTCTCGAAGCGTTGGGCAATCCCTGGAGCGATTTTCGCCTTGCCAGAACACCGTTTTTTGTTAGGATGCGCGCCATATGCTGCGCCCGCACGGAAAACGCTGGCACGTCTCCTGCCTCTGGGCCATCCTTTCGGGGGTCGTCGCGCTGCTGGCGGCCCGACTGCCGTTCGTCCACACCATCGAGCTGAAGACCCTGGACGTCCGATTCCGCAGCTTCCCCGCCCCGAGGGCCGTCCGACCCGACATCGTCGTGATCGTGGTTGACAAGGAGAGCGTCGAGCGCCTGGAGTCCATCCTGGGCCGATGGCCGTGGCCGCGGGATGCGTACGGGCTGATCCTGGATTACCTCCAGGCGGGCGGTGCTCGCACGGTGGCCTTCGACCTCATCTTCGCCGAGCCCGACCGGGAAAAACCCGAGCGCGATCGGGCCTTCGCCGAGGCGATCGCGCGGGCGGGGAACGTCTATCTGGCGGCCGTCTTCCATCAAAAGGCCGTGGGGCCCGAAACGAGTGGTGCCGCGCCCCAGTCGCTCGACCCGAAGGCGGCCCAGGCACCGGCACGGCCGCAGCGATTCGAGGGGGTCACCCTGCCGCTGCCGGAGTTTCTGGCGGCCGCCAGAGGGATCGGGGCGATCACCATTGATCCGGACGAGGACGGGATCCTCCGCCGGGTGCCGACGACTGTGTCGTACCGGGGCCGCCTGTACCCCAGCCTGCCCCTCGCCGTCGCTCTGGCAGAGGGGATGGTAGCCCCCACCGGCATCGGGGCCGCCGGCATCCGGAATCGGCTGGGCCGTGTCCCCCTCGATGACGAGGGGAGGATGCTGCTCACGTGGCGCGGCGGCCTCCAGACGTTTCCGTACGTGCAAGCCTGGCGGATCCTCCGCTCCTACGGGCAGATCGCGCGCGGGGAGGCGCCCGAGATCCCGCCGGAAGTCTTCCGGGACAAGGTGGTCTTCATCGGCGCCATCGTGAGCGGCGCCTTCGAGTTTCGCTCTACGCCGTTCTCCAGGGTGTTCCCTGGGGTCGACGTCAATGCCGTGGCGCTGGACACGCTGTCGAGTGCCGATCCCGTGCGGCGGCTGCCGGAAGCCGTGAACTGGATGCTGACCGTCGGACTGGTAGGGGCGGCGGGCCTGCTGGCCGGCTTCTTTCCGACGCTGGTCGGCATCCCGGTCGCCTTCGTGGGGGCGGGGCTCCTGCACCTGGGGGCGGCATTCTGGGCCTTCGGCTCCCATCACCTGTGGCTAGATCTTCTGGCGCCCGCCAATGGCCTCGCCCTGGGGCTGGTGGCCGTCCTCCTGGACCACTACCTGGTCGAGGGACGCGCGAGGCGGCGGCTCAAGGGGATGTTCAGCCAATACGTCTCCGACGCGGTCCTGGAAGAGCTGCTGGCGGATCCCGCCAAGCTGGAGCTGGGCGGGACGCGGCGCGAGGTGACGATCCTCTTCTCCGACATCCGAGGATTCACCGCCACCTCGGAGAGGCTGGACCCGGCCACGGTCATGGGCGCCCTGAACACCTATCTCACCCGCATGGGGGAGATCATCCTGCGTCACGGCGGCACGCTGGACAAGTACATCGGGGACGGCATCATGGCCTTCTTCGGGGCGCCCATCGCCACGCCCGACCACCCGGCTCGCGCCGTGCGCGCGGCGCTGGAGATGCTGGTGGCGGTGGACGACTTGCAGGAGGGATGGCAGCGGCAGACCGGCGTCCCCTTGAAGATCGGCGTGGGGATCAACACCGGCGAGGTCATCGTGGGCAACGTCGGCTCGGAGCAGAAGAAGGAATACACCATCATCGGGGATCCGGTGAACCTGGCCTCGCGCCTGGAGGGTATGAACAAGGAGCACAAGACCCAGATCCTGGTCAGCGGGGCCACGCGCAGACGCGTGGACGGCGAGGGGATCGAGTGGCGGGCGATCGGCAGTGTCCGGATCCGCGGACGCGAAGAGGAGGTCGAGATCTATGAGCCCTACACGAAGGCGCCCGATGTCCCGGTGGCATCGGCATAGCGTGGGGGTCCTGGCCCTGCTCTTGGCGGGGCCCACAATAGGTCATGCCGCCACGGCCGAGGAGGCGCTGACCAAGGCCATCCGCGGGATCCTGGCGCCCGGCGAGGGGCAAGTGAGCGAGGCGATCTGTGCCGCGCCCGGGGGGCACCATCGGAGCAGGATCTGCCTCTAGTGGCGCGCGCCCGGTACAGCTAAGTCGCAGCCTCTGGCTGAGGACGACCTCGAAACTCACTCCCTGGAGATCACTCCGCGGACTGGGGCAGTCAGCCCCTGGTCGATCATGGGTGCCGGCAGCGAAGGCTTGAGCGTGAGGGTCCGCTTGCGGAAGGGGCTCCAGAGCAGCTTCAGGATATCCGCTTTTTTCATGCACCGGCCAAACCGGCGCAGCAGCTTGATTGTCTGGAAGGGGCGCAGGAAGATCCTGTTGGCGAACAACAGGATGTATCCTTTCTGTCTGGCCCGATTCACTATCTCTCCCGCAAGGGTGGTCGGGTCGATGTCCGAGCACTTGAACCACTTTTTCCAGTCGCGCGCATCGTCGATAATCCCTCGCTCGACGTAATCCCGCCACAGGGGGGTGCCGCGGTAGGTGCAGAGGCGATTGAAGCCGAACGTGTCCAGCTTGAGCCGGGCCGCAAAACGAAAACTCTCCAATATCTCTTCCTCGGTCTCTTCCGGCGAACCAATCAAAAAAAAGCCGTGGATGGTTTCTATCCCGCAGCGTTTGGCCTCGCTCACTGCGTGCTCGACCTGCTCCAGCGTCTGCATCTTCTTGAGGCGGTCGAGCACCTTCTGACTGCCGGCCTCTACTCCAAACGCGAGAGAGTTGCAGTTGGCCCTGGCCATGATGGGAAACTGGTCGGTGGCGACCGAATCGACCCGGCCTTCGCAGCCCCAGTGGAACTCCAGCTTGCGGTCGATGATGCCCTGGCAGATTGCGCCGATGCGCTTGCGGTTCAGCAGAAACTGGTCGTCCGTGAGATAGATGAATCGGTACCCCTCATCGTTCAGTTGCTGCATCTCGCCCAGTACATGCTCGGGGGAACGATGACGCCACTTGCGATCAGCCAGGGAGGGGACGCCGCAGTAGACACACTGATAGGGACAGCCGCGCGAGGTCTGCATGGTGCAGAAGCGGTCCAGTGAGAGGACGGCGGGAACGTCGAGCGGCATGGACTCGATGTAGTCGATCGGAAGACTCTTGCGGTCAGGGTAGGGGAACTGGTCGAGGTTTTCGATGATCGGGCGAGGTGGGTTCTCGATGATTTCGCTCCCCGAACGCCACACCAGGCCGCCGACCTTCCCGGGAGATTCCAGATGCTCCAGGAACTCCGGCAATAGGTCCTCACCCTCGCCCTTGGCAACGTAGTCTATGCCAGGGGAGTCCGCGAGGATCTCCTTGGCGTTAATGCTCGCGAACACGCCACCGACTATAACCGGCGTGTCGGGGGCGGTCTGCTTAAGCCGATGCGCCATGCTGCGGGTGGCGGGATAGGCAGTCGTCGACAGGAACGAGAGCGCTATCACGTCCGGTTTCTCGTCGCGGACCGCCTCGGCGATGTGTTCTGCCTTCATCAGCGGGTGACAGGTGTCGAACATCCGCACCTCGTGACCGTGCTGACGAACGATCGGCGCCAGGGTCTCGATCCCGATCGGGGGGAACGCCATCACTTGGACTCGCCCCTCGCTGAATCGTGAGTCCCCGAGTTCAGGCGGGAGAAGCCGGTAGAAGTCCTCGTCCCGGATATAGATCAGAAAAATCTTCATAACTCGGCCTCGGTGCTGAAATACAGTAGCATATGGTTCCATTCGAACAGAGTCGTCATGGGGAGTCAAGCCCATTCTTACAGCCTGAGGTACTCCCGTGGGGAGAGGATCGGAATTCCGCGGAAGGCTGCGGTCTTCCTTAGGACTTATCCTAAAAACTCTTGACAGCGACCCAGCATGGGTGCATCCTACCTTTCGGTCCTTCCGGATCGAGTGTGGGTAGCCCCAACATCTAGGGGTGACGGCTTGGACGCGGTAGCTGCAGCGGGCGACTACATGGTATCTTCCTGGCGCCGAAAGGAGACCACGCATGGAA
>Ga0116137_1000452_pt1 | contig 34590 bp, 29 predicted proteins | sample June2015DPH_20_1_3_FD_88973 | JGI IMG/M metagenome (GOLD analysis project Ga0116137, IMG submission 88973) | Peatland microbial communities from SPRUCE experiment site at the Marcell Experimental Forest, Minnesota, USA - June2015DPH_20_100 | ecosystem: Environmental > Terrestrial > Soil >...
AGCGGTTCGGCGACAAGGACGTGGACATGACCACCCAACTCACCAAGGTGAAGGGCAGCGACGCCCAGGCCCTGGTGGTCTGGGCCATCCCGCCCGCGGCCTCGGTGGTGACGAAGAACGCCAAGGAGCTGGGCCTGCAGATCCCGGTCTTCCACAGCCATGGGGTGGCCAACAAGCGGTTCATCGAGCTGGCCGGGCCGGCCGCCGACGGCGTGCGATTCCCGGCGGGAAAACTGCTCACGGCCGAAGGCCTTCCGGACAGCGACAAACAGAAGAAGACCCTTGTCGCCTACGCCAAGGCCTTCGAGGCGAAGTACGGCCCGCGCAGCACCTTCGGGGGCCATGGCTGGGACGCCATCTGGCTGGCGTACCGGGCGGCCGAGGCCGCCGCGGCCCGGACGAATCCGGATGACCTCCAGAATTTCCGTGCCGCCATCCGCGACGAGCTGGAGAAGATCAAGGACTTCATCGGCATCAGCGGCGTCTTCAGCATGTCGTCCGAGGATCACAACGGCCTGGACAAGCGGGCCGTCGCCATCTACGAGATCGTGAACGGGCAGTGGCAGCTGGCGAAATGATCCCGCTGCAAGCGGGGCATCCTGCGCTCGGAAGCGGGGCGGGACTCTCCGGGTCCCGCCCCGGCGTTTTCTGGTCGGGACGCTGAGCGATGGCCTTCGGACAGCAGCTCCTCCAGTACGTGGTGACGGGGATCACCAACGGGAGCATCTATGCGCTGATCGCGCTGGGGTTCGTCGTGATCCACAGCGTGACGTCCATCGTCAACTTTGCCCAGGGCGAATTCGCCATGCTGGGCGCCCTCCTAGCCATCTCCCTCGTGGCGGCGGGCCTGCCCCAGGGGCTGGCCGTGCTGGCGGCCGTGGTGGGGGTGGGGGCCTTCGCCGCCCTGCTGTACCAGGTGGGGCTGCGCCCGGCCCGGGATGCCTCGCCCCTCACCATGATCATCATCACCATCGGGGCGGCCCTGGCCATCCGGGGCACGGCCCTGGCCATCTGGGGGACAGAACCGTACGCGATGCGTCCCTTCAGTTCCGGGCAACCCCTCCAGGTGGCGGGGGCGGTCATCCGCCTGCAGAGCCTGTGGGTTCTGGGGACGACGCTCTTGCTCCAGCCGCTCCTGCACGTGTTTTTCACCCGCACGATTATGGGGCGTTCGCTTCGCGCCTGCGCCGTCAATCGGCTGGCGGCTCGGCTCATGGGGATCCGGGCCGACCGGATGGCCCTCCTGGCCTTCGGCCTCAGCGGGGCCGTGGGCGCCCTGGGGGGCATCATCATCACGCCCATCATCTATGCCACGTATGACATGGGCCTGATGCTGACCCTCAAGGGATTCGTGGCGGCGGTCATGGGGGGGCTGGTCAACTATCCCGCGGCCGTGGCGGGGGGCTTCCTCCTCGGCATCCTGGAGTCCCTGGGGGCGGGCCTCATTTCCTCCGGCTACAAGGACGCCATCGCCTTCATCGCGCTCTTCGCCATCCTGCTGTCCAAGCCCCGCTGGATCGTGCGCGCGGAGCAGGGGATCGAGGAGGGTTCGTAGTGCGACCACCAGGAATTCTTGAGCGCTTTGCCGGAGCCACCGGGCTCTCCCGATGCGCTGGACCGTGCGGGGGCCGCGGTTCCGGTACGGAGGCCACCGCAGGTGGCCGACCCGGAGCAAGACGGCCCCACCCGGCCCGGCGGGCCGGGTGCCGTCGCGGGCCAGCGTCGAGGGGGAGCCCCGGTGGCTCCCGAAAATAGATATAAGAACCTCTGACTCGGGATACTCACATGGCTGACGCCCGGCGCATCGTCCCCTGGGGCCCGCTCTGTCTCGTGTTGGTGATCGCCTGCCTTCCGCTGGGAGTCCACAGTCGGTACTACCAGAGCATCGCGGTCATCATCGGCCTGCACACCATTGCGGCCGTGGGCCTGTCCCTCCTCATGGGGTATGCGGGGCAGGTCTCGCTGGGGCACGCCGCCTTCTATGGGTTGGGCGCCTACATCAGCGGCATCGCGTCCACCAGCCTTGGCCTGAACCCGTGGCTGGCCATGCCCATGGCCGCCCTTGTCACAGGGTGTGTGGCCGCCGCCATCGGGAGCCCCATCTTCCGCCTCCGCGGTCACTTCCTGGCCATGGCCACGCTGGGCTGGGGCATCATCGTCTACATCGTGTTCAACGAACTGCGCGACGTCACGGGGGGCCCCTCGGGCCTCACCGGCATCCCGAACCTCTCCCTGTTCGGACTGCCGCTCAACACGGACGTCCGCTACTACTACCTGGTGTGGGCCTTCGCCCTGGGCGTGATCTTCCTCTCGCGCAACATCGTGGACTCCCGCGCGGGGCGGGCGCTCAGGGCCATCCATGGCAGCGAGAGCGCCGCGGCCGCCCTGGGCGTCGGCACGACCCACTACAAGGTGGCCGTCTTCACGCTGAGCGCCGTGTATGCCAGCCTGGCGGGAAGCCTGTACGCCCATTATCTGCTCTTCGTGAACCCGCCCCCGTTCAGCTTCAAGTTTTCCATCGAGCTTTTGGTCATGGTCATGATCGGGGGCCTGGCCCACATCTGGGGGGCGTTGTTCGGCGCGGCGCTCATCACCATCCTGGGCGAGAGTCTGCGGGCGACCATCCCGATGCTCATGGGCCACGCCTCGGGCGAGTACGAGATCATCGCCTTCGGCCTCATCCTCATGGCGACGATGATCGCGCTGCCCGAGGGGCTCTGGCCATGGCTGCTCACTGTGGTTGACCGGATCCGCGGGCGCCGAGGAGCGGAGGATCCCCGGGTCGAAGGCGCGCCGATCTCAATCAGCGCTCGCTTGGAGGCCCAGGCGTTCCCCCGCCGTCCGTCATCGCCCCCGGGTCCCATTCTGGAGGTCCAGGATGTGGGCAAGGCCTTTGACGGCCTGAAGGCCCTGTCCCGCGTCTCGTTTGCCGTGAACGCCAGAGAGATCCTGGCGGTCATCGGTCCCAACGGCGCCGGCAAGACGACTCTGTTCAACGTCATCTCCGGCGCCTTCCCCCCCACCGGCGGGACGATTCGTTTCACCGGCAAGCCCATCCAAGACTGGCCGTCGCACCGCATCGCCGGCGCGGGCCTGGTCCGGACCTTTCAGAACGTCCGCCTCTTCGGCCGGATGACCGCCCTGGAGAACGTGATGGTGGGTCTGCACCAGCGGACGCGCGCGGGGCTGGCGTCGGCCGCGATGCGCCTCCCCTCGGAACGGGCCGAGGAGGCGCGGATACGGGAGGAAGCCCAACGACTCCTGGCCATGGTTGGTCTCGAGGGACTGGCGGATGTCCTGGCCTCCAGCCTTCCCCTGGGCCAGCAGCGGGTGATCGAGATTGCCAGGGCCCTGGCGGCCGATCCGGCCATCCTGCTCCTGGACGAGCCGGGGGCGGGGCTCTCGGCCGGGGAGAGGGACCAGCTTCGCGAGCTGGTGCGTGCCGTGCGGGCGGCCGGCGTCACGGTGCTTTTGGTGGAGCACGACATGGACCTGGTCATGGGACTGGCGGACCGGATCGTGGTGCTGAACTACGGCGAGAAGATCGCCGAGGGGACGACAGAGGAAATCCAGAATAACCCCCAGGTGATCGAGGCCTATCTGGGCGAAGAGGTATTGGCCGCACCGGCGGCTGGGTCGCCGTGACCATCGGAGGCCGGGGCGCAGGTTCGATGCCGATGGGAGGCGGGAGAGAGCGCTGATGACACTTCGGATTTCCAGAGGGCTCGCCTTGGCGTTCATCTTGCCATTGGTCATGGCAGGAGTTGACTCGGCCCTGGCAGATGCGGCTGGCCCCTCGGAACCGCTCGACACGAGGGTGCAGCGATTCTTGGATGGCGCCAGGAATCAATGGCAGGACTGGAACATCCCGTATGAAGACGGCAAGGTGCTCTACGACCTGATCGTCAAGAATCACTTCAAGCGGGCGCTTGAGATCGGCACCTCGACGGGCCACTCGGCAATCTGGATGGCCTGGGCACTCCACAAGACCGGCGGCAAGTTGATCACCATCGAGATCGACAGGGCACGGCACGAGGCTGCATTACGGAACTTCGAGAAGGCCGGCGTTGCATCGTATATCGATGCGAGGTTGGCGGATGCACACCGGTTGGTGAAAACGCTGGGTGGCCCGTTCGACTTTGTCTTTTCCGATGCGGACAAGGATTGGTACACGCAGTATTTCAAAGACCTCGATCCCAAGCTGGTCGTCGGGGGCTGCTACGCCGCGCATAACGCGCTGAGAAGCGGCGGGCAGGGCGTGGCGGAGTTCCTCGCATATGTGAAAAGCTTGCCCAACTATCGGACGCGCATCGATCGCACGAGCAGCGAGGGCATCTCGATCAGTTGCAAGATTGCGAGGTAGCCGTCAGATTTTCCACTGCCATGTCCTCGCCGGCCTAGCCGCTGCGGGACGCGAGGGCGGGGACGCCGGCGGAGACAGGACAGGAAGAGGAACGTGAGATGAGCGAACGTCCTGGTGAGATCACGATCCCGGTGGAGAATACGGCGCAGGCCTACCTGGAGCTGCTGCGGGCGCGGGGGTTCGACTACTTCTTCGGAAACGCGGGGACGGATTTCGGTCCCCTGGTGGACGCCTTCGCCAAGTTCGAGGCCGAGGGGAAGGATCGGCCCCGGCCGATCACGGTGCCCCACGAGTTCGTGGCCGTCAGCATGGCTCACGGCGTCACCATGTGCACAGGCCGGCCGCAGGTGGTGATGGCCCATACGATCGTGGGGACCGCCAACTGCGCGGGCGCCCTGATCAACGCCGCCCGGGCCAACATCCCGCTGTTCATGACGGCCGGGCGCACACCCATCGTCGAATCGGGGCTGCTGGGGGCGAGGGACCTGTACATTCACTGGGCGCAGGAGGCCTTCGACCAGGCGGGGCTGATCCGCGAGTTCCTCAAGTGGGACTACGAGCTGAGAAATTTCGTCCAGCTCGAGGCCGTCATTGATCGGGCTCTGGCCGTCGCCACGGAAGAGCCGCAGGGGATCGCCTATCTCACCCTGCCGCGCGAGGTCCTGGCCGAACCGCAGACCGAGTTCCGGCTGAACCCTGCGCCCCTCGTGCTTCGCCGGGAACGGCTCCAGCCGGACCCGGGATCGGTGGAAGCGGCGGCGGCAATCCTCGCCGAGGCGGAGGCGCCGCTTGCGATCACGATGCGCCTGGGTCGTGATCCCGGCGCGGCGGACGCCCTGGTGAGGCTTTCAGAGACCCTGGCCGTCCCGGTCGTCGAGTTCAACCCCACCTACTTCAACTTCCCGTCGAGCCATCCTCATCACCTGGGGTTCGATCCGGCCCCGTTTCTCGGCCGCGCCGACGCGATCCTAGTGGTTGAGAGCGACGTCCCCTGGTTCCCCTCGCGGATGCGGGTGAACCCGAATGCCCGCGTGATCCACGTCGGCAGCGACCCGCTCTTCACCCGCTATCCGGTCCGGACGTTCCCCATGGAGCTGGCCATCCGCGGCGATGCCGCGGCCGCCCTTGCCGCGCTGACGGCCGAGGCGAAGCACCACGGCAACTCCCGCGCACCAAGGGTCAGCGCCCGTTCGGCGGCGGTCCGGGCTGAGCACGATGCTCAGCGGGAGGCATGGCGCGCTGCGGCCCTGGCTGCCCAGGGGCACTCCCCCATTGACTTCGACTGGCTCTCGCGCTGCATCGGTGAGGTGGCGGGAGAGGACACGATCCTGGTAAACGAATACGACCTCCGCCTGACGCAGGTCTCGCGGGATCGGCCGGGATCCTACTTCTCCCATTCTCCCGCCGGCTGCCTCGGCTGGGGGGTGGGGGCGGCCCTGGGGGCCAAGTTGGCCCACCCGGACCGGACGATCATCGCGACGGTCGGGGACGGCGCCTACATCTTCAGCGTACCCACCGCGGCTCATATGGTGAGCGCCACCTACGACCTGCCGATCCTGGTCGTCATCTTCAATAACCAGTGCTGGGGCGCCGTCCGCAAGACGACGGCAGGGCTCTTCCCCAAGGGATGGGCGGCCAAGACAGGGTCCTTCCCGCTTAGCGATCTGAAACCGTCTCCGGCGTACGAGAAGATCGTCGAGGCCCACGGCGGATACGGCGAACGGGTGGAGAGGCCCGAAGAGGTGCGACCCGCCCTCCAGCGGGCATTGAAGGCTGTCCGAGAGGACAGGCGGCAGGCGGTCCTCAACGTCATCTGCGAGCGCGACTGACCGAACCGGCCCGAGGTCCTTCGCACCGGGCAGGTCCCCTCATACCACGAATGATTCCGCCACCATCGGGCAGCCTCTGGAGGAGAACATGACCATGCGGGCGAGCGACGCCATCGCGAGGAAGATTGGCCAGGATCCCTTTGCCAAATGGATGGGCATGGACCTGGAGGAGCTTACGCCCGGGCACGCTCGGGTGGCCATGACGCTTACGCCGGCCATGCTGAACTTCCACGGGATCCCTCACGGTGGGGCGATTTTCAGCCTGGCTGACGCCGCCTTTGCGGCGGCATCGAACTCCCACGGGCAGCCGGCGGTCGCCCTGAGCATGACGATTCACTACCTGGCGGCCGCCGAGCCGGGAGCCCGCCTGGTCGCCGAGGCCCGAGAGCTGCGCAAGGGCCACCGGTCGGCGTTCTACCAGATCACAGTCAGGACGGAAGGCGGAGAGGTGATCGCGATCTGCCAGGGGGTCGTCCATCGCAAGCCGGAATCCGTCGTCGAGGGATGAGTGCCGCCGTCCGCCTCAAGTTCGATGCGCGTTCCTCCATGGGCCAGACGTTCGAATAGCTTTCACAACTGTGCGATGTCCCGCCTGAAGATGCCTACTTATTGAGGAAGGTCCCGTTTCACTGATGCGAAATGGGAGGCAAGATGCGAAATGGGAGGCAAGAGATGACAGAATATGCGCCGAAAAGAGTGAACCACCGGAAACTCGAGCAGTTCGTCTCGTTAGCCTTTCAGAGGGTTGGAGTGCCTGTCGGCGACGCGGACTTGACAGCGAAGGTACTCGTTGATGCCGATCTGCGGGGAATCGACTCTCACGGAGTGATTAACCTACACGGTTACTACGTAAAGGGGATCCAAGACGGGACCATCAAGAGTAGGCCGGAGATAAAGATATCACCGGGCAGCCCAACGACCGCGTCGGTTGATGGAGACAATGGCCTCGGCTTTGTAGTGAGCCACAGAGCCATGGAGGCATGCATAAGAATGGCCCGGGACTACGGAACAGGGTGGGCGACCGTGTGCAATAGCACTCACTCCGGCGCGGGGGCCTACTACGTCCTCATGGCCGCAGAGCAGGATATGATCGGCATTCACTTTTCCACGGGCGGCTCAACCGTGGCGGCTCCCGGAGGCAAGGGACGGCTCATCGGCAACAACGTGATCGCGTTTGGGGCACCCGGGAGGGAACATGGACCCTTTGTCCTCGACATGGCGCCGACCATGGCCATCGCGAACAAGCTGCATATGCTGCAGTGGGAGGGGAAGCCTATGCCGGAAGGTTGGGCCATAGATTCGGCAGGGCGCCCGATCACCGACCCCAACGTATACTTTGCGCAACAAGGAGCCATCCTCCCCTTGGGGAGCACTCCTGCCAACGGCGTCCACAAGGGATTCGGGCTGTTGCTGGTTTCAGATATTCTGACGGGACTCTTGTCCGGGGATGGCGGAAGCATGTTGCGCAGGAAGGGCGAGCACAGTCATGCCTTCTGCGCCTTGCGCATCGACGCGTTTCCGACCGGTGGTGAGTTCAAAGATTTGATGGATGCCCTGGTTGAAAAACTGCACGCAACCCCGACCGTAGAGGGTGTTGGCCGCATACGATACCCCGGTGAACGAGGCAATCTCACGTACAAGGAGAGAAGTGCTAACGGCATACCTCTTCGTCAGAATGTCGTTGATGATCTGCAGAGGATGAGTGCGAATCTGAACCTTTCCATGGACGACATCTGGGAAAGGTAGCATTTCCTCCGAGCAGGTGTTGCCAGGAAACCTTATCCTCCGTAAGCTGCCCTGACCGGGACGGCGCATGGGGACGCGCCCGGGCACCGGACAACCCTCGATCGTGCTCGCCGCTCTTCTCCTCTTGAAAGTTGACTGCGGCAGCACTGTCACCAGCAACAAGGAGACAACATGATGCGCAGGACCGCCCTCTGGCCGTCCCTCGGGGCATTGGTGGTTCTGGGGGCCGCCATCCAGCTTATCCCTTATGGGCACAACCACACCAATCCCCCTGTTCGCCAGGAGCCCGCCTGGGACAGCCAGGCAACCCGGGGACTGGTCTTCCGCGCCTGCTACGACTGCCACAGCAGCCAGACAGTCTGGCCGTGGTACTCTCGGATCGCCCCCTCGTCCTGGCTGGTCCAGAGCGATGTGGACACGGGGCGCCGGAGGCTGAACTTCTCCGAATGGGACCGACCACAACGCGGGGCCCGGGCCCAGTCCGTCGAACGGCGTATCCAGCGAGGCTCGATGCCGCCCTGGTACTACGTCATGATGCACTCGAAGGCGAATCTCTCCGATGCGGAGAAGCAGGCCCTCATCCAGGGCCTGCAGACAACCATCGCCAGGAATCCGCCACCTCCGGCCGCGAAGGCGGAGGATCAGGGGCACGAGGAGCAGAAGGGGTAGGTCCTGGCACCATGAGATGCAAGGGCAGGAGCACGGGAATGCCCAAACGGGTCTGCCCCTATTGGGTTGGGTACATTCTGGCGAGTCCGCTGCGACGGTTCCTCCACAATCCTGACAGAATCCTGGCATCGCTTGTCGGAAGCGGAATGACCGTTCTGGACGTGGGCCCGGCGATGGGCTTCTTCACGCTGCCGATTGCCAGAATGGTGGGCCCTGACGGGCAGGTCGTCTGTGTGGATCTGCAAGAGAAGATGCTGCAGGCTCTACGCAAGCGCGCCGCGGCGGCCGGGCTGTCGGACAGGATTGTTGCCCGCGCGTGCCAACCCTCATCCCTCGGTCTCGAGGAATTTGCCGGGAGGATCGACTTCGTCCTGGCCTTCGCGGTCGTCCATGAACTGCCCGACACTCCTCGTTTCTTCGTGGAAGTCTCGGGGGCGTTGAAGCCCACCGGACGCTGCCTGGTTGCCGAACCGAAAGGGCATGTCTCGCTCCAGGAGTTCGAGGCGATGCTCGCCGCGGCAGCACGGGCCGGCCTGCGCGTGATCCAAAGACCGGAAATTGTGCGGTGCCGTGCAGCGCTTCTGACGAAAGAGGATCCGGGACATTGTTGATGAAGTTGCCTTGTGCGTCCGGGCTGCGATTGGCACTGGCGTGAGCGCGATGCAAGGACGGCCACGCCGCGCGCCGAGAGGGTTAGGTAGGATCTTACCAAGTGTGGCAAGTCGGGTCGCCGAGCCCCCTCAGGTCGGCAGTCCACGCGTCACCTTGATGTATTTGGCAGCGCCGCGCAGTAAAGTAACTAAAGTGCCAACGCATGCACCGAGCCCCCGCCTGGCCTGGGACGGCAGTCTCTTGTAGAGGCTTGATCGCGATTCCGTATAACCACCTCAGGCAGGCGCTACCCTGCCCAGCTCATCGATTTGCCGCTCAACGCTCTCCGGCTCCTCCTCCCGCTCTCCGCCGACCCCCTGATCGAGGGCGTGGAGGATACCCATCATCCTGTGAAATGGGACGGCGACGAGGAGCTGGTCTTCGGCAAAGCCCGCCAATCTCCGCGCCCCGAAATCGAGGAGTGACAGCCCGATCTCCCCCGTGACCACCGGGTAGGCGACCCCGGTCCTGCAGGCCGGACCCGACAGCTCGGCCTTCATGGAGCGGCCTTCCCAGTAGCTCGCGAAGCTTAGGAGGCGATGGAGCGAGCCGGGTCTCCCGATGAACACCACGAGGTCAGGCAGGACCTCCGCTCTCGACAGGGGCACGAAGACAATGTGGCTCGCCACGCCCACCGGTGGCACAACAATCTGTTGGCCACGATGAATGGCCACCCGGGAGCAGTAGACCTTCTCCTTGTTGACGAGGAAGTTCACCAGCTTCTCTCTCCCCTCGGGGGGCATCTGTCCGAGCCCGAGGCTCACGAGGCCCCCGGGGCAGCCACAGGTCTCCGCGCTGATGGTGATGTCTTCGCCGTCACTGGCTCGCTTCAAGGCCTGGCACACGGAGACCTTGCCCTGAGGAGAGCTGGTCCCCGGTGCCGGTGCGCCCGCGAAAGTCACGGCGACGGGATGCGTGCCTAGCTTCAGTTCCTTCTTCAGCCTCTCAGACCATTTTTGCCAATACATGCTCTCTCTCCTTCACGTTCGCCTGATCCCGTACCCGGGGGTGATACGAATTGGCTTTCGAGCCGCGCAGCCCTGCTCGTGTCACGAGGTCAGTCCAGGGACCGCCCGCGCCGAGACGAAGGGAGCATATCGCAGCCGGGGGTCGCGATGTCAAGGCAAAACCGGTCAGGCGAGGGGGGCTGGCGCAAGTCCTCTCGCTGCGGCGGAAGGGGAGTAAGGTCGCGTTAGATGCCCGGATGCTGGGGATCGGCGGCGTCTCTGCCTCGTTCCACTCAGGCGCAGACGAGCTGCACCTTGGTGCTTTTCGTCTTGTCGGCCGCGGCGCGGAAGGCGGCGACGGCTTCGGTCAGCGGATACTGGGCGGAGAGGAGCGGCTTGACGTCCACCCGCCCCTCGGCCAGGAAACGCACGGCCCAGTCGAACTCCACGCCGAAGCGGAAGGTGCCGACGTAGTCGATCTCCCGCGCCATGACTTGGTTCGCCAGGAAGTGCACGCCCTCCGGTGGCAGCGTTCCCACCTGCACGATCCGCCCGCCGCGCCCGACACTGGCCAGGCAGGTACCAAGGGCCGCGGGGTTTCCGGCGGCCTCGAATGCCAGGTCTATTTCGCCCAGGGTGCCGGCCGCGGCCTCCGGCCCGCCCGACACCTGGTCCACCCGCAAGCACCGGTCCGCGCCCACGTTCTTGGCTTGGGCTAGCGGCCGGTCCACCACGTCGGCCACCGTCACGGAGGCGGCGCCGGCCAGCCGGGCCGCAACGACAATCAGGCACCCGATGGGGCCGGCCCCGGTCACCAGGATGCTCTTGCCGAGCAGGCTCCCACCGCGGTTCACGGCATGCAGCGCCACCGACAGCGGCTCTGCGAAGGCCAGCTCGCCCAGCGAGACGGCCGAGCTGACCGGGTAGCACTGCCGCTCCGGCATGACGAAGGACTCGCGGAACATCCCCTGCACGTGGGGAAAGACGCTAGCGCTCCCCAGGAACCGCATGTGGCTGCAGAGATTCTCCCGACCGGCGCGGCAGGCCGCACACCTGCCGCAGGGGTGCGAGGGATTGATTGCGATCTTGTCCCCTTCCTTGACGCGCGCTACCTCGGGCCCGACCTTGGTCACCGTCCCGGAGATCTCGTGGCCGGGGATCAGGGGCTCGCGGATGACGAAGCTCCCGACACGGCCGTGCTGGAAGTAGTGCATATCCGAACCGCAGATCCCGCCCGCCCCCAGCTTGAGGAGCACCTCGCCGGGGCCCACCTCGGGCTCGGATACCGTCTCGACTCGTAGGTCCTCGGCCCCATAGATCCGACAGACTCGCATCTCTTCCTCCCTGAGGACGTGTGACTCCCCGGCCGCGCTCGCGTCGGTGCGAGCCCGCCTTGACGTCGTTCTCCACGTCCTGACCCGAAGCCGCCAGGAACCGCATCAGCCGGTCACTGGAGAAGCCGGCGACACGGTCATTCATGAGGACTGCCTTGCGCTGGTCGAGCCCCGTGAGGTGGGCCGCCTGGAGTTGGGTCAGCCGCCGCCACTTGATGGTGTGACGGATGTGGCTGGCGAGTTGGGCCTTGGTCAGCTCCTCTTCAGGTTCGGCGACCCCCAGGTCGGCGAAGACATTACCACTGCTCGCAGTCACCGGGATCGAGGCCGTTTCTCTTGCTCCTCTCTTTGCCATTGCTTGTAAACCTTGCTGAACAGTCAGGTTATGGTTTAGGTCACAGAACGCGTTGTAACTTAAACCATATCCTGGCCGGATGTAAACCATGTTCTTGCCGCCAGAGGTCTCGTAAGTCATTGATTTCCCACGACAGGCGTTTCGCCCTAGATGGGGCGATTAAAGCATAATCTTGCCGAAAGTGCAGATTGAAAGCGTAACCTTGCCGCGAGTACAGGCAGGCGAAGAGTCCGCCTCTGAGATAGAGATTGGGACTGCACTGGGCAGCGGGTGTGATTCCCCCCTTATATTCTCTTTGAGGGGTCCGAGAGTACATCGAGTACACTGGTTCCCCCGACAAGACAGGATCCGGAGTTCGCTGGTTGAGGACCAGTGTCCCCCCATCCCGGGAGAGGATCATCCCCAGACAGTCCCGGCCAGCGACTAAACGGCGCCAGGTTCAATGGGAAGTCGTCCCCACAGAGGACCGATATAAGGCCAACCCGCCGTTCCGGACTCCGGGATCTGCCCCTCGGGAGAAGGAGGGAGGAGGAGATGCGGTACTACCTCGGAGTGGACTGGGCGGATGTCACCCACGCGATCTGGGTCGAGGACGCGCACGGGACCCGGATCCTCAGCCGGTCTGTCCCCCACACCGCCGAGGGCTTCGCGGAGTGGGGCCGCTGGCTGGACGAGCAGCGGGCGAGCGGTGCGGAGCTCTGGGCCGCCATCGAACGGCCGGATGGGCGGGTGGTGGACTTCCGCCTGGACCACGGGGTCGTGGTGTATCCCGTGAACCCCAAGGCCCTGGACCGGGCGCGGGACCGCTTCCGCATGAGCCCGTCCAAGAGCGACCCCTTCGACGCCCACGTGTTGGCCGCCTTCCTCCGCACGGATCACGCGCACCTGCACGCTCTGCAGCCGAGCTCCGAGGCCGCGCAGGAACTGAAGCTGCTGACGCGGGATTATGCGCGCCTAGTGCGGGAGCAGACCCGGCTCGGGAACCAGCTCACGGCGACCCTCAAGGAGTACTACCCGCGCGCCCTCGAGATCTGCGGCGACGTCACCGCCAAGCGCACGGGGGCCTTCCTCCGGGCCTACCCCACGCCGGCGGCTCTGGCAGCGCTCACGGCCGACCAATGGCACACGTTCGCGCGCGCCCACCGCTGGAGTCCCGAGCAGACGGCCACCCTCTGGGAACTGCTCCACGAACCCCAGCTCCCCGTGCCGGGCCACGTGGTGCGTGCCAAGAGCCGCCTGGTCCAGGCGCTCCTAGCCCAGCTCGAGGCCGCGGTTCAGGCGGTGGCCGACTACCGGGAGACCGTGATGGATTTCTTCGGACAGCTGCCGGCGGCTGAGTGGGCGACCACCCTGCCGGCCAGCCACGGGACGCTGGTGCCCACGATCTGGGCCGAACTCGGCGACGCGGTAGGCCGGTGGGCTTCCTGGCAGCACCTCCAGGGACACAGCGGGGTCGTGCCGGTGACGCGGCGGAGCGGCAAGCACCAGGGCGTCTGCTTCCGGTTTGCCTGCAACTTGCACCTGCGGCGGGCCCTGCACCAGTTCGCCTTCTGTTCACTCAAGTGCAGCGAGTGGGCGCGGGCCTACTACGATCGCTATCGCCAACGGGGGCACCGGCACCATGCCGCCCTGCGGGCCCTCGCGGCGAAGTGGCTGAAGATCCTCTTCGTGCTGTGGCGTCGCCAGGTCGCCTATGACGAGAACTACCACCTGGCCACCATGGCGCGCCAGCACCTGCGGCAAGCGGCGTGAGCGACCGGACGAATCGGGGTCAAGTCGTGGCCGGGATCGACCTTCCACCGCGAGCCGCGCGCCCAGCGGTGTCGCGCGGCGAGCATGGCAGGGAAGACTGGGAGGCTCCGGCCAGATTTTGGAGGGAACATCGCTGATCAATGCTTGACAACGCTCATAGGAAGTCTCGGGACACCACGCAAGTATACCGGTGAACTCCTCCGGCACCTCGACCTCTGCATCCCCTTCACTGGACGGGTCAGGCTGGCGGCTTGATGGGTAGGAATTTGCTTTCGGGCCCCCTGGGACCAGCAGCACTGATTTTGATACTCTGAAGTGGCCCCTTTGTGATGCTCTGATTTGGCCCCACCTCGGGACCACCACCGATTACTCTGTTGTGGGCAAGCGCCCAGAACGGAGGGGGTGGTGGAGAGGAGAGCCAAAGTGGAACTGTTCGAACAGCTGCGCCGGGAGTACGAGTTCGGGGTCGGGACGATTCACGGGGTCGCCCGGAAGTTCGGCGTCCACCGGCGGCTGGTCCGGGAGGCCGCGGCCCAGGCGCTGCCCTCGCCCCGTAAACGGCCGCAACGACACCGGCCGAAGTTGGCAATCGCCGTCCCCTTCATCGATGCCATCCTCGAGGCCGACCGCCAGGCCCCCCGCAAGCAGCGGCATACCGCGCGGCGGATCTTCCATCGCCTGCAGGCGGAGGTCCCCGGCTGCACGGCGGCGGAGTCGACCGTGCGGGAGTATGTGCGGGAGCAGAAGCGCGCCCTGGGGCTCCTCGGGCGGGCGACCTGCGTCCCGCAGAGTTATGCTTGGGGGAGCGAAGCGCAAGTCGACTGGTACGAGGCGGTCGCCGACGTGGAGGGCGTGCGGCAGACGCTGCAGGTGTTCGGGCTGCGCAGCATGGCGAGTGGCGGGGCCTTCCATCGCGCGTATACCCATGCCACGCAACAAGCGTTCCTGGAAGCGCACGAAGCAGCCTTCCGGTACTTCGGCGGGGTCTTCCACCGCCTCCGCTACGACAACCTGCCGCTGGCGGTGAAGCGGATCCTGCGGGGCCGCGAGCGGGACCAGACGACCCCGTTCATCGCCTTCCGGTCCCACTGGCGCTTCGCCGCGGAGTTCTGCACCCCGGCGGAGGCCCATGAGAAGGGTGGGATCGAGGGCGAGGCCGGCTACTTCCGGCGAAACCACTGGGTCCCGATCCCGCAGGCCCCGGATCTCGCGGCGCTGAACGCGCAGCTCCTGAGGGCCTGCGAGGCCGATCAGCACCGGACGCTCGCGGGCCGGGCGCAGCCGGTCGGGGCCGCGATGCAGCTGGAGGGCCCCCAGCTGCTGCCGCTCGCCGCCGAGGGGTTCGACCTGGCGGAGGTGAGCTTCCCCCGGGTCGATGGCTGTGGGTGTGTCAAGGTGCGCACGAATGCCTACTCGGTCCCCGTCCGGGTGGGCACCCAGGTGGAAGCGCGGGTGTATCCGACCCAGGTGGAAGTCTGGCACGCCGGGCACTGCCTCGCCCGGCATGCCCGCTGCTACAGCCGGCAGCAGCAGGTGCTCGACCTCGAGCACTACCTGGACGTCCTGGAGAAAAAGCCCGGCGCCTTGGCGGGGGCCACGCCGCTCGCGCAGTGGCGCGCCCAGGGTCGCTGGCCGGCCAGCTATGACCGGCTGTGGAGTCTCTTGCAGCAGCGGCAAGGCCAGCAGGCCGGGACCCGGGCCATGATCGCGGTCCTGCAGCTCGGCCGGGTGCACGGCTACGCCCGGCTCCAGGCAGCCGTGGAGCAGGCGCTGACCTGGGGCTGCGCCGATCCGGCGGCGGTGCGCTACCTGCTCACCGCGGGCGAGCTCGACCGCCAGCCGCTGTTCCATGAGGGGATGTGGCTGTCCGCGAGGCACCACGATGGGCCGTGGGCGGTCATTACCGTGGAGCGGGTGCCGCGGCCTATCCTCGGCGTTCCCGTGGACTACTACAAGAACAGACCGGATCACTGGAAGGAACACGAGCCGCCGCCCTGGGCTGAAGCAAAGGGCCGGGACAAGGACAGAGGATACGAAAGGGAGAAGGGACGCGGCGACGGGAAAGGCTACCGGAAGGACAAGCGGGAGAAGGGGGACCACAACTAGGCCCCGGTCCGGCTCGCGCCGCCGGCCCCAATCTCCGGTGACTCCCTTCCTTGACATCACCAGGTCGTAGCCCGCGCTGTTCTGGGCGGCCTGCACCGCGAGTATGGTCTGGGGAAGGTGGCGGCGTGAGGATAGGATCGTTCTGTGCGAACCACAGGGGAGTCGTCATCGAAGTAGCGATACCATTCGCCGTCCCAGCCATGCCGCTCGATCCTGGTATCGTGCGGCCGGATACATTTGTCGGTTTACACAACCCCCGGGGAAAGAATATAATGAGGCCAACATCGGTGGAGGTGCAGGCATGGCAGGTTCGGCCCCTGTCTCGATATGCCGTATTGAATTGGGCCACAGAAGGCAGCTCAAGAAATTCATCAAGTTCTCCTGGAAAGTCTACAGAGATGATCCCAACTGGGTCCCACCCCTGATCCTCGACCAGCTTCAATTCTTCACCCCTGGAAAGAATCCCTACCTTTCTCATTCGAAAGCCCAGCTCTTCATGGCCTTTCGGGGCGAAGAGCCGGTCGGGAGAATCTCAGCCCATGAGAACAGTCAGCACATTCAGGTCCACAAAGACGGAGCTGGATTCTTCGGCTTCTTCGAATGTATCAATGACCAAACGGTCGCCAATGCGCTGTTCGATGCAGCCTCGAGCTGGCTGAGGGAGCGCCGGCTCAAGACCATGAGGGGGCCCGTAAGCTTTTCCGTGAATCATGAAGTCGGATTGCTCATCGATGCCTTCGACGAGCCACCCCTCATCCGGATGACCTATAATCCCCCGTACTATGCCGGTCTGATCGAAGGATACGGTTTGCAGAAGATCCAGGACCTGTACGCCTATGCAATGTTTGAGAGTGAGGATCTCCCGAAGAGGTTGCGCGACATTGCCGTTTTCGTTCTTGAGGACCCCAAGCTCGTGGTCCGCACGATGGATGTGAGAGATTTCAAGAATGAAGTGGACAGGATAAAGAAGATATACGCGGAGGCATGGTCCGAGAACTGGGGCGCCGTGCCTCTGACGGAAGAAGAGTTCGATCGTATCGTCGGCGAGTTCAAATTGATTTACGACAGGGACCTGTCCTTCATCGCCGAGTACGACGGCGAACCGGCCGGTTTGTCTCTGGTGCTTCCCGATATGAACCAGGCCCTGAAGAAAGCCGGCGGTCGGCTGTTCCCCCTGGGTTTGCTGAAGATCCTCTGGCATAAGCGGAAGATCAACTCATGGCGGGTGCCCGTCGTGGGAGTCCTGGAAGAACACCGCATGAGAGGCATCGAGGCCGTCTTCTGCTGTCGTGCGTACGATGCCGCTAAGAAAAAAAAGAACTACCGGAAGTGCGAGCTGTCCTGGATCCTTGAAAGCAACACAGCAGTCAATGCCGTACTGAAAAAATTGGGCGCCCGGAGGTCAAAAACCTACAGGATTTATGAGAAGCAACTTTAGCGGGAAGACGACGGCAAGGACCCGGGGTATCCCACGACTCCTGCCCGCGGCCAGGGCCGTTTGCAAGAGGATGGCGTGTCTCGCCACAGGGAGTGCCAGTGTGTGATGCGCTATCGTGCCGCCAGAACACGAAAGAAGCGGCCCCCTGTCTACTCCGGGAGAGCGACTCCAGGGCGGTCCGGCGCTCAGGAGCAGGTTGGGCGCCTCAGCGACGGTGGAAGGCGCGAGTGAGAAAAAGGATCTTCTTCATTTGCGGTTCAATGAATCAGACAACCCAAATGCACCAGATCTCTGCCCACCTTTCCCAGTATGATTACTCCTTCTCACCCTACTACTGCGACGGCCCTGTCGAGATTCTTCGAAGACTCGGGTTGATCGAGTTCACGATCGCGGGGAACAGGCTTGTGGGACGCTGCAGGAGGTATCTGCAGACTCATGGCCTCCCCATCGACTACCAGGGGAAGAATCGGCCGTATGACCTAGTGGTTACCTGCTCGGACCTGTTCCTTCCGAAGAACATTCGAGACAACAGGATCGTGCTGGTTCAGGAGGGGATTACGGACCCGGAATCCCCTGTGTTTCATCTCGTCAAGCGCCTCCGATTCCTTCCTCTCTGGCTCGCGGGTACATCGACGACCGGTCTCAGCGATGCCTACCAAGCTTTCTGCGTCGCAAGCGAGGGGTATCGCGATTTCTTCATCCGAAAAGGCGTGCGCCCCGAGAAGATCGTCGTTACGGGAATACCCAATTTCGATGACTGCCGGCGATACTGCAGCAACGATTTTCCCCACAGGAACTATGTGCTGGCCTGTACGTCGCCGCTGAGGGAGATATTCCGGAGCGAGGACCGCAAGGCCTTCATCCGAAAAGCTGTTGAGATCGCCGGCCGGCGGCGGCTTATCTTCAAGCTTCACCCGAATGAAAATGTCGAGCGCGCCACCCGGGAAATCCGCCGGCACGCGCCGGGAGCCATGGTGTTCACGACCGGGAGCGCGGAAGAAATGATCGCGAACTGCGATGTCCTGATCACTCGATTCTCGTCGACGGCCTTCGTCGGCCTTGCGCTCGGTAAGGAAACCTACTCGGACTTCGACACGGACGAATTGCGCCGGCTGATGCCGGTTCAGAACGGCTCGGCGGCCTTCCACATCGCGAATGTCTGCCGCCGGCTTCTCGAAGCGGCTCCGCTCTCGCCCCCCGTTCCTCTCGGCGCTGCTCCAGGGGATGCTTCGAATGGCCAATCCCAACCTCGCGGAGGCGCCAGTTGAAGGCTGGGCGATGCCATGGCTGTCGTCCGGGGAATCAAGGACCAGTTCCCCTTCAAGGCCGATCGGAACCGAGGTGAGCTTGCGGCTCCTCTCGACAGCCAGGGTCAGGCCCTCGCCTGGGGGACGGACAGCTCCCAGCGAGCCGTCGAGTGTGCCCTGAAGTGGCGCAAAAAGTTCTTGCCGATTCTGAGCCCAGCGAGACCAAATCTCAGGGCCCATCGCTTGTCTGACCTACGTGCCAAAACCTCCTGGTTCTACACCCTCATGACCGGTGCGCTTCAGTAATAACTGTTGCGAACAGATGCGCTGAAATGATACAAAATTACCTTTAGGGGTCGCGCCGGCTCGCCCATCGCCCCGGGCGCGTCACACCCTCGGGAAGCCGCGGGCCGAGGGGAGGGAGCATGCCGCGCCGCAGGGAGGATTGTCAATCGGCATGAGTACGAACGGTCGACGCGATGACACGCGCCGCGTAGTCGTGACCGGTATGGGTGTTGTGACCCCCATCGGGGAGACCCCTGCCGAGTTCAGCGCCTCGCTCCGGGCGGGCCGCTCCGGCATCACGCGCTGGAAGCACATGGACGAGCGGACCCTGTCCAAAATCGGCGGCGACATGGGTGGCTTCGACCTCGGTGCGCACCTCGAGCGGGTCGGGACGCGATACCCACCTGACCTGATCGAACGCGCGCACAAGGTTCTGCGCGGCACGCCCCTGACCGGGCGACTGGACTGCGCCGCGGCCTTGCAGGCCTATATCGACGCCGGCTTGCACGATGCAAGGCTCGATCCCGAGCGTGTGGGGCACGTGGCAGGCGGCAACAACCTGAACAACAACTACTTCGTGCAGAACGTGCGGGTGTTTGACCAAGACCCCGAGTCCATCGATCCCCTCTTGGGATTGGTGCTCTGGGACACCGACGTGCTTGGCAAGGTCGGGCAACTGTTGACCGTCAAGGGCCCCAACTACATGGTCGGCAATGCCTGCGCGAGCGGCAACGTGGCGCTCCTGTGCGCGATCGATCTGCTGCGCGCGGGCCGCGCGGACGCCGTGGTGGTCTCGGCCGCCACCCAGGAATTGGATCCGGTCGTGCTGCAGAGTTGGGCGCTGATGGATGCACTCGTGTGGCGGTCTTTCGCTGACGACCCGACCCGCGCCAGCCGGCCCTTCGACGCACGGCGCCAGGGGTTCGTGCCCGGCGAGGGCGCCGGGGCGGTCATCCTGGAGACCCTCGCCGGCGCGCGGGCGCGCGGCGCGCGGATCCATGCCGAGCTTCTGGGCGGCGTGTCGACCTGTGATGCCACGCGGTCCCCCAAGCCGGTCGTGGAAGGTCAGGTGCGGGTCATGCGCGGCGGGCTGCGCGATGCCGGCATCACACCGGAGCAGGTCAACTACATCAATGCCCATGGCGCTTCGACGATGGTCGCAGATGCCGTCGAGGTCGAGGCGATCAAACAGCTCTTCGGCGATCATGCCTACCGCATCCCGATCAACGCGACCAAGTCTATGCTCGGGCACTGCCTGACGGCGGCGGCTCTCGTTGAGTTGGTGGCCGTGCTCGTGCAGATGAAGGACGGCTACCTGCACCCGACCATCAACCTCGACGAGCCGGAGCTGGGATTTGACCTGGACTTCGTGCCCCATGTGGCACGCCCGTACGACATCGAGATCGCGGTTTCGAATTCGTTCGGGTTCGGCGGGCTCAACGCCTGCGTGGTCGTGGGCCGGGCCCCATAGAGGCGATATGTCGATCCATGACGAAAGAAGCTGACCAGGCAATCGAAGTCGAGAAACTGACGAAGCGTTACGGGGATTTGCTGGCGGTTAACGACATAACGTTCAACGTCAGGAAGGGCGGAGTCTTCGCGTTCCTGGGCCCGAACGGCGCCGGCAAGACCACCACCGTCGAGATCATCGAGACAATCCGCACGCCCACGTCGGGAAAAGTGAGCCTGCTCGGGATGGACGTCACGAAGAGGAAGCGCGACATCGTCCCCCGCATCGGCGTCCTCCCGCAGGGGTTCAGCTCGTTCGACAGGATAACGGTCAGGGAGACCATCCAGTACTACTCGCGGCTTTTCTGCTGCAGGAACACCGATGTCGACGGGCTGATAGAGCTCGCGAACCTCAAGGCCAAGAGCAAAGAGCAGTTCAAGAATCTCTCTGGGGGCTTGAAGCAGCGCCTCGGCATCGCGATTGCGCTCGTGAACGACCCCGAGGTCGTGTTCCTCGACGAGCCGACGACAGGGCTCGACCCCCGCGCACGGCGCGAAGTGTGGGAAGTCCTGCTGGGCCTGAAGAAGAAGGGGAAGACGGTCTTTCTCACCACGCACTACATGGAGGAAGCTGAGCTCCTTGCAGACGCGGTCGCCATAATCTCGAAGGGGAAGATCGTCGCGATGGGCTCTCCCGACGAGCTCATAGAAAGCAACGCGAATTACCTGGTCCTCACGCTAAAGTTCCTCGATGAAAACGCCCGTGAAATCGTCCAGAAGATGGGCTTCGCGCCGGTCCCGCATGAAAACCACAAGAACATCAAGGTCAGGGTGGAGCACACAGGCGACGTCCAGAAGATACTGAACGCCATCACGGACGCCGGGGTGTCGCTCCTCAGCTTGGACGTTCGCAAGCCCAACCTCGAAGAGGTCTTCATGAAGCTCACCGGCGAAGCGCTCCGCGAAGGCCCCGTTGAGAGGGTGCCGGAATGAGCCCGCGTGTCATCGGTGCAAATCTCGTCGTGAGCATCAAGAGCTTCTCCCGCGAGAAGTCCGCGATGTTCTTCACGATTGCGTTCCCGATAATCCTGATACTCGTGTTCGGCGCGATATTCCTGAACCAGGACAACATGAGCTTCGCCCTGTACGTGCAGGACCTCGATCAGACGAATTCGTCCGCACAGCTCGTCAAGATGCTCGAGCGGAGCGGGAGGTTCAGGATAACCAAGGTCGACCCTGCCATCAACGCCACCCAGTACGCCAAGGGCAACAAGCTGAACCTCATCCTCGTGATCCCCAGGGGCTACGAGAGCTCGCTCGTGCGGAGGATGACGTTCCGTGACCCCAGCGCGTCCGTGACGGTCACGTACATCTACGACTCGAGTTCGACCTCGACAGCCACGAAGATGCAGGTGCTTCAGTCCCTGTTCGGGGTGGTGAACCAGGGGTTGTCCGGGTCGCTGCCCTTCATCAGGTCGACCGAGACATCGATCCTCACCAAGAAGTACCGATTCATCGAGTTCTTCGTCCCCGGCATCATCGCGATGGCGGTGATGACGTCGAGCCTGTCCGGTGCGGTGAACGTGAACGCCCAGCTCCGGCAGAAGGGCGTCATCAGGAAGCTATCCACCACGCCCATCACCCGTACCGACTGGATACTGTCGAACATCCTGTACCAGTTCATCCTCGCGGTCATGTCCACGATTGCGATACTGCTGGTGAGCTACGCCGTGTTCAACGTGAGCCTGCAGATCAACGCCTGGCTCCTGGTGTTCATTGTGCTGGAGGTCTTCGCGTTCGCCGGAATCGGGATGATACTCACCCGCGTCGCGGAGGAGGCGGAGAGCGCGGTGGCGGCGGCAAACGTCATCATGTTCCCGATGATGTTCCTCTCGGGGAGCTTCTTCCCCATCGAGATGATGCCGGGTTTCCTGCAGACGTTCGCTCGGATACTGCCCCTGTACTACGTGAACGAGGGGCTCCGGGCCTCCATGGTATTTGTGGACAACATGACCGCGCTGCGGTACTCCGCGGTCATCGGGGTGTTCGCAACCGTGGTCTTCATCGTGGGCATACTGACCACCAAATGGGAAGAAGGCAAGTGATAGCAGAGTGCCCCCTTCGTGCCATTGCTCACGCACCCTATCCCCGTGCCATTACCGCCTTGCTTGCAGCGACGCTCGCTGTTCTCATCCCATTTTCAGGTTCAGCGATTACCACGCTCTACTGCATGTGCTCCCGGTCGTGAGCTACGTAAAGTTCTCGGGCGCAGGTCAGTACAACAGACTCTAAGAAGGTCAATACGTTATTCCCTGGACATAATGGCGCTTCTGGGAGCGCACCTGATGGGATAGAAAAACAAGAATAGGAACATGCTTCTCAATATAGGAGACAAGAAAATCAGGTTTCTTTTGTCGTTAGCCAAGACCCCCCTGCTTTTTTACCCGCACTACAAGTATCATCTTCCGCTGCCAACCGTGCTGATGATCGAAAATACGAATCACTGCAACGCAGAGTGTGTCATGTGCCCTCGCGACACGCTATCAAGAAAGCGTGGCTTCATGGATTTTGAATTATTCGAGAAGATCATGAAAGAAGTGTCCAGCGTGAGGCGCAAACCCGTCACCCATTTGCACGGGTTTGGAGAGCCGCTGTTGGATAAGTTACTCGCCGAGAGAATCCAGCTTGCAAAGAGTTGCGGAATAAAGCATACCTATATCGTGACGAGCGCTTCATTGCTTTTTCCTGGGACATCGAGGAAGATCATCGGCGCGGGATTGGACAAGATGAAGATCAGTTTTTATGGTACTGACGAAGAATCGTATAACACCACCATGAAAAGGTTGAATTTCAAGGTTACGTTCCAGAACATTACGGAGTTTTTGAGGATTCGGAAAGACATGAAGAGGGGAAAGCCGCGGCTGATCCTTCAATATCTTCCGAACGAAACAAACCATGCCAGGACGGAGGAATTTAAGGCTCTGTGGAGCTCTTTGATTGATACACAGGTCGGTGATTGTTGGAATGTCAGCTCTTTGCATAACTATGGAGGCGGGAGAGCCTATAACCACCTGGGGAAGAAGATCGTGTCGGTCTGTTATTTCCCCTGGACATCCATGTCAGTGCTCTGGGATGGCAGGGTCGTTACCTGTTGTATGGATTCGAATGGTGTTCAGGTCCTGGGAGATCTCAACTCCCAGAGTATTCAGGAAGTGTGGAATGGACCGGTGCTCTCCGGGGTCAGAGGTAACTTTAGAAAGCTCGACTACAGTAATTATCCAGTCTGTCTCTCCTGCGATTGGGTACGTAGGCGTTAAAGGGTAAGCTGGCCTTTCGCGCGGGGTGCGTGTCCTCTCCTGGGAGAACGGCGATCGCCTGATCAGCACCTCGTCAATGCGTCCCTCTTGCTGAAGCACCGTGAGGAGCCGAATCACCCAGCGGGCCGAGCAGTCCGGCGCGCGACGCTGCACAACCTCCAGGATTTCCCAGAGGGTGCTCGCATGAGCCGACGTGTCATTGTGACCGGCGCAACCGGGTTCATCGGCCGGCATTTGTCACGACACCTCGTCGCGAGCGGTGCCGATGTGCGAGCGGTTTTACGACCGGAGTCGACGCAGATGGCCCCGGCCGGTGTCGCGACGGTGCGCACGCCGCTCGAGCCCTCGGCACTCGAAGCGGCGTTCAGGGGAGCGGATGTCGTCGTGCATCTGGCTGGCGTCACCAGCGCCGTGCGCCCGCAGACGTACACGGACGTGAATGTCGAAGGAGCGCGGGCGGTCGCGACCGCCGCCCGCCAGGCAGGTGCTCGCCTGATTCACATTTCGAGCGTCGCCGCGGCAGGTCCGGCGCCGGCCGGCGCCCCACGCCACGAGGACGATCCACCGGACCCGATCACGCCGTACGGTCGCAGCAAGCTCGCCGGCGAGGGCGTCGTCGCGAGCACGTCAGGGCTGCGATGGACGATCCTGCGGCCGGCCGTTGTGTATGGACCGGGCGATCGCGCCCTGTTGCCGGTCTTTCGCCTGGCGGAGCGCGGAGTTCTCCCGCTTGTCGGACGTCCGGGTGCCGCCTACACGTTCGTTCACGTCAGCGATGTGGTGCGGGCGATCGATGCAGCCATCGACAGGCGCAGGGATGGCGAGATCTTCTTCGTGGGGCACCCGCTGCCCGCCACAGCGGCGGAGCTGCTCGAACACATTCGAAGGGTCGTGGGCCGGCGGGCACTCGTGATTCGCGTCCCGCAGCCGGTTGTCCGGGCGGCGGCCGTCATATGCGACATGGCCGGGCGAATCGCGGGCCGAAGCGTGCCGCTCAACCGCTCGCGCTTCGCAGAACTCTCGGCCGAAGGGTTCGTCTGTCGGGTCGATCGACTGCACGAGCGGCTCGGTGTCGCGGCCGCGATCGATCTGGCGGACGGGCTGGCGGAAACGGCAGCGTGGTATCGGGATGAGGGGTGGCTGAAGCCGTCTGCCCGCTAAGACCGGGCGGCGCGCGCGACGCCGAGTTCGGCGCCGACCCGAGCGAAGATGTCGAGCGCACGCGTCAAGTGCTCGGGCGTATATGCGGCGGAACAGCTCGCGCGCAGCACGCACTCATCCTTCGGACAGCCGGGCGGCACGATGAGGTTCACGTACAAGCCCGCCGTTAGCAGTTGCTGCCAGAGCGCGATCGTGCGGTCTTCATCACCGGTGAGAATGGCCACAATGGGCGACTCGGTCGATCCAATCGCGTACCCGAGCTGCTGAAGCCCGTTCCGCAGACAGCGGATGTTCGTCCACAACTGTTGGCGCAGTTCGGGGTGCCGCCGGATCACGCGCACTGCAGCGCGGACGCCGGCGATATTGGACGGCGATCCCGACGCCGTGAAGACGTACGCCCGCGCCAGAAAGTGCAACGCGCGGAGCTCCGCGTGATCCGACACGCACACCCCGCCGATCCCGGCCAGCGACTTCGAGAACGTGCCGACGACGAAATCGACCTGCTCGAGCACGCCCTGCGCTTCGGCGCAGCCCAGCCCGCTCGGTCCGAACGTGCCGAGCGAGTGCGCCTCGTCGACGACGAGATAGGCGCCGTGGGCCCGGCAGACCTCGACGAGCTCCTTGAGGGGAGCGACATCGCCATGAATCGAGTACAGCCCCTCGACCACGACGAGCCGATTGCGCTGCCCCCGCGGCAGTCGTTCGAGCTTTGTGCGAAGGCTCTCGGGCGAGTTGTGGCGAAAGGCGATGACCTGCGAAGCCGTCTGGCGCGTCGCATCGTAAATGCTGGCGTGACTGTCGCCGTCGATCAGGATAACGTCAGCCGGCCCGCAGAGGCCACCGATGACCGAGAGGTTGGCCTGATAGCCGGTGCTGAAGATCATCGCGTGGCGCTTGCCGAACCATTGCGTGAAATCGCGCTCCAGCTCCTCGTGGATCGCCAGCGTCCCGTTGGCCGCCCGCGAGCCGGTGGTTCCGGTGCCGTACTGAGCAAGCGCCTCGCGGGCCGCCTCGACGACCTCGGGGTGCAGCGTCAACCCGAGGTAATTGTTCGAGCCGAACATCAGCGTCGGGCGGCCGTCGACAACGACTTCGCAGGAGCCGAGGACACGTTCGATCACGGTCGCGCCGGGAATCGACGCGCCCGGTGCAAACATGGCACGCCGCCTCTCGATGGTCCGCAGCTTGTCGAGCAAATCCATGGGTTCTCCGCTCACGCGCGCAACCCTCCTTGATCCACGCCGACGAGCTCACCGCGCTCGTATCGCGCTTTGATCGCCGCGCGCTGCACCTTGCCGCTCGTCGTGCGCGCCACCGTTCCATTCCGCACCAGCACCACATCGTCGACCGAGAGCCCACACAGGTCGCCGATGCGACGTCGAATCGCGTCGCTGAGGATGTCTGATGCCACCGTTCCACTCGGCTCGGCAACGATGACCACGCGGTCGGGCCCGCCATGGCGCGGCGCGCCGAAGGCGACGATGCGGCCGCGTCGGACGCCGGCTAGGTCCTCCACGCCCCATTCCAGATCCTGCGGATGGTACTTGCGTCCGTTGACGATGATGATGTCCTTCACACGCCCGCAGACGAACAGCTCTCCGTCCGAGACATACCCAAGGTCGCCGGTGTACAGCCAGCCGTTCCGGAGTGTCGCCGCCGTGAGCTCGTCCTGCTTGTAGTAGCTCAGCATGACCGACGGTCCCGCCAGCGTGATCTCGCCGACGTGCCGCTCGGGCAGTTCGCGTCCGTGCTGGTCGACGATGCGGAGGCGGTGCCCGGGGAACGGCCGGCCGCAGCTCACGAGCATCGCGGCCGAACCGGCGGTCCCGTTGTTCGGGGCCCCGGGACGCCGTTCCGTCAAATCGTCTGCGGGCGTCTGCTCGACCCGCGGACGACGCCCGCGCGGCGCAAACGTCGCAGCCACGACGTGCTCGGCGAGCCCGTAGCTCGGAAGAAAGCTGGTCTCGCGGAAGCCGACCGGGGCGAACTTTTCGGCGAAGGCCGCGAGCGTCGGCGCGTGAATCGGCTCGCCGCCGCAACCGGCGACTCGCCAGCAGGACAGATCCAGCCCCTCGAGATCGCGATCCTTCACCCGACGCACGCACAAGGCATACGCAAAATTGGGGGCGAAGCTGACCGTGGCGCGATGGCGCGAGATGGCGCGCAGCCATTCCGCCGGACGCTTGACGAACGCCTGCGGCGTCAGCAGCACCGCGGGCCGACCGCAATACAGGGGGCCCAGTGCCATCCCGATGAGCCCCATATCGTGGTAGAGCGGCAGCCAGCTCAGGGCCGAATCGGTGGCCGAGGAGCCGAGCCCGGCAGGCCCGTTGATCGCGTCGATGTTGGCTGAAAGGCTCCGGTGGGTGAGCACGACGCCCTTCGGGACTGCCGTCGATCCCGAGGTGAACTGCACGAGCGCGATGTCGTCGAGTAATGCCGTGTGATCCGGCTCGAGCGGTCGCGCGTCAAGCGTTTCCCGCGACAGCACGACGTCGATGCTGGGGCAGCTCGCGCGCATGTCGTCGAACTGCTGACGCAAGGCACTGGTCGTGATGACGGCGCGCGCGCCTGCCAGACGGATGATCCGCGCGGTTGCTTCGCGATACGCCGACGGGTTGCTGGCCGCCACGGGCGGGTACAGCGATGCGGGAATGATTCCCGCCAGGGATGCGCCACACAGCGTCGTCAAGAACTGTTCGGCGTCGCCGATGACCAGCGTCGCAAGATCGCCGGGCCGCACCCCCGCCTCGCGTAGCGCGCGAGCGACGCCGAGCGACGCCAACCGCAGGTCGGCGAACGAGCGCCGCGTCTCGATGCCATCGGCGACGAAGACGTAACTCTCATCGGTACGCGCAGCGTCGGCAAGTGCTTCAGGCAGCGTACGCAAAGCCGTCATCAGGCGTTCGCCCGGCCATCGACGAGCGCAGCCACCTGCGCCGCAACCTGTGCGACGGTGCGCGTCGAGGGCAGATCGTTGAGCGGAATAGAAACGTCGAAGCGATCCTCAAGCTCCGCGATCACCTCGAGGACCCGCAACGAATCGAACCCCAGGTCGACGAGGAGGTCACTCTCGAGCGTCGGCTCGATGGGCCGACGGCTCACGGTTTTGAGAACCTCGATGACCCCTGCTTCAATCTGCGCGGGCACCGGCTGTGGCATGGATGCGATCGCGTGAGAATAGCCTCAACGGACCGAACGCCTCTCGCCCATTCGGACGATAGCAGCGCGACGTTGTTGTGTCACAATCGCGGGCAGGAGGATACCAAAGCCATGAGCGTCGATGTCAGTCTCGCCACAGTCGGTGATACGATTTGCGTTTCGCGAGCGTCGTGTGTCCGGTCCCGCAGGCCGAGCTGCTGCCGGGGGACCGGCCACCGGACGCTGGAATCATGCCGCACGGCGGCAAGTCATGTCAAGGTCAAACTGCGTCCAGGCCGGCCCTAGAGACCCCCGCGACACGGCGCAGGGGACGGAATTCTCAGGCGGAGGCCGGACCAACACCGACCAGGAAGTCCGCCCCAAGGCCAGGCGAAACTGCACGCGAAGAATGGAGCGGGGAGCGCCGGACTCCGACCACTCGGCTATGCCGCGATGCATTCGGGCGGGGTGGGGCCCGATGCCTGTCAGCGTCCGAGAGAGATGAGGAGCTTCGCCATGACCGAGGCTTGGCCAATAGAGGCGATGATCCGCATGGACCCACCACACCGGGGGCAGAGCGAACGCTCTCACGCCAGGAGTCGGCATCATCCACAGGGTCCAGTCTTACCCTTCGGGATCTTTGCGAGAGAGCGTCCGTAGCGCGCGGAGAGGGCGCTTGACTGGCCAGGGGCCAGGAGTTAGAATCTCCCGACTCCAGCAGTGGCCGCCACGCAGAGGGCGACAGTGGGCTGTGGCGTCTTCGCTCGCTAACCGTTCGAATGCGATTCCCTGCCTGCTCCAGTTGAACGGCAGCTGCAGTATCGACGGGGCACCCTGACGCGTCATGCCCGTCCCGGGCGACCATGCGGCCTTGCCAATGGGGTGGGCCGCGCTGCGGGAAAGGAACGATGTTGGGCCCCCTCACCGGGAAAATTGCCCTCGTCACCGGTGGCTCCCGTGGGATCGGCCGGGCCATCGCGCACAAGCTCGCGACCGCCGGCTGTGACGTGACCGTCAACTATTACAACAGCCATGACCAGGCGGAGGCCCTCTGCGCGGAGATCCGGGCGATGGGGCGGCATGCCTATGCGATCCAAGGAGACGTCGGAAATCCAGAGAGCGTGGAGGAGATGCTCGCCGAATTTCGCCAGCACTTCGACCGACTCGACATCCTGGTGAGCAATGCGGCCACCGGCGTGCTCAAGCCCGCGCTGGAGATGTCGCTCAAACACTGGCGCTGGTGCCTGGAGACCAACGCCTTGGCGTTGACTCTGCTGGCCCAGCGCGCCGTCCCGCTCATGCCCGCGGGTGGCCGGATCATCGCCATGTCCAGCCTGGGCGCCACGCGGGCCATCCCCGGCTACGGCTTCGTGGGGGCGTCCAAGGCGGCGTTGGAGTCCCTGGTGCGCACCTTGGCTCAGGAGTTGGGGCCGCGGGGCATCCGGGTGAACGCGGTGAGCGCGGGGGTCGTGGATACCGAGGCCCTGCGTTTCTTCCCCAACCGGGAATCCTTGCTGTCCTCGTTCGCGGAGCGCACGCCGGCCGGGCCGGTCCTCACCGCGCAGGATGTCGCGGGGGCGGTCTACCTCCTCTGCCTGCCGGAGGCCGCGATGGTGACCGGGCACACCCTGGTCGTGGACGGCGGCTTCAGTATCTCAGGCTGAGGTGCCGGGTGCTCATGGATTCCGGACTGACCGGCAAGGTGGTCATCGTGTCGGGGGGGAGCCGCGGCATCGGGCGGGCAATCGTCGAGCTCTTCTCGGCGGAAGGGGCAGACGTGACCTTTCTTTTCCGTGAGAGCTCTGCCGCCGCCGCCGAGGTGGTCGCCACGGGGCGCGCCGCCGGGCGTCAGATCACGGCCGAGCAGGTGGATGTCCGCGATTCCCAGGGGTGCGCTGCGGCCGTGGAGCGGGTCGCGGAGCGCGGCGGCCGCATCGACGTTCTCGTCAACAACGCCGGGCTGGTCCGCGACAACCTCCTGGGGTTGCTCGAGGATGACGACGTGCGGGCGGTGCTCGACACTAACATCGGGGGGATCTTCAACCTGACCCGCGCGGTGGTGCCACACATGATCGCCCGCCGCGCCGGCAAGATCATCAACGTCAGTTCGGTGGCGGGCGAAAGGGGAGGCCGCGGGCAAACCAATTACGCCGCCAGCAAGGGAGCCATCAACGCCTTCACCCGCGCCCTTGCGGTCGAGTTGGCGCCACGCCGGATTGCGGTTAACGCCGTGGCCCCAGGCGTCATCGAAACCGACATGTCGCAGGCCATCCGCGACCGCGCCGGTGAGGAGGTTAAATCGCGCATTCTGCTGCGGCGGTTCGGCACGGCGGCGGAGGTCGCTTACGCCGTCTGGTTTCTCGCCTCCCGGTTTGCCGATTACATCACCGGCGAGGTCCTCCACGTCGATGGCGGCTTCAAGATGGAGTGAACGGAAATGACGACAGCGGAAATCACCCGGGAGGAGATCTTGGCGGTCTATCCGAAGGTCGCCCAAATAATGGCGGACGCGCTGGGGTGCGATGTCGAGAAGGTCGCACTCAACGTGCCACTCATCGACGGCCTGGGGGCGGAATCGATCGATTTCCTGGACATCGTCTTCGGCCTCGAACGAGCGTTCAAGGTGAAGATCCCCCACGGTAAGATTGTGGAGGATGCGCGGGGGGACCTCCCGGAGGCGGCGTTCGAGGAGAAGGACTACCTGACCGAGGTCGGCCTGAAGCGCCTGCGGGAGTATCTCAGTGAGGTCCCGGCCGACCGCTTCCGCTCGCCGATGAGGGTGACGGAAATCCCGCGGCTCTTCACCGCGGAGACGTTTTGCAAGATCGTCGCGCGCGGGCTTCGGGCCGGGCCGGACGATCCGTCGTGGGCTCGAGGGTCGGAGGAAACAAGAGCGCCGAAAACTGATGCCTGACCGTTTCAGTGCCTTCTCTTTTGTGGATCGGATCACGGCGTTGGAAGCGGGAAGGCGGGCCCGGGGACGCTTCGCCATCCCCGCAGGACTTCCGGCGTTCTCGATCTGCCTCGTGGTGGAGGCAGTCGGACAGCTGGCCGCCTGGCTCGCCATGGCCCAGTCCGAGTTCCGAGGGCGACCGGTGGCAGCTCTGTCCAGGGAGATGCGGATCCTCGGCGAGGCGGCGCCGGGGGACATCCTCGACCTCGGTGTGGAGATCGAGAGTTGCGATCCGGAGGCTGTCGCCTACGGAGGGTGGGCGCGTGTCGCTGACACGCCAGTCCTGGAATTGCGCCGGTGCCTGGGGCCGATGCTGCCCCTGGAGGACTTCGATGCGCCCGAGGCGGTGCGGAGAGATTTCGAGACGCTCTGCGGGCCGGGCGCACGGCCCGGCCGCTTCCGGGGTGTCGAGGAGCTGGATCTCACGCTGATCGACCGCATCCCTGGCCAGCGGCTGCGCGCGGCCATATCCGTCCCCGTATCCGCGCCCTTCTTCGCCGACCACTTCCCGCGGCGCCCCGTCTTTCCGGCCACGCTCCTGTTCGACGCCCAGATACGGCTGGCGGTGCGGCTCGCGGGGGAGACGCTGCCTCCAGGCCAACGGCTCTGGCTCGCCAAGATTGCGGATGTGAAGATGCGCTCGTTCATTCTCCCCGGTCATGCGGTGGAGATCGAAACCGGGATGCGGTCGGCAACGAACGGGGCGGCCGAACTGACCCTCGCCGCGATGGTGGATGGGAAACGGGTCGCCACCGGGCGGGTGGAGATCGTCTCGCGGGGGCCAGGATGACGGGGAGACAGCGCCGGGTCGCCATCACCGGGTTGGGCCTCGTGACCCCGGTCGGGAACGACGTCGCCACCACCTGGCACGCCCTCCTGGCGGGCCGCAGCGGTGTGGCGCCGATCACCCATTTTGACGCCAGCGGCTTTCCGGTGCGCATTGCTGCCGAGGTGAAAGAGTTCGACCCCCGCCACGCGATCGAAGACCGCAAGCTCCTCAAGTTCGCCGACCGCTCCCACGTTCTGGCCCTCGCCGCGGCCGAGGAGGCGTTGCGCGATGCCGGGATCCGGCCGGAGGGCAGCGACGCGACGCGCTGGGCTTGCGTGGTGGGAAGCGGCAAGGCGGGCCTGGGGTTCGGCGAGCTCGGGGAGGTGCACCGCCACTGCGCCCCCGACGGCCACTTCCACCCGGATCGACTGCTGACCGACGGCTTCGCGATGGATCCTCTGGCCTTCTGCCGCAGCCAAATCTGCGCCGGGCTGGCCCTCTTGCTCCACCGGTTCGGGATCCGCGGCTACGCTACCTCAGTCCACACGGCCTGCGCCTCTGGGAGTCAGGCAGTCGGGACGGCCATGAAACTGATCCGGCGCGGCACGGCCGACTACGTCCTCGCCGGGGGCTTCGACTCCATGATCAACCCGATCGGCCTGGCGAGTTTTTGTCTGCTGGGTGCCCTCTCGCCGGACAACGAGACGCCCGAACGAGCCAGCCGCCCCTTCGACGCCACGCGCAACGGCTTCGTCCTGGGCGAAGGTGCCGGCTTCCTCGTCCTCGAAGCGTGGGACGCGGCCCGCCGGCGCGGGGCGCGGATCTATGCCGAACTGGCCGGTGATGGCAACTCGCTCAGCAGCTATCGCATCACCGATTCCCATCCGTCCGGCGATGGGCCGATCCAGGCGATGCGCCAGGCCCTTGCGGCTGCCGGCGTCCTGCCGGAAGAGGTGGACTACCTGAACGCCCACGGCACTTCCACCCTCATGAACGACCGGAGCGAGTGCGCCGCCGTCCGGGCGGTCTTCGGCTCCCACGCCGGACAGATCGGGGTGAGTTCGACCAAGAGTCTCATGGGACACCTTATCGCCGCTGCCGGAGCGGTTGAGGCTGCGGTCTGCGCCCTGGCGATTCAGCGCGGCGTCCTGCCGGTGAACGCGAACCTGGCGGCGCTGGACCCGGAGTGCGATCTCGACTTCGTGCGCGGCCAGCCTCGGGTGCGGCGGATCCGGGTCGCCATCTCCAATTCCTTCGGCTTCGGCGGCTCCAACAGCTGCCTCGCCCTGAGGAATCCGGATGAGGTCGAAGTATGAGCGCCCGGGTGGTCGTGGCCGGGAGCGGCGCCATCTGCGCCGCCGGCAAGTCTCCGGGGGAGATCTGGGACGCGGTGTGGGCCGGCCGACCCGCGATTCGGCCCATCCAGCAGTGGGACGCCTCGGGCTGGCCGACGACCCTCGCAGGCGAGATCGCCGGATTGGATCCGCGCGCCCTGGTGGAGGACCGTAAGGTCCGTAAATTGCTCCAGCGCACGGACCTCCTCGGGCTGTACGTGGCCGGCCAGGCCCTCGACGATTCAGGATTCGTCGCCTACCGCGAGGCCCTGGAACCCCCGGCCGCGGCGGCGGTCAATGACCGCACCGGCGTCTATGTCGGCTTGGGAGGTGGCGGCTACCAGAACGAGTACGAGTTTTTCCCGCTCCTCACCACAGCGAACGGAGATCTCGGGACCTTCGGCCGTGAACTCGCCGCCACCGTGAACCCCATGTGGCTCTTGCGGTCGATGCCCAACAACGTCCTGTGCCACATCGGCATTCGTTACGGTTTGAAGGGGCCGAATGCCTGTGTGACGAACCACAGCGTGAGCGGGTCCTTGGCGGTCGCCGAGGCTGCCGCGGCGCTGCGCGCCGGAGAGGCCGACCGCGCGCTGGCGGTTGGGCACGATGCGCCCATCGAGCCCCAGATGGTCCTCTACTACCATCAGCTCGGGCTCCTCAGCGCGGACGGGTTGTGGCCCTTCGACGCCCGGCGCAGTGGCAGCCTGCTGGGCGAAGGGGCTGCGGCGCTGGTCCTCGAGACGGAAACCGCTGCGGCTGCGCGCCACGTCAGGGTCTTCGGCGAGTTTCTCGGCAGCGGCTGCACCACCGAGGCGGAAGGGCTGCTGGCCATCCGCGCCGATGGCGACGGGCTCGCGGGCGCGATCGCCCTGGCACTCGACGACGCTGGGATGCGCCCGGCCGAGGTCGGGATGATTGTGGCCCACGGTAGCGGCACCCGGCAATCGGACGCGTCGGAGGCTGCGGCCATCCGCCGAGTGTTCGGTGCCACGACCCCGCCCGTCACCGCGTTCAAGTGGGCCTTCGGGCATCCCCTGGCCGCCTCGGGTATCCTGGATAGCGTGCTGGCCCTGGTTGCCCTGCGTCACGGCGTGGTTCCCGGCGTGGCGACCCTGCGCGAGCTGGATCCCGACCTCGGGAATCTACCGGTGTCCGCGCGGCCACAGGCGCCCCGCAGTGATGTGGCGCTTGTCCTGAACCGGGGCTTCGGCGGGTCCAACACAGCGCTCGTCCTCCGAGCCGCACCCAGCGAAGCTACGGCGTGCGGGTTGGCCTGCGGTTCTTCATCGAGCGCGTTACATCCGGCGCCGGGCTCATCGGAGCAGAGTGCCGGTGCCAAATAGCCCCATCAGGCCGATGATGATCAAGTAAAGTGCGACGATATAGTTCAGCAGGCGCGGCATGACAAGAATGAGAACGCCGGCGATCAGAGAGACCAACGGCGTAAGACTCAAATGGAGGTTCATGGCGATACCCTTTCTTGAAAGGAGGGGACAAACTGGCACGCCCCAGCTCGCCGCTTCAATTCTTGCCGGCGCGGGAACGGCATTGCGTTGACCACTGTAGTCCTGCGGCGGATCGCCCCAAGACTGAGTTGGCATAGGACGAGCGTGCAGTGATTCAACCTCAAAAATGCGCTATTGGGTCCGATTTGAATCCTGCTCCGAGGGGAGCCACAGTGGCCTCCATGACAAAATCACGGCATCGCCACCGGTCGGAGCTTGCTGATCTTGCCCAGGGC
>Ga0116137_1000482_pt1 | contig 33312 bp, 24 predicted proteins | sample June2015DPH_20_1_3_FD_88973 | JGI IMG/M metagenome (GOLD analysis project Ga0116137, IMG submission 88973) | Peatland microbial communities from SPRUCE experiment site at the Marcell Experimental Forest, Minnesota, USA - June2015DPH_20_100 | ecosystem: Environmental > Terrestrial > Soil >...
CCAGGGCAGCCTCGCACCCGGAAGATTTATCAAAATCCGGTAATCGGCGGTTTATTACGTTTTTTCTCCTGGTGGCTGGTTTTTTTCGGCATCTATGCCAGCTCTTCCGTCTGTCCCTTTTGCGGGCAACCCGGCTGTCCGGTGGGTGTGGGGGCCGCCGGGATAATGGGCGGCTTCTTCGCTGCCATCTGGATTTACGGTAAAGCCTGGTTAGATCGCTTTAAGGAGCTTATCGGGCGTGGGCGCTGGTTAAGTGAAAGAGGAAGGGCCTCCAAAGGATGAATTTCTGATGGGGGCCAAGTTTTTTTATTAGACAAAATTAAGCATCTGGGGAAGGGTGCATTTCATTATAAATCGCTTGTGCGCACTATCATTATTTTTTGTTGATTGATCGCATTATTAAAAAGATCAGAGTCTTGTAAAAGTAGTTGCATCAAATATTCACTCTCCGCTTCATCTGCTATGCAAAAAAACACAAATCCCCATAATGCACATAATGCGAAAAATGTAAAATAATTATGAATCCCTCCAAAAACCCAACATACAATACAGGTAAAAAGAAGAAGTCCTCCTATTGATGTTTGTTTTTGCTTAATATAAATTAATTTGGATGCAGTGAAAGTTGCAGTTAGCGATATAATAATTCCGATTATAAGCCACCAATTACGCTCAATATATGCCCATATTGGAATTAGAATAAATGGTGCTACAGAATATAGCATCACGAGAATATAGAAAATTACTTTTCTTGATCCTTTAAGCATTTGATAAGCTCCCCCACCCATAACCTTAAATCCAAAAGTTTTGTTCTCCATGCCTGTTATAAACTGCGCATGAGTGATATTTTTATTCTTCTCAGCGATCATTTCTTTGAGCCTTTCTTTCAGCGCAGCCTCAAACTCCGGGGTCTTCCTCGATTCGAAAAGTAACTTGACATATTCCTTCATGGGGTTGAATTTGCCATCACAGGTGGGACACGCCACAGTTGTGTTGAAGATCTCGTTAGGTACCTCGAAAGTTTTCTTGCAGTGTGGACAAGTAGTTTTTTGATTCATATTGATTCCCTTCCTAACTTTGCCACTGTCCTGTCATCGCTCAAAATCTTCCTCATTAATTGCATGACTTTCAAAATTTCCATATAACACTTTATGAAGGGTAATTGTCATTTTAGAGAATTTAGTTCTTTCAAAAAGACCTTCCTGCGTTGATTCAATAGAAGTCTTTTCAGAAATATCAAAATAATCTGTTTCACTAAAACTCCGCTGAAACTTAAACTTGCGAAGGTTATCATCCCAATCCTTTCCAAAAGCAACTCTAAGGACATATTTCCCCGCTGGTATTTCTTTTGTAGCCCATTTCTTGCCTTCAGGTATATAGAAATTTCGAATATGTTGTTCACCATTCTTAAGACGAATTACTTTTACTATTGCATCTGTTGCTGTTCCATTATCAACAGTCAATATTGAATGGCCACTCCTAATACCTGGACCAAATGGTGATGACCCTATGGGTAAAGCAATTAGATTTTGGGGCTCAGAAGGTATAGGAGATGGAGGCTCAGGTGATGGTAGTGTTCCGTCAAGTTCCGCACGGTCCGCTCGGTATTCAGCATTGAGTTGATCTTTGGACACGCCTTCCCCAGAAAAGGTATCGATGGTGGGCTTAATTTCTTTAGGAATCACCGGTGAGGAGGGATTACTTGTATCAGTTTTTGAAGGGGTTACGTTTAAGGAATTCGCAGCATGAATAATAATCCAAATTACAAAAGGTAATAAATAAATCCATGAATTTTTAAAAAAAGAAGATCTTTTTTCTCTTGGACCTGGCTTCTCCGTTTCGGTTTGTTGGTGGGCGTCTTCGTCTTGTGATTTCTTTTTTGATTGATATTCTCTTCCCTGTGTTTTCTGATTTTCTCCTGCATATGAGGCATGAAATTCACAGATTTTTTTATAGGCTTCATTTATTTCCTTAAGCTTCTCCTGAACTTTCTCTTGTAAACGTGAGTCGTGAGAATAACGGTCTGGATGCCAAACCCTTACTAAATCCCGGTACGCTTGCTTCACCTCTTCCGGTGTAGCACCAGGTTCAAGCCCAAGAATTTCAAAGTAGCGGTTTATATCAGCCATGTAAGCAAGTTCATTGTATATATTCTGGTGTTCAATCGTTAGCCAGAATAATAATCATAATCAAGTTCTTCAACATCAACTGCATTTACTAAGGCTGATTTCCCCTTGATGTTCTCGTGCATTCCAATTATATATCCAGAATAATCCGCATTATCTTCTGTGCCATTATAATGAATCAATCTAACAGCGTCATCCTTGGCAAAGTCAGCAAACCCCCCATCCCAATAGCATGAATATATTTTATTGGTTTTAGGTATCTTAACAAACCATACGATTGTTCTTTTCCCCTCCCATAAATCATTTATTTTCCTTACTTCCATAATATATCCTATTTCAGATATGCAGCCTTCATAAACTTTTGGTTTCACAATATAAGTTTCTTTCTCGCTTGTGTAGCGCTCAATTCTATAGTAACCCCATCCCCAATACAAGACAAGCCCGACCACAATTAAACCAGCAATTTTAATCAAATTTCCCTTAACAGTATTAGAAACTATCACATTATTTCTATAATTCATTTTATTTTCCAATTTTATCCATTAGCCCGATATGGTTAATGAAATATTCCTAATGCATATAATACACCGTTAACTATCCAATGACCCAGCGGTATCCAGTCTAAGGGGACTTAATATCCGAAAAAAATAATAAATCTATACATCGCCCATCTGTTATAAACACATTAGACGATTCATTTTTACGAATGGATGATATTTGGGCAATTATTGTAGCATATTTTTTTTCATACATATTGGGGTGGTTTTTTATTGCTTCAATTTGTTCAGGTGTAGTTTCAAGCCGCATTAAAAGCGACTCTCCTGCTAATTCTGCGTTTAATAAGACATTATATTTAGTGTCTATTCTAACAATATCTCTAACTTCTGTTACCTTTAAAAGGACAGGACGACCATCTTTAGGTATCAGATTATTTTCTAAATCAATAGAAAAAATATCCCGATTGAGAGCCCGTATTTTATCTTCGCAATTGTATATTGCATTATATTTTAATGCCATATCAATAGCATCTTTATTAAACTGTTCTGTCCGTATTTTTTCCGTTTTATTTGTCTTAGCTTTGTTGGATGCTATGTTGCAGGAACTTACGAAAATCGCTAAACCAAAAAGTAAGATAAAATAAAATAAATTTCTTAGCATTACAGCCTCCTATTTATATTTATATCGTTCTGACAACACTTGATAGACCCATTTTCTTATCTCATGAATTCTTAGTTAATCTTTGAGCTTCTGCTTTCGTAATAAATACAAAGATATTACAAAAATTATTGCAACTCCCGAATCAACAATTGCCCATGTGCCTCTACCCAGACGAAACGGAATTATAGGATTAAATAAAATTGCTATACTTCCAAAAATCCAAACCCAGCCGATCTTTTTAATTTCAGCTGAAAAATAAGCGCCATAGGCACTAACAGCACAAACGAAAAATCTGAGTAGCTTGTAATATCCATAGGGATGTCTATCAAGCGCCCAAACCAGCAATCCGGCAGCAATTATTCTGACGATCAAGAATCCCATTTTTGACGGCTTTACAACTTTCCTTTTCCTATAATTTCTCCACACTCCCATGAGATGCATCGATTTCATTATAGAAGGTGTATCGTCCTCGTCCTACCTTTTTTACCTTCTGATACATTCCTATGACCCTTACCGTATCTCCCCCATTTATTGATAAAGTACCAAAACTAAAAACAGAAAGGAATTGGCCGTCGCCTTCAAGCTTAAAGGTAGTATACGCATTCCCATTTTTAGAAGTTTTAAAGTGTGGCAAGAAGACCTTTGCTTCAACCTGAACCATTTTTCCGTCGTATTGGTCTGGATTAGAGAGGATATCTCCTACTGTGGTCTTGATGGCTTGGGAATTTGCTGCTGTGGAAAGTAAAAAAAGACATAAAATTGAAAGCATTACGCCCAGGAATACTCTGATTTTTGAAATTCTCATTTTATTTTCCTCCCAGTGCTGTCCGGTTAACTGATTTTCAGATCATCGTATGCTATTTAGGTCAAAAGCTTAGACTCTCGGCCTTCTGGTCAATGAGGTGGTCTTCAAGCGCCTTTAATGTCCATCCTATTCCATTTAAGATTAATCAAATTATTATAAAATGTCTATTGCAGTTTCAGTCCTCCATATATGGCTTTATAAGAGTATCCCATTCAGTTTCAGAAGAACAAGGATTTCCTAACACGATACATTCCATTATTTCCTTGGTATCAGTAAACATAAAAAAGCTTCCATATTCTTTTTGCTCGTTAACATCAACCAATAATTTAGATATTGATGTATGCTCATTTTTATCTTTTGGCAAATTGGTATCGATGATTAAAATAAAGCACTTATTCAGTTTTTTATTATAATGATTAGTATAATGGGTTAAAAGTCCCTCACTTCCGTACCATTTATGAAAAACCTCAGCAGCACCTTTAGCACAACGCTCTTGTAATTCATATTCCTTTTTAACTGAGTCTTTATCTATCCCACCTTGAGGTATTGCTTGGGCATTCTTCTGGTTTCTCACCGGCTCCCATCCATGACTGAGATACAACATCTCAGTATATCCAGTAACACGGTTTATTCTCACTATTGTTTGGTTTGTTGTTTTGTCATACCGATAAAGTGTAGGCCAAAATAATATACCGCATATAATCAATGTGGTGCAAATTATCCCGCATATGACGATAATATTCTTCTCTCTCATCTTCTCTCCACCTTCTCCTAAACCATGATAAAACCTCTCAGCTCCGGCCTGGAGTTGAAGTTGCCGAAAAAAACCGAGCTGCACCCTCAGGGCAACCCGGCTATCATTGCAAATCAATAGTCATCGCTCCCCACCCTTGACGGTAGGGGTTGGGTACTGCAAGATTACTCACTTATTTCACAAATGGATTTTATTGTCAATCAAGATGATCGAAGACTCAGAGGGATAACTGGTCGTCCTACCCAAGCCAGAACCTCACCAACCAATCCAGTTCAAATTCTCACTTAAAAACCTCGAATGCATATAAAGCCCAACACGAGGAGATTTCCCCCCCACCATTGGTTTACCCTTCCTTCCCGTACCAAAAATCCAAAAATCTACCCCACGGCTCTCCTGGACGACAATAAAATTTTCCTGTGCTGGTATAGAGGGTAATTTTAATATCTGGGAACTGGATGATTTTTGAGTGGAGAGAAGACGGTGGTTTTGGTGGTGAGGGGAGGAGGTGATGGAGGGGTAGAGTGATCTCGATGGTAATTTTAAGGCGATTTAGGCCAGGGAAATGGGCCTTGACCTTAAGATTCTCACACTATTCTCACACCCCAAAGAAAAAGGAGGCCAACAATGTTGGCCTCCAGTCTCGCAAATCATTGGCGGAAGTGCATGGGAATCGAACCCACCTACCCCCTTATTCAGAAGGTACACCGGATTTGAAGTCCGGTGATATAGATTTTCCCCGTTCTTCCTCCCTTAAGATAATTCTTGACAACCCCTGTAAAATAAGCATATTATTCTCATAGAGTTTATGACGCTTTTCCTTGGTTACGGACTAATTAATATGTAGAGGTGCACAGGATGTGCACAGGGGAATTTGAGGATATCGGATAGGGGAGTAAGCCATGGCGATTCATATCTATTGCACAGCCTGCTATACGAGTAACGGCCTGGACGCTAAATCCTGCTCAAATTGCGGCGCCCCCTTTGGCCGGGATAAGAAATATCGGGTGTGCATCTCTATCAAGGGAAAGCGGATAACCAAAGTAGTGGAAAATCTGACCCTTGCCAGGGAATGGGAAACGGCTAAAAAGACCGATATTCTCAGGGGAGCGTTAGATATTAACCAGAAAAGCAAACCTGCCCATACCCTTAACGATATATGGTTAAAATATTTGCCTTGGGCAAGGGAGAACAAGAAGTCGTGGAAAGATGATAATTGGTACTTTGCAAAGCACCTTGAACCTCGATTCGGCAATAAGCTCCTGGAAAAGATAGCGCCCATAGATATCGAGAGGATGAAAAAGGAATTGCGGGAGAGCGGGTATGCCCCGGCTACGATTAAACATCAGATAGCTATTTTGCGGCGTCTGTTCAATCTTGCCAGGAAGTGGAATCTCTATGAAGGGAAAAACCCGGTAGAGTCTGTGGAAATGCCCAAAATTGATAACCAAATAACAGAATTTCTGAAGGATGAAGAGATCAATAGACTCTTCAAGGTCCTAGAAGAATGGCCGTGCAAAGAAAGCTCGGCGCTAATAAAATTTGCTCTGTTTAGTGGGTTTCGAAAGGGCGAAATCCTCCGCCTTGCCTGGGAAGATGTGAACTTTGAGCAGGGCATGATTACTCTCAGAGAACCCAAAGGCGGCAAGACGCAGACTATTCCCATAAGTCCCCAAGCCTTAGACGTTCTTAGGGGACTAGGAAAGTCCTTTCCCTACGTTTTTGCCGGACAAGGGGGCAAACAGAAGACCAACTTTAGAGGCCCGTGGTATAAAATCCGTAAGGTTGCAGGTTTGCCAGACAACTTCCGCTTTCATGGACTGCGGCACCACTTTGCCAGCACTCTTGTCAGCAATGGGGTGGACCTGATCGTGGTCCAGAAACTCTTGACCCACAAAGACACCAAGACCACGCAGCGTTATAGCCACCTTCAGCCCGGCGCCATGCGGGATGCAGCGCTAAAGAGCGGCGAGCTCTTAACCCCGAAACCGAAGTCAAACATAATAGAAATGGCAGAGTAAAACAATTTCCGGGGGATAGGGTAGGCCACCCGAAAAGCGTTTTCCTGGACGCTTTCCCCCGGGACCCCACAGGGCCGCTGCAGGGGGCGGGTATGGACGATAATAAAAAAGGCCGGGAGGTTTTAGAGAGGGCCAAATCAAGGAAGCTGACTGAACCCCGGGCAAAGGAACAATCCGAAGCCGAACGGCTTTTCTATCTCATTTTTCCCGAAGCCTTACATTGGAAAGCGGATTATTCTCAACCCTTGGCGGCGTTTGACCCCATCACCTATGTTCCTTACCTTAAGGAAACCGCTCTTGCAATTCTGGGGACCGGGATCATCGGGGAGAGCGGACTAAAGGGTCATGCGGGACATGGGGAAACTTTCCCTGTTGACCTGAGAGATTTAATTGGCGCTCTGGTAGATACACATTTTAAGTATACCGAGATTATCTTTTCCCCCGAAGATATTCTGACACATTTCGATAACCGTTTTGAGGGCGTGGCCGCATTTGCTCGGCTAGCCGGTGTTAAAGATTTGGGGGAGCGAGGGATTAAAAAGGTTCGGGAAGAGTGGCGAGGAAAGGTGTATCTCGCGGTCTCCCAAGGCAAATTCCCCCCTAATTGGCGCGAGCTTACTAAGGTTCAGATAATTTCTTCATATAAATATCGCCCAAAATCAGAAGCCCAGGCATTAGCTAACGTATTCTTAACATTTGTCCCCCAGGCCAAGGCCGACAGAATAGTCACATGGGTGAAGAAAACCCTTGAATCTTTGGGAGGGCCCCCCGTAGGCAGAACAAGTCTGAACGACTATATTTCTAAGAGAAAATTACGATATCGCAGGTAATTCCTATTCAAGCACGCGAATACCTCTCCTTAAATCTCCAATTCCCTTCACTCTGTTCTACTTTCCAAAAATAGCCCTGGAAACGGGGCTTTTTAAATTGGAAATCGGAAAGTAAAGTCTACTTTCCGGAAATGCCTCAATAACAGCATGATTTTTACGTTGTTATCGGAAAGTAAGCATTATTCTCACCTTATTGACTAATTTATTAATTGATAAGATAATCAGGTATAGCTTAGGCGCTATGCCATTTTTAATTCTAAGAGGTAATACGATGCAGAACTTAGTGAGAGTATCAAAGGCAGAGGGCTTGCCGTTCAAGCCACAGACTTTCTACAAATGGTACCACTTGCGAAAATTCCCAGAGATTTTCGTTAAATTCTCAGGGGCTTTATTTGTGGATTTGGACCGGCTATCGGAAATGATTGAGAAATCAAGGTCCCAGCAGAAGGCTGAGCAATAGTCTGACTGGACTTGGCTTCGCCGGGTGTTCCCAGGACCGGGCGATAGCTGCCTTGAGATCGCCTCCCCTGAGTGCTCCTGGAGCGATTTTTTCCAGGGGAAAGTGGAAAAAGAATGAAAAAGAGAAAAAATGAGATAGGGGGAATCCCGACCGTTGGGCGGGGCGGGAATTCCAAAAAGGGCAAGCAAAAAGCATGGAATTAATATCACGGGCTGAAAATAAAAACAAACATCAAATAGAGCCTTTCCGATCTTACACAGACCTTTTTGTCCAGCGGATTCCGCGCTATGCCGTGAAAAAGTCTCGCTCCTGGACTACGAAAAAAAAGCCGCTTTCAGACCGTCCGGTTCAAGCTCATCTGGCCGGTCAGTATGCTGTGGCCGTCCTGGGAAAATGGTATCCTGAATTTGGAATCTTAGACATAGACGACAGGCAGCGCGGAACGGTTGATGAAATCCGAGAGAAGCTTGAACTTAATGATAAAAATTCCATGCTCTTTTCAAGTGAAAGCCCTGATTCATATCATATTTTATTGAAGCCTGAATACAGGGAAAAGCCGCCGACCGTCCGGCTTCTCAATAGCGCCTTTCACAATTTTTGTGACCTTCATAGAATCGAAATCTATCCGCAGGCGACGCGACCGATCCGGCTCCCTTTCGGGCCTCGACAGGAACCGCTTGACTTTGAATATTCATACTTGGGGGACTGGGAAAGCAAGCTCTACTGGTTTCAGAAATTAGACAGCTTCGACATCCAAGAGGTCAGGGGCCAACAGTTGATTTTTGATTATGACCTGTCGGAAAAGCCGTCCATCCCTAAACTCATTGAAGACAATCCAGAGATTTTATTTCAATATGGCCTCCAGGCCCCAGGTTCTCGGCATTTCTCACAATTCAAAATCCTTTACTGGCTCTGGCGACAAAATGTCCCCCGGCAAACGGCAGTTGAAATAACTTTTTCCTGGATAAATAAAAACCATAACGGGTTCAGTAAAGACATCATCAGGCGTACGAAAGCCGTCAGAGATGAGATCGGGCGCCAGGCCGCTTGCATCTATGAAAAATATGAGCTGTCAAAAATCTACCCGGATTCGACCCACAATCTTTTTAATGGTTTCATCTCAAAGCCGGACGTTGAGAATATCATCAGAATCGCGCGTGGCTCACTCCCCCGGATGCGCTTTCTTTTCCACCTGGTCAAATTCTGTTACCCACGCCGGTTCAGAACTTTTGTTTCAGTCCATACAAATAGACTAATCGAGTGGGGAAGCCGAAGAACTTACGATAAATATCTCCGGGAGTTTGAGGCTCAAGGTTTGCTAAAAAGGGGATCCGCCTATCAAACCGGCCTTTTCTCAAAAGCTATCAAGTTGGAATGGCCCTTTAAAAGCTCCTCCGAAGCCGTGCTCTATGATGGCCGGAGTATCGAGACCTTTGAGCAGACGGCTAAAACCATCTTTAAGCCAGGGGAGATGAGAGAGCTTATTGAGAGCGCTGGCCCTAAGGTGAGCTGGTCTTATGAGCTGGTCAAAAGAATCTGGGAGAGCCCTGGGTAATAATAGTTATATATGTTTACACATTAGCGGAATGGTTTAGGAATAATTATTAGGAACGAACCAAAATGTCTGAAAATACCATAACTACCACCCGCAAGGGCCGCTTCCATCTTGCCAAAATCATCGGCACCCGTTATCGGTTCGACCTTGACGAAGCCTGGTTTCACGAACTTGCGGAAGAACGGGAACCTAATCGCCTTTGGTATGAACGAATCCCCTGCCAAAAGGAATCTTTTATAGGCGTCCACTCAGTTAACCCCCTGGTTTTCAAGCTCCATTCTACCCGGCCGAAAAATGCCAAGAGGATTCACGAGGCCCTAAGGGATACCCCTGGTTTTATCAGGGCTGACTTTGCTTTCGATGGTGAGGCGGAAATCTATTTTACCAAGGAAGCCCTGCCGACCGTGGCTGAATTGGCCGGAGCCAGGAAGAAAAGGCAACTATCCCCGGAACAAAAAATGGAACTGGCGAAAAGGGGTGCGGCCACTCGTTTAAAATCTCAGAAACACGGCGTAGAGGACAAGAAACCGGCCCAAATTTGAGGACTTTTCCTCAGGTGTGGGTAATCCTATGGGTCAATTCAAATTAGGGGCAGCAATTCAAGGCGGCCCTGGCCCAGGTAGAGGTGGCCATGATTCAAGAGGGCTGGCTTGACCGCGAGGATTTGGAGACCCAGGATTAGGCCATGTCATTTTCGGGATTAATTAGGTGGGAAGATGCCTATCTCAGGATTTGCACTGGTTTACCTGGGGCTGAAGGCTGCGGATGGTTATAAGGCCGAGGTTCGGGCAGGGCTGGCAGAGCAGACAGGACCGGCCTATCGGACTGGTCCTGACTGTCTGGACCCTGAATAATAATCGTGACACCTTGACCCCCTTCAACAACTTCTTTTGCTAAACCTAACCATTTGCCCAGCGTTGTGAGGGCCTGAACCCGTGCCACTGCTGATTGAGTGGTCTGTGCTTCTTCCCACATCTTAGAGATCACCGCCACCTCACCACAGCCGATGGCCCGCATTATATTTCGATGATCCCCCGCCTTAGCCTCATATTTCTGCACGATCTTTTTCGCTCTAAAATAGATCGTTCTTTCCGGTAGGTCTTTATAACCTGCTTGAATCATTGCATCTTTAATGGGCTTCTTTTCGATGAGGTGAAGATCAAGAAAAATTTGTTCTTGCAGAGTAAGGGCAGATTTGCAGTCAATTTTGTCTGTCTGTGCTTCAAGGTCGAGTATTTCAGGGTCTATGGATTTCTGTTTAGATTTAAGCTGGTTAGTCCTATACCTGACCGTTTCCTTAGTCACGCCGAGTTTTTGGGCAATTTCTGGTTTTGAGAGGTTTTGATTAAGAAGTTTCTGCAAATCTTCATCGCTGAATTTCATGATAACACACCCTTAATCACCCATGTATTTAGCGGCGAGGCAAACAGTCATATTTCCCGTCGCCTTGGTCCCCAGTGTGGAAAAGCGGACCTACTTTGTGACCTGCTGGGGCTTGAGAGGGGGCGGGAGGGCCGGCCTGGCTGGCTGACCGTCAACCTGCCCTGGACCGGGGCCGGGGCTTGGTTCTTCCCCACGGATGACTATCTGCATCCCCTGGAATGACTCGACTGGCTCCGATTTGAGGCCAAGACAGCTTGCCAGGGCCTCCCATGCCTTGCATCGGACAGCCTCGGCGCGGGCATTCTGCGCCAGATCGAGGAGACCTCGCAGGACCGTCACTTCACCGGCGCCTATCGCCCGCGCAATTTTTCGGTGATCCCCTGCCCGCGACTCATATTTTTCAACTATTTTTCTACCTATTCGATAAAGCGATTTCAGATGATAACCAACATATCCAGCTGATTTCATTGCATTTTCTATCGTCACCCCTCCTATCAGGTAATTATTTATAAAATTTAGTTCTTTTTCTGTCAGTTCATCCTTGAGAGAGCGCACTGAGGCTAATTCCTTATTACTAGCTAATAAATCTATATCCTTACTATCATCTATATATATATTATCTAGAGTATTAATAGATAGGGGGCCTGAGTTTGTGTGCGAACCTTGAGCGCTCTTGATCTTGCGCGGGGTTTTTCCTGCTGGCCGACCGCGTTTTGGTTTTTGCGATGCTAACCCGATCCCAAAATCAAACTCTGTTTCCATCTTAAACCCCTCCTGGGCCCAGGGCCTTGGCGGCCAGGGTCTGCTTGTGCCTCTCCCTATCGCATTATTTCCCTGAGCAAAAGAAAAGTCCAGGGTAAAATTAAAAACTGTTCCGGCCTTGTGATTTTCGGGCTAAACTCTCATAAAAACTTTAACCTTTTTCTCTTCCTCGTGGGCGGACATTCTTTTAGATGCGGAGGCGAAGCTCGGCACGATGTTATCTGAAAATTAACCTATCCGGGCAAAGGGAAGTTCTACTCAGAGAACTTCTCTACCGGAGGTCGTGAGCCATGGATACTCCCTCCTGCCCCTGGGAGAAGAAGGGTAACACCTCGGACAGCGTGGATCACCCAAGGGTCAGAGTAACTCGCCGGGAGCATACATTCCCTCCCTGCTCCTAATAGATCATAGAAAACCGTGACCTCTTGCCCCCACGAAAAATTTTCCGGCCATGAATTAACCGGGCACCCCTCTTCAAAAAATAATTAACCTATTGGCCTCCACCCGTGGCATAATGCTTCCAGGAGAGGCCCACGGATTACCGTATGGGGGGGAATTGTTTTCACCTAACACGGACCTAAGCATTTGAGAGAACGCCAGTGAGTCAATTCGTTAAAAGTCTACTAAATTATTATGCAGCGTTCACCGAGACCCGCTTCTCCAATAGGAGCATTCTGAATTACAAATGGCTCGACGACCCTAACCTAACCCTTGATATTTCATTCTTCCCGGATTTTTTCCAGCTGTGGGTAACGAAGCTGGATAACCATGATCATGAACCGGTCAATGTTCATATAAGCCAGTTCAAACGGGAAATCCCTGCTCACCGTTTCCGCCAGAAACTTGACGAACTCCTGGCGACCTCATTCAACCTGGAAAGTCTGCAACAGTTCCTGGCCGAGAATAGGGAAGGGAAAGAGCTTACCACGCCCGATGAATTGCGGGAGGCTTTTTTGGAAGGGGTACGGGTCTACAATCTCGCCCTTCGTAAGGCCCTGGAGCAGATTGTTTATACATTACAAAAAGAAGAAATCGCCGCCATCGAAACCCAACATCGAACAACCCAGCTCCCGGCCCCCACTTTCAACGTCCCGAAGTTCTCTCAAGATATATACGATACCTTGCAGCGGGCCGCCGTTGAGTCCGAGGATGAAGGAACCTATTTCCAGAACCTGAAAGACATTCTGGAAAACCGGGACTATCGCCTAGTCCTCTACGATCTATACATCCTGCTCATGCAGTTCGCCGTAGTGGAAACCTACGGCACCTCCTATCTATTCTTCGGCTCTATACACCAGGAAAACGGCAACAACGGAAACTCCGCCTACCCATTTTTTTTCATAGAGGTCAATTTCGACACCGGCATGACGGATTGCGTTCGCCTTACTATCCCGCGGGACTTGGTGCTGCTAAACATACCGGCCATCAATACCTTCGAGTTTCAGAATGTCTTGACCATCCCCCGGGCTGCATCCTTCGCCGGCAGCATTTCCCACCTCCGGCAGATGGACGGCTTCCTTTCCAGTGAATACAGCTTATCCCCCCAACCCATCACCACCAATGAGGCCTGCTCTATCCCTCCGCCGGCAGAGGGTCTGCCCCACCTGAAATACCGTTTGGGGTTCCAGGTCATCAAGAACGAAGATAAGCGGATTCTGGACTACTCGGAGCTGATGACGAAGGTTGAACGGGGAGAAGGTTCTACCATTACTGATTTTGTTGATGGCTACCTCACAAGAAACGTCGTCAATACCAATGATGAGACCAATGCCAAGTTCCGGGATGATTATCCGAAAAATAGCGCCGGCTATTTTTATTCCGACAACCCCTTGCCGCTAAACCCCTCCCAGAAAAAAATATTGACAGCCATGGGCAACCCCAAAAACCGGGTTGTAGTGGTCGATGGACCGCCAGGGACCGGTAAGTCGCATACCATTGCGGCCGTTTCCTACTGGGCCAACCAAAACGACAAGTCAATTATCATCACCTCTCATAAAAAAGAAGCCCTGGACGTGGTGGAGCGCATGCTCACCGATAAATTCCGGAAGCTGCATCCCCACAGTAAGCCCTCCGTAATCAGAATCTCCAGGGACCAGGAACTCGCCACGCTGAACACCATTGAAAACTCTCTCTCATTGCCAGTTATAGACGCCGCCGCCCGCCGGGCTGAAGATTTTAATGTGGACCCCGTGGGGCGCGATAAGGTCAAGGTGCAACAACATCTCGCACAAACCATCTCCACCGCCATTACCCAGACTAAGCTTTTACCAAAGGTGAGCCAAAAGCTGCTCCGTCTTTTCGAATTAGAGGAAGAGCTGGCCATAGATTCAGGCGAGATTGCCGGGCTCCCCTCCCTGGAGATGCCGGAGGCCTTGCGACGCTTCCAAGAGCTCCCCGGCCATATTCCCCTAACTGATTTCCGTGGTATTACGCTCGAATCGCTCACCGCCCTTTACCAGCGCCGCCATGATATCCCCCGCATTCTTGACGCTTGCAATGGCTTGACCTCCCAGGGGGTTGACCAGGACTCCCTTTCCGGCATCGACCTTACCTCCCTGATAAATCTGGACACCTGTAAACCCCTGGTGGACCGGCTGACCGTAGCATTCAACCACGACTTGCCCCTTCGCCGACTGGCGGTCACCGAGTTGGCTTCGTTGCCGCACCCATGGCGAGAATTGCAGGACATAATCTCCTCCTACCGGGAACTGCAAGATGTCCAGCAGCGGTTGCAAGAATTGGTGAATCAGACCTCCTTCCTGGGCAAAATTGGTCTTGACAAGAAATTCGCCGCCATCAAAGAAAAGTTCGTGCGTGATTTCCCCGCGGTATGGGTCTGCGCCCAACAGGCCGGTCTCAAGCCTGATAAACTGCTGGCGCAGGTGGACTCCCTGCTAGATATGCTGCACCACCTGCGAGGGGATACTCCCTATGCCATGGAGTTTATCTATTCTCTAAGCCGGCAGCCGGAGGATTTCACCGCCCTGGAAGCAGACCTGGGCGACCTAAATAGCCTCAAATTCCACCACCTGCTAAATGCTGTGGCCTTGCTACACAAAAAGGATAAACAGGACCTGAACCTCAAGGAGTTGGCCCAGGGGCTCAAGCAGCTCCAGGCCATCACCCGCTACTCCCAGGATCTGCAGGCCATAACCGAATTTCAAGAGGCCGTGGGGCTGACAGAGCGGTCTCATCAGGATCTGTATCTTCTCCTGGACCGGCTGCGGAGAACTCTGGAGAACCTGCAACCTCAGACTATTGACGCGCTCAAGGCGGTACGGGACCTATACGGTCATACCTTGCGGCGGGTGGGGATAGATTTTTCCGATCTCGCCTCCCTGGGCAAGCTCACCGGGCTGACCCAAGATGAGGCCAAAATCATGGAGTTCATCACCCTTCATGGCGAACTGATCGGGGAAGAAGCCTTCTTGCCGGAAATCCGGGGGCAATTGGAGGAGCTCAATGGCTATAACCAGCGTCTGACAGAGCATACCAACGACCTGCGCCTGAAAGGCTTCCAAAACTTTCAGGCGGACATGATGAGAATCAAGCGGAGCATCGCCGCCGGCAAGCGCCTGACCCCCGAGCAAGCAAAGCTCCTATGCTCCACCTATGCCTGTATCGTCGCCGAGCCGGAGGCCATCTTCAGATTCTTTCCCATGGAAGAGGGTCTCTTCGACATCCTCATCTTTGACGAAGCTTCCCAGGTTTCCATCGCCCACTCCCTCTCCCTCATCCTCCGAGCCAAGCAGGTGCTGGTCTTCGGGGATAAATACCAGTACGGCGCGGTGAGCGCCGTTAACGTCAGCCGCAAATACAGCGGCGCTTACTTTAAAAAAATCATTGATGAATACCGAGGGGAATACCACCGGACGATTTCGGTGGAACAGGAAAGGCGGCTGCTGGAGGAGGAGACCACCGAGGTGGCCGACGAGGACCTGTTTGTGGCCGACATCCCGCGAGTTGACCATTTGGACGCCGAACAAGAATGGCTTAAGACCTTCAGCATCCGCATATCCACCCTGGATTTCTGCCAGGCCATTTACAACTACTACGGCTCCCTCACCGAGCACTTCCGCAGTTTTCCCGAAATTATCGACTATTCCAACGAGGTCTTCTACCGCCCGGCCCAGATACCCCTGGTGGTGAACCGCCTCCGCACCAAGCCCATCGACGCAGTGCTCCGCTTCCTCAAGGTGGAGACCCAGGGGCATTCCGGCAGAAATGTCAACTTAGACGAAATCGAGGCTATCCGGCAGGACATTGAGAAGCTTACCGCCGATAGCTACCAGGGCACCATCGGCATCATCACCTCCTTCCGGGAACAGCGCGACCGGGCGGAAAAATATCTGCGGGAGAAGCTTCCCAACTACCACCGCCTCAAAGAGGAAAACCGGCTCACCATGTGGTTTGTGGGGGATGTGCAGGGCGAAGAACGTGATATTGTCTATTACTCCCTGGTGCAGGACAAGAGAATAGGCAATGCCGACTTGCGCACCATCTACCCCACGCCGGGGGGGACCGCCGACACCATCAAGAGCTTGAAGATGCAGCGTCTGAACGTGGGCTTTTCCCGAGCCAAGGACACCATGGTCTTCGTCCACAGCATGGACCTGGGAGAATATGCCGATAGCCGGCTGGGCGACGCCTTACAGCACTACCGCACCATCCTGGAAGAGACCCGGCCCAAAGACCATTTCATCGCCGACGACTCGGTATTCGAGTCCCCCAAGGAAAAGGAGCTATACACCCACATCACCCAGACCGATTTCTACCGCCAGCACCGGGACCGCCTCCTCATCATCCCCCAGTTCAATATTGGCAGGTACATTCAGCAGGAATTTCAGAAATACATCCCCCGCTACCGGGTTGACTTTTTGCTTACTTTAGCCGATGGAGGGAAGGAAAAGAGCCTCATCCTGGAGTACGACGGGTTGGAGTACCATACCAAAGACCCTGAGGTAGTCCGGTCCCTGGAGGACTTCAAGGAAGAATACCTGGAATACGACCTGGCCCGGCAAATGGAGCTGGTAAGTTATGGCTACCACTTTCTGCGCATCAACAAGTTCACCCTGCGGCCCCGGAAGGCGGGGGAGACCCGGGTGGAAGTCCTGAACGAGCTGCTGGCCCGGGCCTTCGCCTTGTAGTCTGCGGCCTGAGAAGGAGCCTTTATGTCTCGCATAAACCTGACCGAAGAGGAACTGGCCAGGCTGCTGGAGGCGGTGAACGGCGAAGTGGAGCTGCCCCCGGAGCTGGCCGGGAAGCTTTTCCCCTCCCTCCTGGAAAAGCTGGGCCAGGCCGGGAAGTTTGACTTCGAGACCTTAAACCGCATCCGCATCCCCACCATTGAGTATGCCGCCAAACGCTCGGAGGGAGTCATCCTGGCCTCCGCCGTGGCTCTGGGGCAGTCCGCCCCCCTGCAAGTGGTGCGGAGCTTCGGGGAACCCGGTGAGGACGGCTGGCAGAATCTAATCGTGCAGGGTGATAATTTGCAGTTTCTCAAGACAGTCTACCTTAATCAGGACCAGTTGATTCGAGACAAGGTGAAGGGAAAGGTTAAGCTCATTTACATAGACCCACCGTTTGGTACGAAATCGGATTTTCAGGGGGGAGATAGCGATAAAAGCTATAGTGATAAGATTGATACCGCCGAATTCATAGAGAATCTTAGAGAAAGATTGATTTTCATGAAAGACATACTCGATGATGATAGTACTATTTACGTTCATTGCGATTGGAGAATGAATAGTTCAATACGAATTATTATGGACGAAATTTTTGGTCATAATTATTATGTTAATGATATTATATGGAAACGAAGTTCTAATGCTTCAAGTATTGGAAAGATATGGAAACACTCTCATGATACATTATTGTTTTACTCAAAATCAAATGATTATTCTTTTAATTTTCAAAGGAAGGAATTGTCTGAATCATCAAAATTGTTATATTCAAACATGGATGATAAAGGCTATTATCAATTAGTTCCTGTTTTGGTGAGCGGGAAAAGAACTGGTACAACAGGTTCTGTTTGGAGGGGAATTGACCCCAATTTACGGGGAAAATCAGGTATGCATTGGATTACAACTCCCGCTAAGCTTGAAAGTTATTTTTCTGATGGGTTGATTGTTTTTCCAGACAAAGAAGGAGGTATTCCAAGACTTAAGTATTACTTAGATGAAAATAAGGGTGTAATCATGTCAGATTTGTGGGATGACATTAAACTTATATCATCAAGTGGGAAAGAATCTTATAACTTTCCCACTCAGAAACCTGAAGCCCTTCTTGAACGCATTATAAAAGCCTCTTCAGACCCTGGTGACCTCGTCATGGATGTCTTCGCAGGCTCCGGCACAACCGCTGCCGCAGCAGAAAAACTTGGCAGGCGCTGGATTGTCTGCGACTTCGGGAAGCACGCCATCTATGTCATGCAGAAGCGGCTGCTCAATATTGCCGATTCCAAGGCTCTCGACACTTCGAAGAAGAATGCCATGTATGGAAAGCCCCCTAAGCCTTTTGCCGTGGCTTCGGTGGGGGCCTATGACTTCAGCCGAGTCATGCACCTCAGGGAAAACAAGTGCGCCTATATCTCCTTTGTCCTGTCTCTGTTCGGCATCCCCAAGGAGGAGAAGAATTACATCGAGAAATACAAGCTGGACCACATCTATGCCGAAAAGGATGGCGACCCGGTGGAAATCTTCCCGGTGTGGGATGACGACTACCTTTATAACGTGCGCATTGACCTGGACTACCTCAAGGACATCATCACCCAATCTCGGGGCCGGCTCAAGGGAAACTATTACATTGTCGTGCCGGAAACCTGCACCCAGGTATCCGACCTTAAGCTCCCCAACGGCGCCGGCGGTGAGGTGTATTTTCGCCTGCTGAAATTCCCTTACAGCATCCTGGAGCAGGCGGCCCGGAACTTCGCCATCGAGGACCAGCCCGACACCCCGGCCAACATCAATAACCTGGTATCTTCCGTTGGCTTCTATTTCAACGACGAGGTGACGGTTAAGGCCGCCAGAACCCCCCAGGGCCTCAAGATTGTCAGCTTCACCACCCCCATCCTCAACCGGGAGGGCGCCCAGTACCAGGGGCTGGCGGGATTATCACTCCTCCTGGTGGACCTGAATTGCAATGGCAAGGTTTTCAACCTGGACCACGCCATCTATGCAAAAGAGCTGAAGGAGGGCGGGGAGGTGGATCTGGCGGAGGTAACAGCCAAGACCGCCATCATCGCCATCGACCGCCATGGCAACGAATCTCCCCCCACCCTGGTGCAGGAGTAGCCGGCCATGCCCCTCCCCAGAAGGGCCGTCAAACTCAACCTGTCGGAGCACACCTTAGAGGTCAACGCGAAGCGGTGTGACCTGGAGTTGTTCGACTTCCGGGAGATAGAGGACTACGTCAACCAGCTCACCGGCAGCCGCGCCTACCAGTATGAGGCCCTCAAGCACGCCATGATTTATCTCTGGGGCGGCGTCTATCAGGATGTGGGCGAGTTGGCTCGAGAGAACTTCAGGAAGAAAGACTCCATCCAGAGGCGGTTTCTCACCGAGGACAATTTCCTGCACCACCTGCCGCTGCCGGGCAAGCTCTCGGGGGTCATCCACCTGGCCACCGGCACGGGGAAATCCTTCCTCATCTTCGCCATCGCATATCTTTCCATCGTCATGCAGCTCACCAAAAGGGTGCTGGTGCTGGGGCCGTCTTCCACGGTCATTGAGGCGGGCTTATGGGGAAAGTTCAAAAGGCTCATGGAAGACCCGAAGCTCCACAGCAAGCTGCCGCCCAAATACCGCCACGCGCCGGTGGTGCTCCTGGACGAAACCAGGCCGGCGGAAGACTATGGGATTTATATCGAGAACATCAACGCCATCTACAACAAGGACCGCAACGCTATCGGCGATACCCTCTTTTCTCAGACGGATCAGGTGCTGGTGCTCTCCGACGAAGTGCACCATGCCTATACTCACCTGACCTTTACGGACACCGACCTGGTGTTGGAAACAGAGGAAGGTAGGGGCGAGGAGCTTCACGAGCGCCTGTGGATGAAATTCTTGCGGGAGGAGCCCAAAATTACCCGGCACATCGGTTTTACTGGCACTCCCTACAACCAGAACGAATACTTCACCGACATCATTTACAACTATTCTATTCCCGACGCCCTGCGGGAAAACCAAATCAAAAAAATCAACCCCATCATCCACACCGAGTCCGAAGAGGCGCAGAAGGAGTTCTCCCAGGAGCAATCCTTTGAAATCATCTATCAGACCCACCTGGCCAACCGGGAGAAATACGCCTACCCCAACAACTCCGGCCCGCCAGTAGTAAAACCCATCTCCATTTTCATCGCCCCCAAGCAGAGCGTGGCCATAAAGAAATCAGAGGAGTTCATCATCTTCCTGGGGGCACAGCTTAAAAAGATGGATGGAAGCGGGCAACCGGATTCCTACTATGAAGGGTTAGCCAGGGATAAGGTCATTTGCGTGGTGAGCCGCCTGGCCGAATCGGAATACAAGCAGAAGCTCGATGATATTGAAAGTCTGCAGGAGCCGGCGGAGTTCATTTTTGCGGTAGAGAAGCTCTCGGAAGGTTGGGACGTGGACAACGTCTTCCAAATTGTGCCCATGCAAGAGCGGGTGTTCAACTCCAAGCGGCTCATCTCCCAGGTCCTGGGGCGAGGGCTGCGTATCCCCCGCCTGGTGCCCCACCCAAGAATTATGAGTGAATACCCGGTGGTGACGGTAACCAACCACGAGAAATTCGCGGACCACATTCGGGAGCTGGTAGACTACGTTACCCAATGCGAGGTTTATCTCAGTTCGGCGACGCTAAAGCCGGGGAGCGGGCTCAAGCGGGCGCGGCACAATTTCACCCTGTTCAATATCGCCTACACCCCGGTATCGACCCTGGTGGAGAAGCCTTTGGCAGAGGATAGAGCCCAGCGGGACCTGCTGCTGCTTAAGCCGCAAACCGAGAATCTAAAGACAACCATCACTTACATGGTCACCGGCGATAAGAAATTTGAGCTGACTCGGAATTTTGTAACGGTGGACGAGGTGGCCTATAATCAGGCCAAGCGGTTCACCACCCGGGTTTTTGAAAATAAGCGGTTTCGGTTTTCCTCTGATATTGCGATTGAGGACCGCATCCCGGATACGGAAGACATCCGGGCAGTAATCCTCTCGGCAATGGAAACGGCGCAAATAGAAGGCGACCGCCTCTCCCTGGAAAATGCCCAAGCCATTGACCTCTACCTCGGACAATTCATGCCCCCGGGAAGCAAGAAACCCAAGCGGGAGAGCATCCCCGGCAACCTGACGCCGGTGAAGACTGCCGAGATGGACCGCACCAGCATCCGGGTCAGCGACGTGGGGAAGGATGTTTCCGTCTTCTTAAGTGAAGATTACGAGACCGAGGTGGGGGATGATAATCTTTTTGCCTTGGAATACCTGAAGGCTATCCGGGGGAAGTTTGAAGACCAGCAGCCAGGCCTATTCATGGAGCCGCTGGACGACTTCATTAAAAAACACAAGGACCATATCCGGCCTCTTTATGGCTACCAGCCGCCTTACGTGGTGAACACCTCCCTCTTCAAGACCCCCCAGAACCTAATGAGGGCCACCTCAACCCCGGAGAAGCTCTTTGTCTACGGGTTGATTGCCCACAGCCGTTATATGCAGGCATGGATAAAATCGCGGGATATGGGTTTCTACGCCATCGACTATGAATATTTCCGCAAGGGGAAGGACCGGGTCCGGGCGAGCTTTAACCCAGATTTCTTCATCAAAATTGACCTGAATCGCTATATCCACACCTTGCAGGACGAGGGGGCGGATATGCAACAATTAAGGGCGCTGCAAGACCAGGGCTTCGACACGATCATTAAAGTTGTGGAAATCAAATCCGACGATGATGACGACGAAACGACTCCGGCGAAAAAGCGGTACGCCGAGGAGCACTTCGCCGTCCTGAACCAGAAGCTCCAGAATGGCAGCATTCCCGCAGACTTCATCCGTGACAACGAGTTCATCGAGCGGCAGCTATATACCTTCCACCTGCTGACGCCGGCGGACTATGACGCCTGGTTCACCAACCTGGCGAAGGGGCGGGATGAGGCGTATGGGAAAACCCTGCAAGGGTAACTTTCCCCGCTAAATACCATCCCGGCGAAGGTGCCGGACCCATCTTTAAAACCCCAGGGAAACAGGGTCTTGTGGGATTTGGGGTTGGAAGGGGATTTTACGAATATTGATAAGTTTTAGATGTGACCCTTGAGGAAGCCCGGGACGTCAACCATATGGCCCACCGCCTGGCCGCCATTAAGTCCTCACCAACCCTTATAAGGAGGGATTAATCCTTCTTTCTTCCTGACGCGGAGTATAAGCATGAGAAGCGGCCTAATCTTTGGGTATTTTCTGCTGAGATCAGAAATGGAGAGATGCCGATCTTTCCAGTTAGATAGAACATAAATTCCTTCTTTTTTCTTATGGCGTTTCAGGCAGAATTCGAGATTAATCCATATCCAATCCCATGCTTGTTGACGTTCAGGGGCTATTAATCTTTCTTTTTCAAAAAACTCCGGGGGATGTATCTTTTTGACCCCATCAATTAAGCGAGGCCGAACTACCGTATGAAGTAATTCATGTTTTAAAATTAGACTGATAACTTCTTCGGGAATGTCGGCGTCATTAAGCACCTCATGGATATAGATCACTGGTTTTTTTACCCAGATACAAGCCAGAGGTCCTCGCCTAACAAAATAAAAGCTGATTGAGCTTGTTAATTCCGGAAAAAATTCTGTTCTTACTGTTTTTAAAGTATCAAGCCACAAAAGTTCATTTAAAGGCAAACTGGGCTGTATCCTGGCTTTGGCCAAACGTCGCAATTCTTCAAAGGATTCGACTATCAATTGCCTTCTCAGCCTTCTCTAACCCTAAATACCTTGCCGATGAATCCTCTGCCGGGCATGAACTTTGTTAATGCAGGTCCTTATCCTTCAAGGCCGCCCGCTCCTTCTGGGCCTGGAGCCGCTCCTTCCTCTGCTGCAGGAGTCGGAGGCAATAATCCACCCCTTCTTGCGACGGCTGCTGGCTGTATTTCAGTTGAAATTCTTCCTTCTTTTCCTTGGGCATATTGAGCCTCCATTTCTTTTCCGCCTCCTCGAAGTTTACCCCAGAGAGAATGGCGATATAGTAGTTACTGACTCCAGGTTGGGCCCGAAGGACCTGGGAGGCCTTCTCAGGGTCGATGTCGGGGTACTCGGTGAGGACTTCTCGCAGGCGGCGTTCAAACTTTGTTTCCATCTTCCTTCCCTTTAGATTTTAAAGGGGTCGGTCATCGGCCTTACCGGTAAGGTAATTCCCTTATAGCACAAAACCTCAAGGATTTTCCGGGATAAGGAAAATCTTGAGACCTCGGCAAATCTCATTGAAAGTATGGGCAGGAGTGCCATTGTCTACTTCTGGTTTGCCATTTTTTTGTAAAGCCGGAAGAGTCAGTGAGTTGATGAGGGCTGGACTTGAAGACTTTGGGCCTCCCGGTAGGCATTAAAAATTGTTGGCAAAAAATTATGATGGGAATACCAATAGAGGGATAAGATAGTTGCTATGCGGGACCGAAAAGGCAGTTCCTGGCCAGTAGTTACCCAATTATCCATTAATTTTAGCGGAATGAGATGGGGGTATTTGATATCTTTATGTGGGATAATCGCCCCATCATTTTGCAAGGAAACAATAATTTCATTAAACTTCTCGGAGTTGTACTCTTCTTTGAGTTTCTCGTGTAATTCCAGAGCAGGACCGAGATACTTGTGGAAGTGGTCCATTAAAAACAAGTAGGGAGCAGTGTCTAAACAGATTTTCCGGGCAAATTTTTCTCGATTAGCTCCAAATTCATTTATTCTATCCTTCATCCCAGGGATATCTTCAAGACTTTGGAGAAACGCGGCGGCCTCTGTTCTCCTTAAATCAACATCCTCTAACCTCAAGTTAGGGATTTTCTTGCTCATATATTTTCCTTCATAAAGCCAACCAAAAAAATGTCTGACTAAATGGCGCATAAAGAATTCACGAGGATTGTCTTCGCCTTCTAAATTATCCAAAAGAAACGGCCAGCATCTTCTGAAATATAAATCTCTATTACCCAAAAAGCCTATAATAAAATCAAATGCATCAGCAAAACAATTATCTGCCATATTTTTATAAAAATCGAGCGACGATTTGTCTATATTTGGAATACGGCTGATAGCTTCTTCTATGATTGGGTTATTTTTATGCAGAATATTGCTTACTAAAGTTAAGATATGCCCAGTTTCATGTATTAGACACCACCAAAATTTTTCAGGATAAAGAATATGTTCAAATGGAATATGGATATTTTCCATAAAATGTACTGGTTCATATTTTAAACCGATGGAAACAAAACCTTGCCAGGGGATTTCCCGGCTACTACCCAGTTTGGTCAATAAACTGAAAGGAATTGACTCCAGGGCCAAAATGATCTTCTGCAGGCCCCCTTTAATGGGAGAAAAGGAATGTTCGTCGCCTTCGGTGAAAAGATAGGCTCCCATGGCGCGCTCCCTCATAGCCCACTGAAATTCGGAGAGCAACTGGGACACCATTTGCTTGGTGAGCATTAAGTTACCGTGTTTCCCTCCAGTATACACTTCGCTAATTAATTTGCGGGCCGGAAGATAAAGGTCCAAAAAACTTTCTTGAAGAAGGGGATTTTGAATAAAGTGGTTGAAGCAATAAATGGTGGAAATGACATGAGCGGTTCCGGGCTTATCTAAAATAGCGGCCGTATGGGGTTCCGGCAGATTAAGAAATGGAAATTTCTGCCTTGTTTTCTCCGTAGCGGTAGGACTATTGTTGTCCTCCATAGGGCTGCCCAGATCGATCCGGGTGTCCAGAATAAAGCCGGCATTATCTTTGCGAAATTTGATTACCCGATCCAGAAATCTGCCCCAGGACCCTTCCTTAAAGGGGATAGAAATGTCGTAGACTCCCATCATCACCATTGGACGGTCATATTTAAATTCTTCTATGGGGAAAGAGGTTGTAATCTTTCGATAAATCAGATTGAAATTATCGGCAGTCACCGAGAGGTGTAACCGGGGGCATGGTTCGCCTTCCTCAAAAAGGTTAGGGAAGGTTTCCTCCAAACTGTCAATGACCTCATAGCTGACCCCCATGAAAGAATAGGTCTTTTGAACTAGAGGAATTCTTTCATTCTTGCTGGCTATGCTAAGTGAAGACGTTTTACGCATAAAGCGGTGGAAGATATCATGAAGCTGAGCCTTCGTAAAATCATGGGGATAGATAGAGATCAGCTCATTCCAACCCAGGCCCCCAATGACCAGTACATGCTCCTGTTTTTCCATAAACTGAGCCACCGCCTTAGGCAAAACATTGCCAAAAGTCAGCAAAGGTTCCAGCTGGAGTTTAATAAGGGTAATGAAAATGCCCTGTTTTGATAACTCGGAAAAAATATGTTGTTGGGTCTGCTTAGTGAAAAATGTGAAACACAGGATTTCGTTGCCGAGGATGACTTGTTCAAAGGAGCCTTTTCTTAATAAATCATGGATAAAATCACGCACTTGCATAATAATCATGATGTCATAAAGTCCCAATACCTTATAGATTTTGTACTGTATAAGGTTTGAATTCACTGCATGTTTATCTCTTTCCAAGTGGTTTCGGAGCATTGCCACTACATCGCCTTCATGGCCGACATTAACCCGGTATAGAATGATTTTTATCCCTTCATTACCCAGGCCAACTTCAGGAGGTTTTGTGGCAGTCATCTTGTCCCCTTAAAGGCTTCGGTCGTTAAAAAAAGTTGCTGCAATACCCACCGTTCCTGGTAATCCTGATCAATTTCAATCGGATCGAGTCCAGTCCCCGCTAAATGTTCAATGAACCAGTCGGTCACATCAGGATAGATATACAAATATCCATGGCGGGCTCGCTCAATTTTCCTTAATAGCCAGCGGCGCTCTGGAACCCATGGTTTGTTTGTTTTGCGGCTGCGAGTAACTCTGGTTGATGCTTGGTCCTGCTCTTCGGTTATGACCATGAAAGTGGGAATTTCCTGGGCGGCGGCAGCTATAGGGTCTGCTATCTCCTCATGCCAGGATTGCATTTCTGGTCGAGTGCTTCGGGTTCCCATAAACCCCAGTAATATCAATATTCCTCCATTACTTAAGGCCCAGCCAATTTCCTGTCGGGCTGCGTTGATTTCCGGGGCAAAGAGGGCCCGGTTCCCTATGTTCCAGTCGATAAAGTGGTGGGCGGCACCGGTCGGGTTGATGCTGTGACCCTTTTGGTAGTCGTGGAAGAACACGCCCCCCCAAGTATCCATAACTCGCCAGAGATTAGAGCCCACTGCCCACGTGGGCAGGGAAACCAAACAGCCACATTCCTGAAACTGGGCCCATTCAAAACTGCCGTGAAGGGAAAAAATCGCCAGTTTATCCGGGTTAGAATAGCTGCGATAACCTGGATTCTCAGTACTATCCGGGAGCAAAATCGGGTTAATAAGGATCTCAGGTAGGCTATGATCTCGGGTAAAAATCGACCACAGGAAGGAATCGTAATTGGCGGTTAGAATGCTCCGGACTAATCCATCGGTGCACAGTCGGGCTATAAAATAATATGATTGCGGAGGCAAAACATTGCGTGAGTATAGCCGGCTAAACTCATATTCAGACCATACTGCCCGATGTCGCTCATAACTTTCAGAACTATGCCGACACCTCAAGCAGTTTCTCACGTGTAAAGCCGGGTTCCCTGAGAGGATAACTTGGGGGTGGCGGATTGAGGAGAGTTGACTAATTCCAGCGCCGAGGAGGATGATGAGTTTGCGGCGTTCCCCTTCTGGCAAAAGCAAAAGCCGGTTAACGTGGTCGGCGAAATTCACTGTTTAGAGATTTGCAAAATACCGACTAATCATTCTATTCCGCGACCCAGACTCCGTCTAAGTACCTTTCTTTCCCGCTCCCTGAGGGCGCGATCCGCATCTCCAGGGCGGCCGCCGACGATCCTCCCCGGATCAATGATCGCCCCTTCTCGCCAACCACAAAAACCGATGCCCTCCACCAACTTCTGCTGCATTTGAGCAGAAACCAAGTCCACATCATCAACGGTGGGCAAATAAATCCAAGGAGGCAGGTCCATGTGCAGCTCCTTTTTTAATTTTATAAGCTAAGTTGTGCCAAAATCAAGGAGTGGCGGGCAAAGAAGCATAAAGGGCCAGTGCCCCCGGCCCTAACCTGGTGCGCTGGCCCAGCAAGGTTTTCCATTGTAATCAGCCAAAGTTGCCCCTTTTTAGGCTGTGCCTTTTTATCATAAAAGGTCGGACACGGTCAAGGTTTTTTTTACATGTGGCTGGCGCCATCTGCCCCACTTCGCTAGTCGGTTCTATATTGCCTCATCTGACAATGGCCTAGGGGATATGGTGATCGGCCGTTCCCCTCTGGGCTTGCACTCCTTTCCCTCGTCGCCCAGTGGACGGAGGCAAACCTAAACCGGGTAGTCGAACCCCTTTTTCGCCCAGTGAAAGGTAACTCATGGCGTTCACTTGGAATTTATCTTGGCCTGGAGATTCTCTTCGCGGATGCTAACTTCGATAGGCACCGTCTGCGAAAACTGGCTCCAGGGAGGCTGGTCGGGTTGGATCAGCCCCTGTAAGTGACCGAAGAAATCGCTATTGGACTGACCGGGGGGAGGCACTTCATGGACCTCAACATGGTACTTCCCTGGCTCGCCGGCCTCGTTATACATGCGCAGAGACGCGATATCGAGGTCCTCATTCAACAGCACCACCGCGCCACCGTGTAGGGGCGCCGGCTGCTCTGTTTCCACCACCCAGCCCCCGGTATTATAGACGGGCACTCCATCTCCCAGGTATGCCTGAAAGTTTCGGACCTCCTCGAAGGGCTTATGAGTATGGCCAAAGACGAAAGTGGTCTGACTGGGAAAGGGCAAATTTCGATTTATGCATTCATCATTCATTTGCGTAAAAAGGGGATTGTTTACATAATTCCACAACCCCTGCTCAGCGTCCGGACTCAAGGACCGGTCGGTCTGGGTTCGCTCGGGATTGACCAGCTTGTTCACAAGGCCTTCGATTATCAACTTGGTTATGTCGGAGTTAAGCCAGTCACCCATGCCCGTGATGTCGTATTTCGCCGCCAGGCTTTCGGCCAAGGTATCGAGCAGTTTCCGGAACCGATCCTCGTCCTGCATCTTGTCGTAGATGATTTCCACATCCTGGCCCACTTCTCCCGAGCGCCCCAAAGTGGACCAGAAAAAATCGATCCAGGCGAAGTTTTCCGCTTCCAGGTCCCAGACCAAGACCTTGCGATCCACCGGCCGCTGTTGGGGAAAGATCAGGTCTTTCAGGGTCGTCATGAGCTGGTAGATGGATTCGATAAAGTGCCCGTGATGAAAAATTACACATCGGTCACCCTGCCTCAGGCCATAATTGGGATAGACTGTATTGATGTTAAAGTTTTTAAGACGGTCGTACCGTTGCAACAGCCCGTTCAGGAAGAAGGAAGGCACCCACGGATTTGGGTCATCTTCCATGAAGATGTTGGTGGTGTGCCAGGGAATTTTGAGAGAATCCTGTGGCCGGGTGTGGGCCAGGTAATTCGATACATACTGGGTCTCCCGGGCGCTTTCCCACAAATGGTGGTCGTGGTTGCCCGGGATATAAACAATCTTCTCAAATAGTTCGCTACCCGCCGGCATTGCCAGCTCCAGGAAGCGTTCAAAGACCATGGCCGCCTGATTGTCGTTGGCCAGCGCCAGCTCCAGGATATCCCCCAGCAGGATCAAGGAGGGCTTATGGGTCTGGTCCTGTTTGCAGGAAATCAAGTATTTCAGGCAGTTCATCAATTCTTTCAAGACCGGACTCGCTTTAAGGGGATCAATCTGGGTACTCCCCTTAAGTACATTGGTCAAAAGGCTGCCTTCTGCCCCCAGATGCATATCTGAGAGACACACATAACGGATGTCATTAATCCCGGTAGACATACTCAACCTCCATGAAATATTTACCTCAGATTATGCGCCAGCCTTGGTCTCGATTGTCTTTGTGGAAAGAAGGGTAGCACAAATTCTTTGAGGTCTATCAGTTAATTCGTAAAAGGATCGTGAAATTTTTGGGATCCCATCACTGGGGGGCTTACCCTTACCATTCGCTTCCAAAATCGCCTCTCAGAAAATGCGCGAAGCATTTTTAGGGGGTGTTCCGATGCGCATAGATGCCCATGCGACCGGGGAGGATTTTCATTTTAAAAATTTGGGGCCGGCCCCATGCCAGGGGGGGCCTACGGCTGTGCCCCTTTAATTAAAAGCCGAAGAAATTTTAGGAAAAATATATGGACGGATCATAGTTGACAGGGGGGGGCATGGGACCCAATCCCCGGTATCAGCTTCCCGGGCCGAAAATCCGTCGGCCTGCCGGTAGCGCCGTGAGGGACCGCGGCGAGCGGTTTGGTGCATGGTGGAACGCCGGGGGCCCGGGGCCGGTCATGGCCGTGGCTGGCCAAAGGAGACGAACCTATCACCCAGGGCCGTTGACGCTGGGGGTAAGCCTGCGCCCTCGGCGCGATAACCGAGGAAACTTCACCCCCATGGGCGTGGGGACAACGGAAGCCAATAAAAGACCGAGAAAGCGCCGGGGCCGTCCACCAAAGAGCACATATATTCTGCATATGGGAGGTTTTTAGAGCCGTGATAAGTTTCGGACCATAGCAGTTAACAATTGGTTGTCAATTATTATTAGCCGGGAGAATGACAGCGGTGTAGCGGTTGATAAGGATCTCCGCTACACCCCTTGTTCGTTAACTCCTCAGACCAATTCTTACTGCACCTTCTTGACGCCTGGCGGCTGCCAGGTGCCGTCCAGGATCGAAGGTGGCTTGGTGTTGGGCCAGTATATCCGCAGCGTGAGCGCGAAAGGCCCTTCCGGTGCGGGCAGCCAGTTGGCTTCCTTGTCCTGGCCCGGCGACTCATGCTGGAAATACAGCGTCAGCGACCCGTCTTTATTGAATTTCAGCTGGTTCCGGGGGCTCACGGTGCGCTTATTCAGGGGGTTGGGGTAGAACCACAAGCCCGTGGGATCGTTCTCATACATCGTGATGGACCAGAAGGCCAGGGGGTTGACCGGCGGCAGTTGCCCCTTGGGGAAGGTCAGGGTGTACTTGTGGGCCCCTGAGAGCTTTTGCCCCGTGCTGTCAACGAAGGTCGTCGGGAATACCGACACATTGGGCAGTTGCGAAGGCCAGCCTTTCAAGGCGTAGGCGCCGCGCTCGAGATAGTTGGTGCCGAAATGGCCACCGACCGTCGTCACCCGCCAGCCATTCACGTCCTTACCAAGCGATTCATACGCCGCGGTCATGCGCTTGACCGCCATCTCAGGCACATCCTTCAGGGCCGCCTGCACCGCCGGATCGAGCTTGCTGGGGTCGAAGGGCTTTCCTGGTACGATGCCGATCTTGGCCATCCGTGCAAGCGTGGGCGCATCCTCGGCGGGCGGAGGCGCCGTGCTCCCCATCAGCTTGGTCATCAGGTTGAAGTAGCCGGTCGTTCCCAGGCCGAGAATCGCCTTCTGTGGCGCTTCGGTCATGCTGATACCCGGATTCGGATTTACGGGCGGCGCCTTGAAGGTATAGGACTTGCCATAGGCCGACAGGGGCACGATTTTGTACTGGGCCTGCAGGGCATGCACCGTCGCCAGGTCTTCTTTCGTGACCAGCGCGTAAGTGCGGCCCAAAATAAACATGTAACGCGTCGGGAAGCTGATATGCGTCATACCCGCTGGGACCGTCCCTTTCCAGCCCGGGCCGGTGAAGAGATAGGTCATGGCCTTGGAGCCGCTGGTGTTGACGCCGACGCTGTCCTTGACGATCATCCAAAGATCGACCAGCTCAAAGGTAAAGAAGCGGTGCTTGATTACGGGATGGCTGAACACCTGCGGTTCGGACAGGTCGAGCCACGCCGCCGAGTAGAGGGTGTCGGCATTCGGCGACGAAACGACATGGTAGGTGGCCGGAGGATAAAGCTTGACGTTGAAGAAGGTGCCCGTCGGGGCGCGCAGTTCTTCAACCTTTGGCACATTGCTCACCTGGACGCGGATGACATCCGAGGTGATGAGCGAATAGCCGTAGATGTAAGCGTCTATGGCAATCTCCTGGGCTTCCTTGGGGGTCAGTCCTTTCGGCCCTGGGGCCTCTCCAGATGCCGGCAACACGAGGAAAGCCCAGAGCGCCAGCAGCATACAAGCTACCCTAGCAAATGTAATCGGACGATTCATAGTTGTTCTCCTTTGACCAGATTATAGATTCCTCAAGTTATCTCTGGATGCCCTCGCACCCAGACGAAGAATCCTTACCGACTCAATCCACCCGCACGACGCCCGGCATGTTGTAGCTGCCGTCGATCAATGGCGTGTATGGGCCGTAGAAGCGCCCAGCGAACTGGAAGCCGCCTTTCGGCGCGGGCAGCCAGTTCTGGCGCTGCTTCGGGTCGGTCGGCTCGTCGTGCTGGACGTAGATCACCAGCTTGCCGCCCTCGGTGTGCAGCTTGCCGCGCTTGAGCATGTAGCTGTTGAGAGTATAACGGTTGATGGGGTTATCGTAGAAATACCCCTCGCGGTCGTAGAGCGGGATTTCCCAGAACTCGGTCACCGGAGGCATGTCGTTCAGGTCGAAGGTGATCGTGTAGTGGTGCTCGCCCGAGAGCGGCCGGCCCTCGGAATCCTTCAGACAGAATGCGGGGGTGTGCGATCGGAGTGGTGGAGGAGCGACAATGGCAATCAGCCCCCAGAGCGCCCGCTGTCGCCAGTCGGTGTCCTTGTAACCGAGATCGGTCGCAAATTCCCAGCCGTTCCGGTGGACGCCGACGCCTTTTGCCATCAGAGCCAGTACATCCTTGCGGCCGTCTTCGATTCCCTCCTCGACGGCTGCCTTGATTGCAGGTGTCAGCTTCTCCGGATCGAAAGTTTCACCGGCCTTAAGGCCAAGCCGCTTGAACCTGGCGAATGCCTCAATCTCCTTGTGACCGTCCGTTTGCTTGGTGAAACTGGTGTCGTTCAGCACGAGACTGACCCAGCGCAGGAATTCCACCCCCTTGAGTCTCCCCGGCTCCGTGACCGTTTCCATGCCGGGATAGGTGGGATAGTCGCCTTTGGTCAGCGGCACGTCCTCGGCTTTCACGTCCTTCCGGCCGGCGGCAATCCACTGACTGAGCGACATGACGGTGATGCGGTCCTGGATGGCGTTGACGACCTTTAACTCATCGTCGGTGTCATCGGTGAGGGCGACGCGCGCAACCACCGCGGCGAAGTCGGATGCCGATTGCACGATCTCAGCCCCGACGAACCCCGCCGGCAGCTTGCCGCTCCAGTTCGGGCCGATCAGCAATCGCCGCACAGGGCCGGGCGCATTGAACTGATTGCCGATCATGTGCCACCAGCGCGCATAATTGTCGACAAGCTGGATGCTCCAGTAATGGTCCTTGATCTCGGGGACGGTGATGACGACAGGCTCCTTCGACAGATCGAGCATGGCAAAGCCATAGAGCACGGTGGCGTTAGGCGTGGTGATGAGGCGCGGCAACGCCTTTTGCGGTTTGCGATCCCAACTCAGGCGGTTGATGCCGACATAGCGCGGGCTCTTTTCGTTCTGCGTGAAGTTGTAGCGCTGGTGATAGATGGCGACCGGATGCATGCCCCAGAGAAAAACTTCCTTGGCGATGCTTCTGGCCTCGGCGGGCGTGAGCTTGGACTTGGCCGTAGCCTTTACCTGTGCCTGCGCCGTCAGGGCCAAACCAAACAGGATAACGAACAACACCAGGCTAACCGTTCGTCTCGAGACCATTTTCAATGCCCTCCTTGTCTTTGTATTTTTTTCTAAAGGTCTTGGGGTTCTGCTTATCCCAGGGGAATTGCTGTTATTGGCTTTTCAAGGATCTGCCATTTTTCCAACTATTCAAAAATCGGCTTCTTGATGAGGCTTGGCAGCACGGGTATGAAGTTGAAGCGGATATTGAAGCGCTGGCCGAAGTCATCTGGGTGGACAGGCATCCACTGGAACTCCAGGAGGGATAGGATGGGTACGCCCCCGAGCCGGAAGGTCCGGCCGACCCCAAGGCCGAGGGGGAAGGTGACCTGGTTTCTGCCGTCGGCCCGCCAGTTGATGAGGATGTTGGGGGACATGCTGATCTGCCAGGCCCCGGGTAGCAGGCGCGCTAGGAAGTATTGGATGTTCGTCTGACTGGTCACCGGAGTGGCGCGACTACCGGCCACGGACCACCAGTGCTGGGGGAAGATGCCGCCCACCCATTTTTTGCTGATAAAACCCAGCGCCACTGACGGACCCATCTGGAACTTGCCCTGGCCCAAATCATGGGTGGGGGCGGTGGGGAAAATGAAGGTGGGGCCGAAGC
>Ga0116137_1000484_pt1 | contig 33136 bp, 30 predicted proteins | sample June2015DPH_20_1_3_FD_88973 | JGI IMG/M metagenome (GOLD analysis project Ga0116137, IMG submission 88973) | Peatland microbial communities from SPRUCE experiment site at the Marcell Experimental Forest, Minnesota, USA - June2015DPH_20_100 | ecosystem: Environmental > Terrestrial > Soil >...
CCACGCCGCTAAGGCGGTCCGTTCCTCGGCCGACAGAATAATCGGAGCTGCGACTCGGCTCATGTACTCAAGCATACCAGCCTTATCCGTATAAGTCAAGGTAATTACGGGACACTACACTAGTGCACGTGTCTTGCCGAAGACACCGTCCAGCTCTTTCCCGCTCCACGACCGCGAGCACACACTAGCGGTCCGGCCGTATCAGTTCTTGATCGATCAGTTCTAAGATAACTCTTTTGCCGTAGCAGGGAAGCACGGAGGGGAGATCCCGTACGGGTGCGTGCTGGTCCCTCTCTGGGGTGTGTGAACTTTGACGCCGAAACTGGCGATCGCACGAACCGGACGTCCATTACTATGCACAACACTGAAAACGAGAAAGCCCCTTCTGCAACCGTTTAGGTAAGTTCAGGAGGATCGGAAGGCGCGTATCGGCGGATCCTGCGTCTTCTCGAGGGGCAAGGCCTCAGCCCAGAGATAGAAGTCCCGGTAACCCTAAACCCGTCGGTATCGCTGGCCTCCCCTCAAGGCGCCCTGCGTGTGCCCCATCTCATGCGCAATAGTGTGTGCCAGATCGAAGCTGCCCACCCGGGCGCTAGGCACCATGAGCTCGATACAGCTACCCGGAGGAAGCAAGGAACTTGCGAATCTCCCTCCCCTCAGAACTGCTCACCTACCTGCACAATGTCAGAGGTCGGCATCGCTTATGTGGACGCGATCGTTTCGATGGCGGCACTCTCTGGCAGGTGGCAGTCCTCGTGACGATTGAGCGCGTCCACAAAGGAACTGAGATTCCCGGAAACCTTCGAAATCAGCCCTTGTAGCGAACATTCTCGGGGACACCCGGCTGACTCACACTCCCGGTGCATCACGCGCCAGAGGGCCTCCCGCTGGCGTACCGTAACTGAACGCGACCGGGTCAAGACAGTGACCTCGGTTTCGCAGCTCTCGCAACCTATGCTCCGCATCGGACACCTCCTTTGCCGACAGACAACTATCAATCGAAGGACCAAACTCCGTTTACCAATGGGACAGCAACGGCAGTTGATGCACCTATCTCGAAATGAGAGAGGCTTGGAACCTGTCGTAGAGAGACTTGAAGCAGCGCGTGCACAAGCGATCGTGGCGGTCCTGCCGGGCACGACTGCGCAGCAAGCAACGAGGGCGACGTTCGTTACACATAGGGCACAGTTTGGCTCGGTGCGACTTGCGATTAGCCTCCCGCCGGACAAATGGCGACAGTTCATCGCCGAAAATCCTGATGATCTGGGTCGTCATACCTTCTCCTTATTGGGTCAATTAAGCTACGCTGGATGGTTCAGTAACAGGGACCAGACAGCATCCCGACCAAAGCTTCTTTCACTATTTAAGTAATGCACGCGTAGGTCCTTTGCTGAAGCGCATTATGCTGTGGAAGGAATGGGGAGAGCGACAGTTCTCAAGGGGTTACATGTAAGACGGCGCCGCGCGCGGATAGGCCACCGTCAGCGGCACGTAGGTTGCGACGAACTCGACTTCTCACTGCTACTAATCTGTCGCGGTAGGCGCGTCACCGTGCCGAGCGTCCTGAGCAGGGCTGAATGACCAGAAAGAAGCGGTGGCGTAGGTCGGAAGGGGATGCGTCAGTAAATCAACAGAAGGCCAGAAGCTCGAAAATCGCCGGATAGAACTGGCCGAGCCTTGGAACAGGCACGAAGCCGGGACACGCGAAGCCTGAGCGCGCTGAGGAAAGGCCGCCCTTTGAACCCTTTTTCACTTCTACTGTGTCCGGCGCCAGTCTCACCGAACCTCGACAGGTAGAGCCGCGGGGCAATATTCACCGAGGCTTGCAACACCGGGGCGCAATTTGTATGAGCCGCGCCCGCAACTGAGCGTGACTGAAAGTTGAAATGTATGACCAGACTCCCACATCAGATTCTGCGGGCATGCGCCTTTGAAATATCTCCCGTTGCCGATCGGCATCATCGCACTAGGATGTGGCAGTTCGAGGAGCATGGCCAGGTCGCTTCGGTCAAACACACCAAAGAAGTAGAATCGAAGAATACAAGTCTCGCCGAGGTGTAGTGAAACCGGGAGGTGACGGTGAAGCAATTCAACATATAGTGACGCGAAGGACTGTGTTGCGTAAACGTACCTCCCTGACTGGCACAATCCGATACCGACATGGGAGTAGAATGAAGCGAGCAAGTTGTGACGGTGGCCTGGTGAATTCATCCACCCCTCCATCAGGCTGCGGGCTACTTGTTCTTCCGGTTCAGCCGGTACCATGGCTATGTTTTCGCCGGCCGCGCCTAGGAGTTCCGGGTGGATCAACTGCAATCGTTCCTGCGGTCCCCGTTTCTCCGGGTCCTGGTGGGCGAAGAAGTGCATGCGGACCATGTTTGCACTGTGGAAAGCTGCAACCCGGTCGAGCTTGGAAAGACGCTGCAGCGGCAGGACTCCATGGCGACCTCGCTCCTGGTTAGTGAGAGCTACGATCCAGCGGCAGACCCTCTCGGGATCAATTTCCAGCTGCGAGTCCGCCACATGTCGAAGCAATTGAAGTATTGCCATTGTGAGTTCAGATTAGGGTCTTACCCTTCGAGTACGGTCTGCTTGTCGCTGACGGTGGTACGAGGTTCGTGCCCGTGTGTGGCAGCGTCGATCGAGAGGCACTTAGGTCGGTGTGGGCTGTGTTAAGCGTGGTCTGAAGCGTCTTGCTCTGAGAAGAAACTCCGAGAACGGTTACCTTTAACAGCCTAATTCCGACGCTCCGCGATGTCACAACTCCGAAGTATGTGGTTGCTTTCAACGTGAACTGCTCTTCCTTGTCCACACGAATTGTGCGCTGCCCTTCCGCTGGCACTCTGCCAAAGCGGGGTTCGATTCGGACCGATTCCGCGCCGTCCACTTTCCAGCTCACAACCGCTCCCATTCCTTCTTGGACCACCGGTGGCCACGCGGTGAACCTTTCGATCACAGGAGGTGCTTTGGAGACCGCCACTCTCAGGCTGGTTGAGGACGAATGCCCAAAATAGCTCGTGGCCGTCAACACATAGGCGGTGTCGCACTTTTGGAAGATGCTCAAGGTTCCCTTCCTGGACACCGGCCCAATCCCGCTGATCAGAACATGGTGTGCTTCGTCGGAGACCTCCCAGCTGAGGTTGACCGGCCGCCCGTCGCCCAGCAGATTTCGATCACTTTGGAAAAACACTATTGCGGGAGGCGCCGTAGAAACCTGCACGCGGACGGTTGCCGTGGCCGATACGCCGAACAGAGTTGTTGCTGTAAGCTTGAATACCGTCTCGGATTTGGGAAGCACATCTACGAATGTGCGCCCCGACACATCGCCAACACCGTGGTCGATCTCGAGCTGTTCCGCGCCAGTGACTTTCCAACTCACACGGACCGGCGTCGCTTTCTTGAGCAGAGTTTCAGCGGAATGAAAGAAGTGGATCTTTGGGGGCTGTTTATCCACTTCTATTCGGACGTTTTCGCTGATCGCGGAACCGCTCTCTGGAGTGAGAACAAGCCTGAAAACAGTGTCCTGTCTAACCGGTACATCCATCGAACTGAAATTGGCTACGTTTCCGATCCCGTCAATCTCGAGGCGAGAAGCTCCTGTGACTTCCCAACTCAGGTGAACTGGGCGGCCGTCGCTAACGAAAGTGCGGTCGGCGGCGAAGCGGTGAATGGCCGGCCGATTAATGGTTTGCAGGACGGTCTTCCACTGACCGTAGGTGGTCCGGGCTGACGGATCGTGGTAGCCCTTGTTGATGGTGAAGGCGAAGCGTCTGACGACCTCGTGCGGCAACTCGGTTTTCAGAAATCTAGCGTACCCGCTGTATGCCGACGCGTACTCACGCCGAAAGTAATGAAAATTCTGATCGACGTCTGGCCATTGGAATCTCCGGAAATACTCTTCGATGCTGCGTGTGCTGATCTCAGTTAGGAAGAAAAGTGGATGAACACAGAAAAACAGATAGTGGATTGCGATATTTACAGACCAGACGTCTGACAAGAGATCGACTTTTACAGAACGGCTCCGGTTTCTTGGGTCATCGAGCTGCCGCACAATCTCAGGGGCGAGCCAATCCTGTTTAGTGCCGAAAGTGGTCGGTGTATCGCACGGGTCGCGGGCAAGAGCACCACTGTCGAAGTCGATGATCGCCAAGCGCACATTTTTGAGGTCAATGAACAGTGCTTCCGCCTTGATGTCCGCGTGGATGAATCGTAGGTGAGCGCTGAGGAGATCAAAGGCATTTACCAGCTGCGCGGCTAACCGCATTTTCAAGACGTGGGGTAGAGCCTGGAACTGCTTGACCTTCTGACCGTCCTCCAGCAACCGCCCGAATTCCTCGAAGCCAAACTGGGTAAGGTCGTTAGCCGAGTAACCCGCCACATGACGGCCCTCGAAGAAGCCCTCGAAGCTTAGTTGCGGAGCGGCTTGTAGAGCAGGATATCGACCGAGAAGCGACGTGCCGGTCTGCAATAGCTCCGTATTCTTTTGACTGAGGCGTTTCTGCAATTCCTGAATTGTGGCAAAGCCTCTGCTCGCCAGCCCCTGACTGTCCTCTAGGAACAACTTTATGACCTGTGGCGTTACGGAGCGCCCGTCGATACGTCTCGCGCGGTACACAATGCCGAAGCCGCCTTGGGCGAATGGTTTGTCGTCTATTTCTATGGCGTGAGCACCGGACAACATCGGATCGAGCCCCGTACTGACCATCGACGAGACAGTGATAGACTTCATCGCTAGCCCCCTTCCGTCTTCGCCTTTAGTTGTCGCTGGTATTCGAGCGCCTTCTCCGTGATCAGCACGCCGACCGTACAGTCATCGCACACGAGGTTGGCTGCTTTTAGCTTCGTCAGATACTCTTCAACGCCGCGATTAAGACACTCTTGGGACGGGGTCTGAGCGAAGAAGCCATCGAGTGCTTCGAGAAACAGTGTTAGCGACGGCTCGGCACTGATCCAGACCTTTTGATCAGAATCGCGGCCCATGGGCACCTGATCGAAGCTGTAGATGCCGTCACTGCAAATAAGAATTATGTCGCCCAGTACCTCCTCGTCCTTCGAAAGCGTAAGGACGGTTGGAGTGACCGGTGCCGGGGGATTATAGGGTGAAAGTACTTGATAAAGCGCGTTCTTTCCACCCCGAGGCAACGCATGGGGGTTCAAGTAGTTCACCGCGGTCCAGGGAAAAAGCTGAGTCGTGGGAAAGGTGTTGAAGTTGCCGCGGATATGGAAAATCGCGCCATTACCTATATACGCCAGGAGGAGTTCGTGTTTGGTCTCGACGGCAAGTATCGCAGTGGTTCCGAATGCATTCTGCCATTCCAGGTCCAGGGGCAGCGAGTTAGCATGCATAGTCGTATATTGAGCGATCGCTTGTGATGCCTCACAGAACAAGGCGTGGATATTCAACTGGGTTGCTGTCGTCATCTCATCCAGACCCGCCCCGATGGTGGTTGCGGCGATCGATGAGGCGATTTCAGCCCCGAAATGCGAGCCGAGGCCGTCAGCGATGATGACGGCTGAGAGCGGAACCTCTTCATTCCTAACGATGCAAAAGGCATCTTGATTGACTGCCTTCGCACTGGTGGTCGACCCGGCCACGAGGCCCCGCAAGGGGCTGAGTGCTGCCATCGTTCTTCTCCTTTTCTTGAGAATGGCTCAGAGGTACACTCCCCGCCCAATGGCGGAAGCCGTCCATATCGCACGCATCGCCGCCAACAGGAGTCATGCAATTCGTACCCCGCCGGATGCTGTCGAGATGGACCTCTCGAAGAAGCCACGCAACGTCTCGCCGTCGTAAACCGTCTTGTAGCCCATAACCGGGTCGCTTGCGAGATCTTTAAGCAAGGCCTCCCCACCGGTATCCTTTTTGCCGACCGTAGCAAACAAGGTCGAGCAGAGAGTCACACGCGACCCGTTCGGGCCTTTCTTGATGCGCTCAGCAGCCGCACGCGTTCGTGCAGGGTCCTCGCAGCAGCCATCACTCATCAGAAGAATGATCGCCGAGTGCGGCACGCCGCCTGGAGGAGCCTTGGCAACGAATTCATCTGCAAGTTTTTCGGCCTCTTCGAGGGCGAGGTAAATCTTGGTCCCACCGCCGTGGCCGACCAGAGGATCGTAATTGTCATTGTCATCGAGCGACGGCCCAACGTCCGTGGGTTGCAGCCGGATGGTCGGCCTGTCGTCGAAAGTGATCATGGCGAACGCGAAGTTCTTCGCGACGCGAGAGGCTTTGAAGCGGGTCAGCAACTCGCGGACTGCGTTGTTTGTGGCTTGGGCCTTCGTAATGTTTCCGACAGCCGCCTCGGTCATGGAGCCACTTCCGTCGACCACGAGCAGTCCGAGTTGCGCCCACTGGCGGGGGCTTTCGATCTTTCCTATTTCAAGTGTTTCGTTAGGCATGGTGATTTCCTCCTTGTTGTCCGGTATGTGCTTCGACCTTCGTCAACATAGCAATCGGTGTGCCGTGTTGCCAGGAACCGTTATTAAGCTGCTCAAGCTGTGCCACAGTTAAGGTTTCAAGGTGTGTGCATTCCGCGTCGCGCCACTTTTCGAGCGCCGCTGTGGCAACTGCGAGCGCCGCTTCAGCTTGTTTCTGCAGACGCACCGCGGTCGCGTTTGCGTCGGAGTTGATGCGCTCCTGGTCTTCAAATTCAATCGCGCGGGTGGCGTGGTCGAGCGCCCCCTTGGGCGAGAAGATCTTGATCAACATTGGACAAAGCTCGAGCAGGATGAAAATTGCATCAAGACCCCACGCAACGCTGGTTATAGAAGCTGAGTAAGGATTCGCTCGATTGCTCTCGATTCGAGCCATTGTCGTGTACTCAAACACGAGATCATTGCGCACAAGCTTTGCTAAAGCCGTCTCCGATTCCGCATCGCGAGCACCAACACGCTCGGTAGCTTGGGCTGCTCTTTGGTTGGCACTTTCCAACCTCCCGTGTAACTCATGAAGGTTCTTCGTCTCAGTTGCCAGCCAGTCTGCTCGTGCCTTGTCAAGCTGAGCTCGAGCGGATGCCACCACACCACCGGCCTCTGAGATCTCCTGCCGCCATCTCCACACGGCCTCCCGGAGGGCATCTCGCCCCATCTTGCTGCTGGGCGAATTCTCACCTTCCATGGCTGACATTTCGCGTTGAGCGCGCTCGATGCGATTTTGGTTAGTACCGGAAATCCTCCTGTAGCGCGACCCAGCCGCGTGGAACTCTTCAAGTGCGGATCGGTACGCGTATGAGTCAGGTTCGCCGCGTAAGCGTTCCTGTTGCGAGTGCTCGAATTGCCCCAATTGCGCAACGTTCCCGCGTATTTCCTCGAGATGTTCGAGCTGAGAATTCTCTACTGCTTCTGCAGCGATTGCCTGGCGTCGTTCTCGCCGAATTTCAGTGTCGAGCACTGACCGGCAGACTCGAAGAGCCAACGGCTTGGAGATGGTCAAACCAAGAGCGATGGCCAACGAAGCCCTTACCGCAGCTTGGATCGCCAACTTCCAGTTGGGCGCGAACTTGTCCAGACCGAGTAACAATCCTCGGTCGAGGCAAAACACAATACCGCCCCAGATGGATCCAGCCATCAGTGCAATCGGTCCGGCGAACGCATCGCCGGCAAAAGCACGCCGTACAGCGTAGCCGGATGTGAGGGATGCCAACAAAGATGTGAGCAAGAGGAGGAATCCGATCGTTGCACTTTGACCATGGGCTTTGGGCGCCCGCGCGAGAGCATCTTCCCTCACTCCGGCGACCCCGCACAGGAACCGAGCAAATTTAGCCGTCATACGAATCCCTCCACCGCAGCTGGACTGAAACCAATTGCTGCGTTTTTGGTACAGCACGTTATGTACCGCTCGCGAGCAGCTTCTTTTGGGCAGAGAAGTCGTGACCAGTGGCTCTAGAGAAAGAGTTAGCTGTCAGCCGGTGCATCGAGCCTGGCACTCTGGCCGCAGTTTGAGTGTTTGGCGGGACGAAATCGACTGGAGGTAGCGACAACTTTGTCGTGGCCGTCGCCGTGGTGCTGCAGCAAAGAACGGCGCGCTCAACCCTGTTCCTCGTCTGAGCAACGGGCCGAATCGGGAAGGCTCAATATAAATCGAGTCCTGCTGGAAATTCTCTGGTCGATCTTTTCCGCGGGGATTCCCCACCTTTCGCGACTTGCTCGAGCCAACTCGACGACGCGAGTCCCATCAAACGGTTCGCTGATTGGATTGCTGCAAAAGCTAAAGGTTTGGGTTGGAAAACGGCTAAGCTGGATATGCACATACCCTTGCCAGTTTGGACACCGGATTAGGTCTTCAGTCGAAACCGCCGGAGCAAACGTCCTTGCCAAGAGAGGGGCATCCTCGGCCCCAACTCGGAAGCAGACGATCGTGCCCACGTTACCAAGCACAGCCGAAAGCGTGTCAGCCGACTTCTCCCACCTCAACTGGCTTGCATATTGAGTTGCCAGCACCATGCCCATTCCGTACTTTCTCGATTCTGAGAGCAGATTGGATAAGGTATCCATATCCGCAGCAAGACTACTGCATTCGTCTACGTACAGAAAGAAAGGCTTCCTTTGCTCATGAGAGACGCTTGCACGACTCATGGCGGCAAGTCGCAGGCGCCCAACTATCTGAGACGTTATCAGATTACTCACAGTAGTTCCGAACCTGCCCCGTGCCAGCTTTATAACCACCACTTTGCCTTGATCCATGATCTCGCGCAAATCTAGCCGCATTTCTCCATGGCCGACCATTCGCTGTAGCAAGGGGTCGTGGAGAAAGCGGGAGAGCTTGCTCGTGACGTAAGGTGCAAAATTGTGCAGCGCCCAGTCACCCGTGACTTTTTGCATCTCTTCCACAGCGAGTAGGTCCTGTTCATCTTGGATTGAATCGACAAGAAACCTTCGAAAGTTCTTGTCCTGAAATACCCGAGGAAACTCCAGCATCGTAAACGTATAAGGTCGCGGCGTGCCGTCACCCATCAGTAGCTTTAGAAACGTTCGGAAATACCGTTCAAACCCGGGACCGAAAGCGTCAGGGTTGGACGCATAAATCTGCACGACCGACCGGTATAACTCATCGATGATTAGATCTCGTTCTTCCTTGGTTCGCCAAGCCAGGAGGTTGAGCGGGACCGGTCTGGAGGAGTCCTCAAGGTCGATGAGGATAAGGTCATCTCTCCGCTCTTCTGGAAAACGTGCGAGCAAATCCTGGGCTAAATCGCCATGCGGGTCTATTAGGCATGCGCCGTGGCCCTCTTTTATGTCTTGTAAGAAGAAGGTATGCATGCAAGTTGACTTGCCCACTCCGCTTTGGCCGATTATGAAAACATGCCTCTGGCGGCTCTCTAACGGGATCAGGATGCGTCGCTCGGCACCACGGTGTCGGTTAATCCCCAGGCTGGTCGTTCTCTCGATGTCGCCGGTTGGAGCTAGCAATGCCTCGATCGTACGGTGTCTTCGCACTGGCAAGCCCAGGTCGCGATTGCCGAAGATGAGGGGCAGACGAAAGGCACAAGCCGCCTCGTTTAACGTGAAGAGTTCTGGCTCATAAAACACGAATGGGTTTAGGGCGTTGGTCGGGTCAACGCAGTCCACAGTGAAGCCGCCTTCTGGTTTTGGATGGTCGCCGCCAGACACAACATCCTCGAGTTTACGAACATGATCACAAGTAACAGACTGGCCTAAGATGCTTGCAGTGACACGGTCAGTAGCGCCAGGGGCAAACAATAGGATTGCACCTCGCAGCGTACCCTCCGCAATTTGGGAAAGCCGTTTCAGGCCGACTTCCCGTATAGCCTGTGCCTGTCCGGTCAGCATCTCCTGGCGAAGAGAACCGCAGGCCAGGAATCTCTCGCAAGCAGTCACGACATTTTCCACCTCATTCAGGGACCGGTCGGTTATCCCCACATTATGTGTGATCTCCATCCGAACCACGATCCAACGGGGTGTGGGCGTTCGCAGCAGCGCATCGAAGAGCAAAGACCAATCCTCCCCGGCCGGGGCCACCCAAGGAAATACATGATTAAGTGCAGCGGGATCCTGACTGCGGATGCATTTCTGTGGCTCCTCGTGAACACTTGAGAAGCCTATTGAATGCATCTGAAATTGAATTGGCTGAGAGAGCGAAACGCGCGCTTTGCGTCTTCCGATCAAAACACAGGAGCCCGGATGGAAGGGATGAAAATATTCGACAAACTGGTCTGTGGCGACCGGCTTGAATTCTGCATGCGGCCAGAAAGTTTCTAGTAGACGTTCCAGGCGAACGCTGTGCGACAACCCGGCTTCGATCACTTCGTCCTCGTTTCTACCTACCACATGGCAAAGGATCCCGAGATGGACCCTTCCTGGCTGGTCGCTATCGAGTGAGGGATGACTCACCAGGTGTAGCTCAAGCACGAGAGGTGATCCCCACTGCGAAAGGACATGTAGTAGCCGGACGTTCCTCCCGTGCGCTTCTTTCCACTGGTCTAACGAATTGGAGTTCTGTTCCGGCTCTTCCAGTAGGCGTTGGGGAACGATCGACGCCAACGTATAGCCAAAATGGCCTTGGGACTGGCCATTCCCTAACTCGCAGCTAATAGTGGGAATTCTCATCTGTTGTTTTCCGAATGGTGTCCGGGCGTCAGAATTTCGGGAAGGGGGTTCGACGACGTGGAAAAAACTTGGTCTGAGGGGAACCCCAATATTCTCGCGATGGCTTCGTCAGTAAGGCTCGGGTACCTAAGGCGAAGCTCACTGATCGCAACTTCAATTCCGGGAACCCGCAGGGGAGCAGGCTGATACTCCGTTGCCTCCCGGGGTTCAAGGGATTTCTTGTTGGGGTTCATGATGATAAGCTCTTCATCTCGCCACGCTTTGTAGTTCGCCTTGAAATAATCATAGCCTGGCAGCGAGAAGCCTCCACGATGCGTTGGGAGACCGTGTGGATTACTTCCCCGCAACACACTTCGACATCCTGGGATGCGGATCCCACATTGCGAGGCCGGTGAAAGGGTCAGGCGCTGCTAACCCTCACAACCTCACGTCCACTTACATTGCTGAGCTATCTCCTCCGGAAGATCCAGTATTTGCGCGACCGTGTTCTGCTGGATGTCCGCTGTGAGTTGTGGAACTGAGAAGCACCTTCCGCACTTCAACCCCGTCCTGCGCATCGATGGAAAACTCGATAACGGCCCCTAGCACCCGCCCCTGGACCGCCTGCTGTGATGCCTTATTGCGGATTGCTGCCACTACATGGTGGTCGTGAAATTCCAGAGGGAACAAGGCATACACTAATTTGGCACTGATGTGTTCATGCTTCTGGAGTTGGTCTAGTACCGGATACCGGCCGGGCTCGTGGATGGTGACTGGAAAAAAGCCATCAAGACTCATAGGCATCAGGTCCCCAGTCGGCTTCCCATCCACCGTATAGAGGCTAATGACGTATTCTGGCGCTCCCGTCTCGGCGAAGCCAAAACGCCCGCCAAATTTGGCCATAACCAGCGGCAACTGCTGACGCACATCGTCACAGATGTGGATGGGCAAGCCGGCAAGTTGAATATCGCTCCCGGCTGATGCAGGCTCCGTATACGAGACACTGGCAGAACCTGAGCGTTCACGACCTCGCGTGACCTTTGGGGGTACCAGGTAAACCAAAGTGCAGCCCACCTTTCGCCTTTTTTCCACGTTGGAGGGTTCGCTCCGTGTGCCGATCAGAGACGCCACACCCAGGATTGCTGCCGGCATCAGTTCGCAAATCATGGCGAGCACTGCAAATAACGCCTGGCGTCTTTCGAACTTCATCGCAGGTACATACTCATGGCTGACAGGTGACATGGCCGAATTCCCTCCTTTGTGCCTGGACACTGCTGGCGTACTGGTTCACCGCTTCGGAATGGTAGGCTCCGCCGGAGTTATAAATACGCAGGGCATCATCTTCCCCGTTGTCGTTAACCAGTTGCGCCATGTACCAGCTGCTTGCCGCCAGGTTAGCAGTACAGTCTGTGATCAGTTCGGGCGGGAGCCCCAATTCCTGCCACGTTACGGGCAACCACTGACCCGGACCGATTTCACCCGCCTGCCCCCTTGCATTGCATGGGATGTCTGGACTTCCGGATTCCCAAGTCATTTGCGCGAGGAGCAGCGCGGGATCTAGTCTCGGCTGCGCCGTGCAGGCTAAGCTCACAATGAAGTCTCTCTTTTCGGCGCCAGTCATTTCCTCCGCAGGCTTCCGCATTGGCGGAATGGGAAAAGGCAGACTGAGGTTCTCCTCAAGCATGAGCCGCGTGCGGCGTATCGGTGCGGTCCGCAATGCGACGGGAACGCGCTTCATAACGGCATCGACGTCGCCATCACCGAGAATGGCAGCACGGAGTTCTTGATAATCACGGTGGGTGGGATAATGCTGGGCGTCGGCTCCGACCGGGAGGGGCACGCCCAGCATTGCGAGTAGGAGCCACCGTTTGGCGTCATTCGACATCGCTGATAACCTTCTTCCCCTTTTTCCGCGGCTTAGCGTTCGCCGCGGGTTCCTGCGCTGACGGCGAATCGACGAGGGTTTCCAGTTCCTCGTAGTAGCGGGTAAACCCGACCTGTTCGTCCTTGGCAAGATCAATTTGATGGTCGAGCAGCTGAGAAGCGTCCGACACGGCAGCACTTAGAGAGCGGCGGACGCGTGCGGCCTCTACTGATACTGCTCCCAAATCATCGAGTGAAGCCATCTGCGCACGAAGGTTATGCTTCAACTGTTGAATTGCATGTCCTTGGAGCTGCCGCTGTTCTCGCTGGAGCAGTTCTTGCGGAGTAGATGCCGTTTTCACGTCATCGAGCGCGTCGGATTGTTCCAGTTCTTTAAGTCGGTTCGAAAGTTGATTCCGGAACGAGGAATCAGCGTAGGCTTCCGGTTCCGCATCAAGGAGGGCGGCAGTCCGGTCAAGTTCACTTCGCTGGTTTTGCAGCATTTCAATTTTTGCCTTCGAGACGATCAACCAGCGGCGACGGGCAAGGGCGATGTGCTGGCGTGCCTTGCCAGGGTCCTGCTGGAGCAAGCCTTTCTCAATGCCGTTATCGGCGGCCGTCCAATCCTCAAGCGCGAGTTCGTATTGCTCGCGGAGTTCGGCGCTCCGAGTAGGCGCGATGGAGAGTGCCTGGCCGAACAGTACTGGCGATGAGATGGCGCCGATAAGAAACGCCAGGGTGTAACGCGACGTATTCTTCATTGCAGCCTCCTTAGTGCCTTTCCGTTGGAGCAAGGCCCTTGAAAGTTGTGAACGAGTCCTGTTCGGCGTCCGAACAGGCAAGGCGAGTGCGTTGCTCGACGGCTGTGAAGTAGCTTTCGTGCAACAGACTTTCGGCGTTTAGAAGCAGCACCAGTTCGCGAAGCAAGTCGATCCTCGCTTGCGTTTTTTGCCGGCTTTCGCGCAGATACCCTTCCGTTTCGGCCCACAGATCCTGCGCTTGGCGAAGCATGCGGACCTCCTCTGCCTTGTTCCGTTGCAACTCCTGTAACTGCCTCACCGCGCGGTCCGCCGAACGGGCTTCAGTCTCGGCAGAAGCACGAAGGTCCCCGACTCGCCGGTCGTATGAAGTCAATTGGCGCGTCGAAGTGCTCAACTGCGCTTCCACTTGCTGGCGCATTGAGGCGTGGTCGGCGGCCAACCTGCAATCAGAATTCAGTTTCTTTTGTTCCCGATTGAGGTGGGCCTTGTAATACTGAGCTCGAAGCCCGACGCTCTTGAAGCAAACGGATTTTGCGTGGCCAATGAGGTCATTCACGTCGGGCTCGCAGGGATCGGCAGCGCGCACGTCGCTTTCGAACGATTCCATCACGGTTGTCATCTCGACGCCGACTGCTCTTGCCTGCTCGCCCAGAGCCGCGAAGGGATCATTGCTGTTGCGCAGGCCGGTCTCTTGCGAACGCGCCCGGAAGCCTGGCCTCGGGCAAGTGCTTTCATCATCAGGGGCGCCTTCGGGGGCTGACTGCGCGTCGCTGGGTGTCGGGCGCACGTAGCGCCGCTTTTGGTCGCGCTGTTGGGTCGAATCCTCAGATGGGCGCGAGTCCGTTTCAGTGGTTGACGGCTCCTGGTTCTGCTGGGCTAACGCTGTAGCGACCAGCACGGCCACCAGGAAGAAGATGACGAGGTAGACGCGTTTCATGTTTATACCCTCCTCTCAGTGAGTGGTGCGAAGCGAGTGTTGGGCGCCGAGGTAGCCGACCGCACCTGCGGCAGCTACCCCGAGCACCACGGTCCAGAACTTCCCTCCGCTCCGTTCTGTTCTGCGGAGCATTTCAGTCTCCCTTGCGGACGAAATTCTCTGATCCAGCCCGGGGTACTGCCTGTCGATACTCTGCCGAACGGTTTCAAGCCGCTTCCGCGCCCCCTTGGGGTCGTCAACAAGCCTGATATCAGCCTGGCGGACGAGTTCGTTGGCCCGGGCGCGATGCTGCTCAAGCCTTTGCTGCACGCCACCAAAATCCTCCGTGCATGAACTGCCACTCGAAGCGCGCAGCAGCTCATCAGCATCACGGAGTCGGTGGTCATGCATCGCGCGGTCAGCAACTCGGATCCATTCCCGGTTTTGCCGGTCCCGGTTCTGTAACTCCTTTCCGCGCATTTTCAGCTTTGTCAGCAATACGCCGGCCGTGTCGTATTGCCGCAGGTCAGGGGCGTTGAATCTCTTGAGCTTTCGGAGCGCCTCATCGTTGAGCTGACGCGCGTGTGGAATGCAGGTCATCGCCTCGGCGTCAGCACGAGCGGCAAGAATCGCCGCGGTCACGAGTTGATCCGCGAAACGTGGGTCTTGAGCAAGGACAGTAGCGTCCGGCAGCAGAAGCGCGAATAATAGAACGACCGAGATGATTACTTTCATCTTGCTTCCTCCTTGAGCAAACGTGTTTCCACAGCACGTCGATTAAAAAAGGGCGGCGTGGCGCCGAGCAGCGCGAAGGAGAAACGGTTGTGGGAACCGTCCGCTGCCCAAAAATCCAGCCCAGCCTGGGAACTGGTCAGTGACTACACCTCAGAGACGGAACTGAGAACTCGAGCCCAGGAGAAATGGCCCGTAGCTCCCGAAAGCGGCACCCTGAGGGTTGTTGGTCCCACGGCTCGGTGCCTCAACTAAAACGTAGCGTGAGCCGTTGTGTTTCCTCTTAAGTGACCGCCGTTCGCGACTGAGTAAAGCACCCGCAGGGCCAAACCGCGGGCGACGGAATCCGAAGCAGCACATGCTTCTGTTGGTCACGATTAAGTGCAGGGTTAGGAACGACTAAAGAAGAAGGATGGGCGGGACATGCCTTAATAACATGCAACCAGTGAACCTTGCCAAAACACACGTAACACCGCATCTTGCGACATGTTTGAGGCGCCCTTGCGGCAGCCTTGTCGCACCGGGTGAATGTCGTTGCGGTCTTCGATATTGTGCACCGTCACGCCAGCCATGTGGCACATCACTGTCGAAAACGTCGCATCGGTGACTATGGTTAAAGCCGCGAACTCGCAGACAAAACAAAGATGCACGAGACAAGCATCAGGAGGACAATAAATCTAGTGAGTTTACCGGCACGCTGGGCGGGAACTGGTTGCGCAATAGGGGGGAGCGCCACTAGGCTCGTCCCAGCTTGTCGCTACGAGCCTGCCTTATGAGCGGTGGCAGCGGTTGGGCGATGAATTTGGACGAGCGATTCACCCCCAAAAAACCTCGCTAAATCGTTCTTCACAGCCACTTTCTTCAACCCGGTACCGATGCCGCCCTCCTCGCGGGCACGGCGCACTTGAACAAGGAAGTCCTTGGTCTGTTGATCAAAGTATTTTGTAGAGTCCGGCCACGGCTCCCGTTCGGAAAAATTAGGACCGAGAAATGTCAGAAAGAGTTGGTAAGCTATGATGGCCCCTCGCAGGTCAGCGAATTTTGCAAACGACATCGGTACTTTGTTGGTTAAGGCCTCATCCAGCTCTTTCTGACACCGTTCTGGCGTCCAGCCATCAGCATCCCTTTCGTCTGTTTCACTCGCGCGGATCGGATGTTCCCGATCATATACGGGCCGCAAGTGACGAAACGTAATTGATCTTTCCTCGGGAAGTACCTGGTCGATGATTCGGTCCAAATCTGCGAAATTATTGTCGAATCTGAGCACGTTTTCGAGAACGAATTTGGCAAGCCCATCAACCTCGATCGTTCTTTCTTGGGTGGGTCGGCCTTCCCGGCGATCCCAAATCTTTTGTTGAAGGTATGGTACGATCTCCTCTTTTCGATTCCGCAGCGGCGGGATTTGAACGCGGTGCCGGTCAATTCGAAAAAGGTAATCCCGAAGAGCGTCGTCAGTCGTCCTGTCTTGGGGCGTATGGCGAAACAACTCTTCCTTTCGTGTGGCGAGCACTACGGCAGGTCCAACCTTAACCTTGACGCTGACCCTTCCAGTAGTTTTAACAAATCTTTTGCTGCGGTCATAACCGAGCGCCTGGAGCAGTGCCTTCCGGACCTCGTTGCTGATATTCACCACTTCGTCCAGAAACAGTGTCCCTGATAAGTTGTAGTCGACCGGCCAATTTGATGCTGGATAATTAGCGGGCCTCCCAAATTGTTGCCACGCTGGAGCCAGATTCTGTGTCTGGTTGATCTGAATCGTAACTCCTGAGCCGCCATCTGAGGGCACTATATTCCACTGTTCAATCTCCTGCTCGGGCAGGGGCGACTGCCCCGGGTACCAGGTTGTCAGGCTGAAAGCCCCGAGCGACCAGGAGGTGTTGTTCCCGGCGGCAAAGTCCGATCCACCAAATAGATGAAGGCTCGGTGCCGATCCAGCTTGATCAATCGATCCTAGGTCCAAGTGATTAAATGCTAAGCGACACCCATTGTTTGTTACTGGCTCTCCACGCAACAAGTGATAAGCCCTAGCCATTTCGGTTTTGCCACACCCATTGGGTCCTACCAGGAGAACGTCGGGAAGCGGATGGCCTCTTATAACGGACCGTGCGTATCGCTTCAATTGGCGTAGCACCTGACGACTAACAGAGTCCTCGCTCCCGAAGAGGACACCCTTACTTCGCAGCAGCGCCAATTCCTCCTCACGCAAACCAGTGAGGTAGCAGGCGACCTTCCTGAGCAGGTGTTCGGGGTTAAGATATGAAATGCCTGAGCTGACTTCTTTCAGCAGAATATCGTCCGGCACAAGCTTCTGGCCGAGTAATAGTCTCCTTGAAAACTCAGCAAAACCGTAACTGCCTTCTGCCGCCACCTTCACATTTTGGGATAGCAGCACAACCGGAACATCGTAATGCAACTGGACGTATAGATCATTGCGAAGGAAATCCAAAATGGTGAAGCCTGGAAGGTAGGCCGGATCATCGGGCAACTTGCCTGTGACAGGAATTCGCAAATCAAGAAGGACCAGGTCAAGGGCAGGCATAGCTGCTTCCAAAAACTTGAGTGCCTCTTCTTTCGTGCGAGCTATGCAGATGTACTTAGGTCCCCACTCCGCGGGGTGCGTCTCGTCCGAAACATAGTGGACCTCTTCAGCCGAAAAAGTAGGAACGCTGAGCCCCCTTTGTTTCATGTCGCTTACAACGCTATCTCTGTTGAAGCCCTGACCGCTCGCATCCTGAATGAACGTGTCCTTGATAATATCGAGATCAGCCTGCTCATCTTCCACGACGAGGATTTTGCAAGTCATGATGTCCTCGGTATTATTATTTGATTGCTAACTTCAACGTCACAACCACCAAATCGGGAACAACAAACCCGTATTTTAACGTCGCGCCTATCATCTTCGCGGCCTCGATCGCTTCCAAAACGCCGTGGTGACCGCTCAGCTTTCCAACGGAAGCGCCTTCAATTCGATCTCGCGCACCCTGGAGATCGTGAACCTTGTTCTGAATCATGACCGTAACGGCGTCCCATGTAACCGCTGAAGTGACTTCTATAGTGGTCTCGCTCTCTGCGTAATTGACAGCGTTCTCGATCAGTCGGGCGAGGCAATGAGAGAGCACCGGCCGCGCGCACCTAAGCTGAAGATTAGCAAGCGCGCGACGGTTGATCATGTTCTTCACTACCGGGACGATGACTTGGTCGTGCGCACGTTTTGCGTCATCAATGTCCTCGATTAGATCGCCGCCGGTGACGTCATCGGGCGGCGGCACGCTGTAGCGGGCCTTGCAGAAGACAATGGCAGCATCGGCCAAGTTGCCTGCAGCCACGGCTTTGTCGTGCATTCGGTTCAATATGCCGGAAAACTGGGGTGCTAGCTCGCCTAAGGATGACTCCAAGTGCGACGCGGCGGTTGAAATTTGCTTCAGGGGGCCACGATAACCGTGCCAAATCGTAGCGCGGCTGGCGAGAGCAGCCCGCTCGCTTTCGAGGCGCTCCGCGCGCCAGCGGGACAAGGCGTTACTGAGGGTCATGTCCCGCGAAGCCTGCACGATGGCACGTCCTCGATCGGCTGGACCAAGCAACCAGAGGAAACTGTTGACTTCGGTGTCGGCATCGGCGCGCAGAAGGGGAAGTACGGTCCAGTGATTGGCGCAGTTTTCGAACCCAAGAAGTGTCCTCTCAACATGCTCGATCTCCTGTCGAAATAGCAGTTCGGAAGGCGGTATGTGCTGCAAAATGGGAACGTCATGTCGTAACCGACTAGGCATCTCGGAAAACGCAACTTCCTTCGCATCAATGGTACGCGCCACTCGCTGCGAAACTCTCCCTGTTCTGATGGCAATCCCGGCAGGTGTATACGGCGCCTCGGCGGGGCCGTCCTTTGGCTTCACCGACCAGCGAAGCTCAACGGCATGTTTGCCACTGTCGTCTTCCCACTCAATCTTCATCGTCTTCGAATCGAGCCGTCCTACCTGCAAGCTCTCGAGCCTGGCATCGTGCGAAGGGTAGCCAAACGTAATCGAGCCTACGGGCGAAGTTTCCCTCAGAAGATCACGCACCTTAAAGCCGTCCCAGGCTCTCGATATGACAAGGTGACGAAGCACTTCCACCAGACCGGGATCGCGAAGGACTAAGTTGGCGAAGGCGTGATAATCCCCCTCTACCTGATTCATGACGGGCATCCAAATGCGCAGCCAAAACGTAACCAACGAGAGAGGCAACCCCTTTATTGCCTCTAGTTGAGCAGCGAATTCTTCGGTGGCAATTTTCGCGGCTTCAAATTGCGTTTTCCTCTTGCTGACCTGGTCCACGCTATTATAGAGACGGCTCCAGACGTATTCGAACGCATAGCCAACAATTTCCCAACTGTCGTCCCCTTCCGTTTTGGCCTGCGCACGTACCAGCCGACTCGCGCAGCGGCCAGCGAACAGCCACGCAGCGTCGACCAGTTGCTTGTAACGGTCGGCGACCTCGTTCTCGTTACCCTGTTTGGCCAGGATGCCACGGACGTCTTCATCAACACTCTGCAAAAGGCCCCCCATATCGTTGCCCAAACGCGGCTGGAATCGCGACGCGAGCTCATACAGGGCTCGATGCGAACGCACGTCGTTTCCCTCCGGGCGATCGCAATTGAACCGCAACACCGCGTTAACAGAGCCAGCGCCTGGCGTCGAAGTGCGATCCACAATTGGCAGAACGAGATCGGCCTGTGGCAGACTCCCGGCAGATGTTGGCGGAGAGGAGTAAAGGCCTAGATAACGAGCAATCTGTTCGTGAAGCTCTGTGTCGGTGACTCGATTAGAGGAGAGGTGCTCCCTATGTGTTGCAGGGGTTCGGCTGCCGACAGGATAGTACTCACTGACCGATTCTTTGGGTGGAGCAGTTGTGTGCTGCTCCTTCCACTCGATTGTGTCAGGATCGCTCTGCGACGCGTGCGCAAGTGATTGCATATGCCCGACAATATCGGTCTGCCAATCTTGCGGAAAAAACGATAGCAGGCCCAGGCGTGACCACATTTCCCGAGTGAAGACGCCTTCATTGATGCTTGATTCAACCGTGAACCTACCCCCCTCAGCTGGTTCTAGTCTGATGGCCGCCATGTATCCAGAGGGGCTCTCTTCGGAAAGATCGATTAGAGGCACTCTCTTTGCGTAAGAGCTGCTGTAGTCTCCCTCCTGGTGGTTGAACTGCTGTAAGGGACGGGCACGCCTGGCGAAACGCGCCAGCATGTCGAGATCGATAGCCGTCGCGAGCGTGCTTCCGAAAAAGTTTCGGATCTCTCTCACCACCGCCAGGAGCTTGGCTAGCGGTTTCCCCGGAGCGCCGTCGAAGAAGAGCCCCCGCAAAGGGTGGGAGATAAAGAAAAAACCCGCCAGAGCCCCGCCGCTGCTCAGGATGGGAAAGCCTGCAACCGACCGGTCGCCCAAAATCAGGTCTTCTGTGGCTGCACGGCCGCGGAGATCGAGCCAGGCATCATAGATCGTTGCAATCGGTCGCTCACGATCTCCGGCACCTTGGGAATTTTGGGCGAAGTCTGTCATCCAATTGACGCCCCCACGCCGGGGAGGTATGAGCAGCGACTCGCGGATCTGAACCGTGCGTTCGTGCGGGACCAGCCGGCTCCGCACACACGATCCGCGGAATTCTCCAGAACCAGGGAAATACGCGAGGACGACGGCCTGAAGCCCGCACTGAACGGCCGCATGCGCTATTTCTTTGTCGCGTTCGTTGGATCCAGGTTTTCATGAATTTGAGTAATGCGGCACTTGTTGTCAGTGCAAACCCGGGAAAGAAGGCGGCACTTCAAAGGTGAAGCGTACACTCCATTGTCGCCCGGATTCACTAACTCCAGCCACTGAGAAAAGTTGCCGTAAGTTCCCTCTTCCCTTAAGAGCTCAGCGAGACGGTGAACCAACGGTTCAACCCATTCTTCATTATGGAAAAGAAATTCCTCGATGCGATCGACGACGGCTTCTACTTCGCCCCAAGACCCGGAAACAGATGAAGAAACCTGCTCGTCAGGAGGACGACTCTCGGCAGAGACGGGTACCCGTTGCATTGCGGTGCAAAGTATAGCATGCGGCTCCAGGCAACGCCATCGCCCCATGCTCCGCGATCAAAAAAGCCGTTCCGAACTCCCGCCGCGCGTGTTCGATGAGGAAAAGCATATCCTGGCGGCTGGATCGGTCCACATTGGCGAAGGGCTCATCCAAAAGAGCGAGTCGGGGACGGCAGACAAGGGTTTGTGCTAACAACAGGAGGGCTCGATGCCCCGAACTCAGAGCGTCCACCCGTTTCCGCCTGCCCACCGAGGCAAGCACGTGCTGAACCATTTCACCGCAGTTGTCGTTTCCCCCGCAGGCAGCCCGCATCGCGTCAGCAGTACTCAATTCGAGAAAATTGTCGCGGTCTTGGGCCATGTACCGCACTTCAGACCGCCGCATTGCCCCTGCAAGGCTGTCGACCTTCTTCTCGCCTAAATGCATATCTCCGGCCAGGGTAGCCGGCCGAATCCCAGCCAGCGCCTTCAAGAACCCTGTCTTGCCAGCGCCATTCCCCCCAGAGATAATGGCAACGCCTCCACATGAAAGCTCCAGGGAGTCGCAGTGCACGAGGTTCTGGGGATATCCTGCTTCAATCTGGCGCAAGCTGAGACACTTCGCTGCGGATGCCGGCTCCGGCACCCAGGGCGCAACTGCCAGTCCGCCGCGCTGGCCATTCCTCTCGCCGACTCCATAGGGCATCGAGATGACTTGGTCAAAGCCGACAATATTGATCTCAGGCCGGTGTTCAGCTACGATAAGCGCCACCCCGCGGCTTCTCGCCAGCAACAGCAAGTGAATCATCTGCTCAACCCCGGGCTTGTCCAGCGCAGCGAGCGGCTCATCAACAGCGAACACCTTTGGTGGCTTCTCACAATAGACCGTGGCAGCAAGCGTCAGCCGCTTTTGCTGTCCGATCGATAAATGCGACACGGGCAAATCCGCGTCAAGAGTTCGTCCCGCGGCAGCTTCGAGCTCTGGACGCTGGCGGTCAAAGGAAGCTCTGACCACGCGGGAACGGAGAGCCAGGCTGTAAGGTCGTAAACGACGCGAAACGACATGGGCATATTCGCTCACTGAGAGCTGGTTCAAATCAACTGGAAGCGCCGGGACGAAGCGGAGAATCCTGTCCCGCTCGTAAGTGGAATTCGTGACTGCCGTTCGTCCAGCATGGCTCGCGATGCTAATTTCACCGTCGTCCAGTGGGACTAAACCACACAGCGAATAGAGCAGTTGCGTCTTTCCCGATCCGTTGGGTCCCTCGATTCGCAGAGCTTGCCCAGGAGAGATGAGCAAGTCCAGATTGCGAAATAAGACGTTCTCGCCATAGCGCTTGTGCGCGCGATGAACTGCAATAGTCCAGTCTGTTCCCGCAGCGTTTGCGATGGTCACTGGTTACCTCGCGCCGTCGAAGTACCTCGCCCTGCCAAAAAAATGATGGCTGCGCCCCAAAGGATTTCCCGGATGTGGGCTGATGCCGTGCGGTTGTACCCCAACGCCGATGAGAAGAAATCAGGGAAAACGAAAAAGGCCATGGCCAATAAGGCACCACGAATGGGCATGCGTCCAATCACTAGCGTGGCCACAAGCATGGTGATCGCATAGTCGATACGAAACACGTTGGGATCGATCCAGCCGGCGTAAGCGCCCTGAACAGCTCCGGCAAACGCGGCCAATAATACGGCGGCTCCGAGCAGAAGGGCTGTAATCATCCCAACGGGAGTCATGGAATTAGCGCAAAAGTCAGTGGCGCCGATTCGGGCGGTGTCGACGGCCAGACCCATCTGCGAGTGTCGCAGCGCGAGGAGTAACAGGAATGCCGCAAGAAACAAGGCGAGGGCGAAAGGAAAGGCTGAGGTTGGGCGTTGAGCCGGAATCAGAGTTGAAACGGAAGCTGTGCCCAACTGTCCGCCAAAACGATTGACGGCGCCCACGGCAGAGCGCATGAGCGCCAGCGAGGCAAGTGACAGCAACAGATAGCGGTCCTGCGGTAGTGGCCGGACTAACAGCAAAAAGGCCGCCTCGAGTAGCGCCAGTGCCACGATAACCGGTGCAACGCCGGCAACTGCGCCATATGCGGCCACACCCGCAAAGAGAGTGATCGCGGCAAAAGGCACGCCCAACCAGTTCAGCAGGACCGCTTGAGCCATGACGAGCGTGGAGCCGAGCAGCACGCGCACTGCGATGTCGAGCCACACGAAATTCACAGTCGCGCCTCCGCAAGTTGTTTTTCAGCGCCCCAAGACCGACGCTCACGCCAATGCCTCCACCAGGGCCACACCACATAGTGCACGACCAGACCGATCGCCAACGCCGCATAGCTAACGCCGTCTTCAAAGGCAGAAAACCGTATCCTCGCTTGGCAGAGGGACTCCAGAACTCCGATCGCGAGCATTCCAAGTGCGACTGTCAACAGCCTGTCGTACCCGACGGCCACCACGACGGCAACGGCTTTAAGCGCGGTGGTGGACATCATTGTCGCCGTGAGGCCATAACGCAATCCGTTGGTGATACCTCCGATGGCACACAGAAGACCGCCCATTACGACGACTATAAAATCAATCCTCTGCACCCGTAGCCCATACTGGGTTGCCACTTGCCGATTCGCCGAAACGGAGCGGTACTGTAGACCGCTACGAGTGTGGTTAACTGCTGCCCACAAGCCGCCCGCAAGCAAAGGCACACATCCAAGCGCAAGCGCATCCGAGCCGAGGAGGGCATGCACCATCCGGAACCGTCCCGAAGAAGGTATGGCTAAACGGCTGAATGCCAATGCATAGCCACCGGTTAGCAAGCTGGCGATGTTATCAAGCAGCACAATGACGCCAATACCGCGCAGCAACGCAGCAAACGGTTCCGAGCGTGCCACATGCCCGGCGAACAATGCGTAATGGGCAACCAGGGCACTCAGGCTACCCGCCAGGACCGCAACGGCCATTCCGAGAAGCAAGGGGAATCTGGCCCGCTCAATGGAAAAATAGGCGGCGTATGCAGCGACCATTCCACACTCGGGCAACCAAAGGGGCAAGTACCGACCGTGCCGGGCGACCAAGGCGAAGGCCAAGGCGATAGGCACATAATAGGCGCCACGTAGCATTCCAATCCAAATCTGCTCGATAATCATCCTTATTGCACCGGCACTTTCTGGCTCTCTGCGTCGTAGGTCAGGCGCTGGTAGTCGGCCTTGAGCAAGTCGTTGTGCTGATCGAATTGGATCGTCCCGGTAATGCCTGGGAAATTCGTCGCCTTGAGTTGGCGCTGGAGGGCGGCGCCAGTCACAGGCTGGCCGGACTTCTTGATTGTCTCGACAGCATTTAGCATGACGAAGTAAGCATCGTAGGCCTTGAAAGCGAGTGAATCGGGATCACGCTGGAACAGTTGCCGATATCTGGCGGCAAACTTGCTTACGGCTGCAGATTTCACCTCCGTCGGCAAGACGAACCACGCGTCGGTTTTTCCCGCACCGGCGGCATCCACAAACTCCTGCTGGGCAAGATTGTCAACGCCCAGGAATGGGCCCTTGATGCCCCGGCTGACCGACTGGCGCACGAACAGCCCTGCCTGGCGACCCATCAAACCGACAAACCACGCCCGCGGCGCCATTTTCTGCAGGGTAGCGATGGCGCTATTGAAATCAACCACATCGTCTGTCACAGGGAGCACCGCATTATCAGGGAGACTGCCGCCCCCCTCCCGATACGAAAGCAAGACAGCGTTCTTGAACCCTACCGCCCAATCATTCTGCTGGTTGAATACGAGGACTGCAGACTTCAACCCCTTTTCCATCGCCCACGCCGAAAGCACCTTACTGGAATATGCATCAGAGGGAACGACACGGAAGAAAAACGGACCTCCCCTGCTTGTCAGGAGTGGTGACGTGTCCACGGCGGAGATGATCGGAACCTGGTCGCGCGCGGCCATGTCCGCAAGGGCAAGTGCAATACCGCTTCCCGTGGCCTCGATAAAGCCGACCACGTGATGTTGATTGACGAGGCGCCCATACTCGGCTAAAGCCAAGCCCTTGTCAAGCTTGGAGTCCCCGTACACCAAAGTAAAGGAAGTACGGCCTTCCTGGCGGGCATCTTCTTCCGCAATTTGATATGCATTCCGTGCCGTAATGCCGAAGGACGCATTGTCTCCCGACAGCGGGAGAATGGCGCCGATATTGACGTTGCCGCTTGTGCGTGTGGATCGGCAGGCTCCCAAACTGAGCAGTACCGCTGTTAGCACAATGCTCGAAACTGCACGTCTGCGATTCATGCTTTCTCCTCTGGTTTGCTGGACGATGATTTTGAGGTAGCAAGTTCATCTAACAAGCCGCAGTCGAACAGAATTCTGTCCATGAGGTCGAACCCCACACGGCACATTCCATTCACATCAATCTGCATAAGGCCGCCGAGGGTGTAATGCGCCCGCGCCGCACAATCAACATTATGTGGGCACAGCGCTGAAAACACGCAATTACGACATGGCAGCAATGTGGCGATGTTCCGAGCCGCCATGCACTGGGATACCTTGGTCTGGCGATGGTCGAAATCCGGCGCAAGAATGGAGCCCATGTCCAGTTTGGTGTCGATGAAACCTTGGCACGGGTACACTCTGCCGTTGGGGCCGACAGCAATCCGCTTGACACCACTAGAGCACTTGTAGAAAGTGCCGCCCGTGGCCAGCTTGGTTCGTAAAGCCAACTCATACAGCTGATACCCTGACGCATCGAAGTTTTCGAGCTCCCCAACATACTCGTCCAAGGCGGAACTCGTGTGTTCACTGCTACAGCTGCCCACGGTACCAGCCGGCCCCTCCCGCTCAAACGAGAAGGTGTGATAGATGGCCATTGAGGGTTCGTGCTGATAGACCTCTTGTCGAAACCAACTGAGTATTTCGCGGATGTACGGTACATCGCTATTACGTATAACAGTGTTCAAACGGAGAGGAACTTGCACCGCACGGAGAGCTCCAAAGGCTTCTATCACCTTGGCCAGTGAACCCTTGCCGGATGTGTAGCTCCGGCGCGCGTCATGGTCAGGCCCGTCAATAGACACAAGGACAGTGAAGCGATGGTCCCTCAGAAAGGCGGTCCGTTCGGAGTTGAGTAGCGTGCCATTGGTCGTAACAAAGAAATCCGGTCGCACGCAGTGGCCCACAGTCTGTGACAATCCGTCCGCCGCTCGTTCTGCGCGCTCGACGGCAAACTGCATGCGATCAAAAGCAATGAACGGTTCACCTCCAAAAAAGTGGAGCCCAAGCTGTGCATGGCCGAGGAAACCATCGCATTGATAAAGCGTAGTTATCTCTCGGCTCAGGTAAGATATGGTAGCCTCGATGACTTCGCGCGTCATGTGAAAGCGCCCGAGTCCGTAATCGCCGCCACTAGCAAAACATCGGCTGCACGCCAAATTGCAGGCAGTGGTCACCAACAGGATCGCTGACACGTGCCGGCTCAGGTGGTTTGCAGCACGCCCGGGATCACCATCCAGCATGTGAGCCGTTCGCAATATCTGTAGGATTTGGCCGTCAAGGTTCCCTCGACCGGCGAAGAACTCACGAATCGGGTGCACCTCCTCTTGCTTGATTTCAACGACGTTAAAGGGGAACGAACGAATCAAGAGGTACTCGGTGCGGAATTTACGGAGAAAAACCCAATCGGCAAGTTGCTCGAACCTACCCTCTGCGTGCGGCGGCTTCACAACGGGCGGGGCCGGACTGGACTGGCGACCCGTCACCGGCACGTCATTCTGGAGGATGCGGAACATCACATGGAAACTACTGCATTCCACGCACCAGCGCAACGGGGTGCCATAACTTCCTGCTTGTCTGGAATAAACCCCTTGCTCTCAGCGGGTACGCGTTCCGCAAAGCAGCCGATTTCGCACCAGCGGAACCTTAGGTCAAGCTGCCCTCGGGCGAGTTGCGACATTGATGTAGCGAGGACGCGACATAAATGTCGCGAAGAACCGGAAGTAGGTTATATGGTCGGTGTTGATGGGGCCCCTCAAGCGATATCTAATCAGATGTCGCAGCCCTCATTCTGTGCCAGTTCAGGGGCTTCTTGCGGTGATGGCGAGAGATAGATTAGACGTGGTAACTTACCAATAAGTGCAACCAAATCAGCATGACTGCAACCATGCGTCACTCCAGACGGCGGCGCTTTCGGACTAACTTCGGCGTCCTTCATATACAGCAACACTCTAACACGGGTTGCCCCCCATCTTCAACGCTACCGTACTGACCTCGTGCGCAACACATTTGTGAGGCACGTTAGCTGCCACAGGGGCTTAGAGGTTCAATCTGGCACCGACGGGAACTTCCTCGGGCGGATCCCCCTTCCGAAAGATGCGAGCCCCACGAATACCTTTGATTGTTGCTACACCATGCTCCAGATGGATCATTGCACCTTCGCGCAACGCCACCACTGGTGTGTCGTTATCCTCCAGGTACTGTAGCAAACGTTCCTCCCGAGTTTCCCCCATATGCGTCGAAAACGGGTCTGGATCGATATAGTGAGCGTTGATCTGGAAGCTCACGAGTCCGAGGGCGGTAAACGACGGTGGTTGGACTATGGGCATATCGTTGGTAGTCTTCAAGGTTGGGCAGGCCACCACGCTGCCGGCGCTTGAACCCAAATAAGGCATACCTTCCTCAACCCTCTTACGTATCGTATCCAATAAGTCCTTGTCATATAGTGCCTTTAGCAGTCGAAATGTATTGCCGCCCCCGATGAAGACTCCCTCCGCATTCTCCAGAGCCCGTCGTGCATCAGAGGCGGTGTGAGCAGATTGCGCATCGTAGCCCATCGCCCCAAGTCGGTCCCGTGTCTTGTTCGCATACGCCTCATGGTCGAACATTGCATATGGAACAAACAGAACACGCCTGACGTTTCCGAAGAACCTGCGTATCTCTGCCTCAGCATGGTCCAAATAACCCCTTCCATACTGGATCGAATTGCTCAATAGGAGAACGCGTTTCGACGGCTTCTCTAACGGCAACACTAATCCTCCAGTTCACGCTTCAGATAGTCGGCGAATCGGATACTTCTATGGAACGCGTCTCACTCGAAGTGGACCCGCACCGCATCAACAAATTGGAACTCCCAAGACTGTCAAATACGGGAGCTCACGCAAACGAGCCTAACAGATGACCCACCAGAATCACAACAATCGTGTTTGGCTCAATGCCCCCGGGCAGAGCGGCTTTCCATCTTCGCTCCGAGCCTCAGAAGCAATGAAGCATGCCATCACCTTTCATGTAAGCAAACAAGTGCAAGATCGGTACAACTTGAGCGTTCCGAGCGTGTTTTTCAGTGATTTAGCGTCGCCAACCGTGCTGCACAATCAACGAGATACCCCAATTCATGTGGCTTCCTAAACCGTGGGTCGTTAATGCAGCCAGGCGTCAGGCTCAGGAATTTCGCTACTACTACGTCGTCCACGAATGGCTCGGGATTGACGTATTCATTGTTTCCACAAGCCTCGTGAACCCGTGGTTCTGATGTTCCCATTCCTGCCCCCCCGCTACATCGAAGATAACGGCATGGAGATGCCCAGCGACCAGAGCCTCAAACCGACGGCAGGTGGCAGGGTGTTTGCGGAAGCTCCTGCCAAGCGAACTGGCTCTCACATCTGTCGACCCGTGAAAAAAGTTGGCACGCTACGTTCCATTCCAGAACGAGCGGTCGGAGTGCACCGCCTGCCGTTCATAAGGCGACCGACTCCGCCCTGGTTCTCACAATCGCCGACCCGCAAAAAATAATTCCCAAAGTTGAATAACCCCGCCGAAGAGTGCGAGTAGCTTACCTTTCCTGCACTTTTGCGATTGAGGCAGGTGGTGCATGTAGGGCGAGCGCCCAATCTTCGCGCAGGGACTTGAATTCTCTTCACTGGATGTTTATTCCTATGTCAGTTGTGTGGCTTGTCTTTATCCGACGAAATGCCTTGAGAGGGTGCGAAAGGTGGCCGCAAGCGCACGGCGAAAGAAAACGAAGTGACAAATGATAGCTTGAGCGGACCTTTCTGGTTCCTGCCTGTCATTTCCTTCTCGCAGCATTCCGACCTCATTTGACGCAAAAACAGTCTCCGATTACTTTTCGCAAGTGCGTACCGTTGTTCGGCAGTTTTCACGAGCGAACAACAGCAGGCCGGAAAGGAGGGTACCGATTCATGCGCGTGAAATGGGACAGGGCACTCAAGAAGCCACTCGCGGCGGGCGCGATTTGCTTCGTGCTGGCTGCGCAGTATGTCCTGGCTCAAAACTTGGGTCAAAACCCACAATTCAACGTAGCTGTTCAAGGTCAAGCGGGATCGCAACCTGAAGGTGCGTTCCTCAACTTCATCAACTGGGTAGGCAACGTGATCGCGCCGGTGGGCGCGGGCGGGGCGGTGCTGGGGGCCATAATAGCCTGGCTCACAGGCCGGGGCTTTGGCCGATGGCTTTTTGCGGCCGGAGCGTTGCTCGCGGTCTCAGGCGTTACGCGATTGATTGAGTTCTGGATCACGAACGGAACAGGAGGTGTCACCTAGAAAAAAAGAGCGGGAATCCCCGAAGTGAAAGGGGCAGGCAACCCTGCATCTTGAAGAAAGGGTTGCCTGCCACAAATCCAGCAAATGAATTCATCTTTTCAGCGAAGAGTTAAAACCATGGCCGTGCCACAACTTTTGAACGATATCGTGAACGTTTTATTACTGCTAGCGCCTCCCGCGGCTTTCCTGTGCCTGGTATTGGCAGGCATCAGCCTGCGGCGCGAAGGCGGTGGAACGAGCTTCCTGATCGGTGGGGGTTTTACAAAGTGGATGTTCTGGGCAGTCATTTTCCTCACCCTCCAGCCGCTGCTCAGTTGGTTCAGCTCTTTCGGGGTCAGTGTGCCGCTGCCAGGGGGCGGAGTTGCGAGTTCCTGGCTTTCGACTTTCCAATCGAGTGTCGGGAGCTTTGTGACCAACTTTGTGGTCGGGCGGCTGGCAACGACGCTCGCGGCGTACTTCGTGCTGCGGGCGATTCTGGATTCGGCCGCAGGGGAGCATCCCCTGCCGTCGGTTTTGACCGCCATGTTCCTGCTCGGCATCCAGGCGACTTATAACCTTCTTCAGAGTTACAACTCTGGAACGCAGTACGCGACGGCGGACGTACTGGACAGCCTCTGGACTTACCTCGTCGGTACCATCATGCCAATCGCGGCGGGCCTCGCCATCATCGGAGCGATCATTAACGTGGCCATGCGACGGCCGGCGCTGCGCCTGGCCGGTGTAGCTCTAGGTTTGCTCTCGGTCTCGGCGATCTGGAAGTTGGTGCTGGCCATGGTGGCTTAGAGGTGGAGCGGATATGTCCTTCTACAACGGTATCCTCAACCTGACCAACTGGGGCGGCAACGTGATACTGCCCACTCTGGCGGGTCTGTTTATTGCCATCGCCATCATCCAGTTCTCCAAAGGCAAGGAGTACTCGTATGCGATGTACGGCGGGTTCCTGTGTCTCATGGCTTCCGGACTCTTGCGTGCTTTCGAGACTTTCGCTTCGCAGCGCGCCTGGAACGACGCCAACCTGGTCTGGGCCGCGGTAGCCAGCTTCGTGGACTGGATCTGCAACGTCCTCCTGCCGATCTACGCGGCCCTGCAGGTGGCCGCCGGGGGATTGCAACTGGCCGGAGTAACCAACCGTTTCCAGCCAATCTCATGGATGCGGCACTTCGCCGCTGCGGGACTGTGCCTGTTGGTGTCGGGATTGCTTCGGCTCGGCGAGTTCTTCGTAACCCGAGGAACAGGAGGAGTGACTTAATGGGAGGAAGTCGTGGCACTTGATGTGACGCCAGTCTATCGCAACTTACGAACGCGAGTTACGTTCCTCGGACTCGAGGCCGAGGACCTGTTTGCCATCCTGGCACTGGCCGTGGTCACTAACATACTCGGCCGCTTCCTGAAACGCGAGATGTTTGGCTTGCCCATGAACATGATCATGCAGTACCTGGTCCCACTGCTGAGTATCCCCGGCTTGATGTTGTTCAAGTACGGAAAGCAACGAGGGTATCTGCTTGACTGGGTGATGTTCCATTCCAGGCCTCACGTGTATTCAGCACTCGAACGAGACTCGCAATTGACCCGCGAATATATCCAGCCCGAGGACGAGACATGCCGGTAACTCTTCAACAATATGAGAAGTCACTGTCTGCACCGTCGCTCTGCGAGCAGTTGCGGATCCGCGACCTGCTGGATAACGTCGCCATTCAAGTTGATGGATCTTTCGTCGCCGGTTATGAGCTCGGCGGCGTGCACTCCTATTATACGAGCGACGAGATGAGGAATCGGGACAAGAACGGGCTCGAAGCCTTGGTTCGGTCGCTGCCGGAGCGCTCCATGCGTATGCAGGTACGATTTGAGATTGCCGAAGGCTACGGCGACTTGGTCAGCCGGTACAACCGGGAGCAACGAAACGAGAGCCCGGTGTTGCAAGCAGTGGACCGCGTACACGCCGACCTCTGGCGCAATAGGGACTGCGACGGGTTGTACCTCCGTCACATACTTCACGCCTATTTCATCTGGAACCCACGAATCCACCACCAGTCGCCGGACCTCGAGTGGAAGAAAAAGATGCGGGGCTCAAGCGCCAGCCTTGCGGCTACCAAGTGCATCGAGCGGACGCGTCGTGAGCACGAGGACCTCCTCGCGGAGTTCAACAGTTTGATGTCTGGGGTCGAAGCAACACTTCAAGCGACCGGCATGGCGATACACCGAATGCCCCACGACAGTATCTTCCGGGAAGTGAAACGGGCGCTTTACCCGGTAGGGGACGATGCGGTGCCATATCGCCCTGCAGAAACATCGCTCGTTTACGAGAGTGCCCGGAGACAGATGGCCAACGTCAACATCGAGGACGAGACGGACGACTTCCTGAAAATCGGCGGCTTACTCTATTCCTGGATCACCCTGAAGGATCTGCCCGATGCCACCTTTCCGGGCATTCTACGTCAACTCATGTTGATGGAATTCCCTCTTGTCGTGAACGCGGAGGTGATTCTTCCCGACCAGGCCAAGATGGTGAAGCACTACAAGAGCCGACTGCGAAAGATGTCAGCGGCACAGAGGGATTTTCATGGTGGCTTCCGAGTCAATGTAGACGCCCAGGTGGCGGAAAAACAGTTGATGAAAGTCTTGCAGGACCTGATTTCAAGCTCGCTCAAGAGTTGCCAGATGAGCCTGGCTGTTGCGGTACGAACATCCAGGCCGCCGCGCAGCAGGCTGGAACACGAGGAGGCCGAGCGGACCCTGGCAGACCGCCGGCAGAGGGTGCTGCATGCAATTGCCCGCATGAACGGGAGCCGTGGAATTCCGGAGTCCTTAGCGCAGAAGAGGCTGTTTTTTGGAGGGCTTCCGGCGATGGCAGGGGAAAACAAAAGAGAGCTTGACGTGCTCACTCTCCACGCGGCTGACCTGTTACCTGTCGAGATGCCATGGGAGGGGACACCGAACTCGCCTCTCATGCTTTTTGAGACTCCTCATCACCGGTTGATCCCATTTTCGCCGTTCGATTCGAGCTTGGGCGACGCCAACATGCTCATCATGGCGAAAAGCGGGGGTGGAAAGACATTCATGGCCCAGCTTTTCCTGGTCATGATGGCGCGCGCCAACCCCCTTATTTCCATTTTGGAACGTGGTGATTCCTATCGGCCGCTGGTGGAACTGATGGGTGGCCGGGTAATCGAAGTGGACCTTGAAGGCAGCGAAACCCTAAATCCCTGGGACTTGCCGCCGGGCGAGACCTCTCCCGGCAAAGACAAGATCGCTTTCCTGAAGAACCTGACGCGGCACATGCTGGGTGACAGCCCCGGCTCGGACACGTCCCTTCTTGACAACCTGATCAGCGATGCCATCGCACGCACCTACAAGCGCTGTGCCATCCGGTATTCCAATCCGATCCCTACGTTCAATGACTTGCGGGAAGAGCTGGCGCAATGGCGGGATGAGGAGCGGATGCAGCGCACGATTGATGAGGCCAGGCTGGCCGCGATCAAGCTCCGTTCGTGGACGGGAGAAAAGGGTATTTACGCCAAGCTGTTCGACGCCCCGACATCGCTGAAGATCGACAGCAATTGGCTGTTCTTCGATGTGGAGGGATTGAGCTCAGACCCAAGGTTGGAAACAGCCATGAGCATGCTGATCGCCAATGTGATGGCAACCAGGGCGGCGGGAAGGAAGGGACAACCCAGCATCACCGTGCTTGACGAGTGCTGGTCGCTGCTCGATTCACCCTCCCTGGCGCCGGAAGTCGTGCAACTGTTTCGCACCGCGCGCAAGCGG
>Ga0116137_1000508_pt1 | contig 31865 bp, 27 predicted proteins | sample June2015DPH_20_1_3_FD_88973 | JGI IMG/M metagenome (GOLD analysis project Ga0116137, IMG submission 88973) | Peatland microbial communities from SPRUCE experiment site at the Marcell Experimental Forest, Minnesota, USA - June2015DPH_20_100 | ecosystem: Environmental > Terrestrial > Soil >...
GGGTCGAGGGGGTCTCGCCCTGGCGACGCTGGCGCGAGCGCTGCCGGTGGTACAGTCCTCGGAGGGCGCGACCGGTTTCCTGAACGGACGTGTCGGGGTGGAAGCCGACCTTTGGATCGTCCGCGATCTTGTCCCAGCCCCAGCCCTTCGACCGGAGCTCTTCGACCCGGTCCCAGTCGACCATCGACCGACCCACCGACCCACTCCTTTTCCTCTTTTGCCTCGGAGGGGGGTCGTAGGCCCTGAGGGGCTACCGCCCATCGACCTTTTACCCGGGATAAGGTGCCGCCGTCTGATGCGCCTCATCTTCCTCGGCACCGCCGGCTCGTGGCCGACCAAGGAGCGGTCCGCGAGCGCAATCGCGCTCGACATGGAGAAGGAACTCGTCCTCCTCGACTGTGGGGAAGGGACCCAGCGTCAGTTCTTCCAGTCGTCCGCCTCGTTCATGCGGGTCCGGCGGGTCTTCGTGACCCACTTCCACGGGGACCATTTCCTCGGTCTTCCGGGGTTGATCCAGAGCATGTGCCTCAACAACCGCACCGAACCGCTCGACATCTACGGCCCTCCCGATGCCGAGGAGATGATCGGGCGGGTCCTCAAGATGGGGTACTTCACCCTCCGCTTTCCGGTCACGGTCCACGCGCTCTCCCCCGGGTCGACGGTCGAGCTCGAGGGTTATGCCGTGAGGACGTCGGCCGCCGTCCACCCGGTGCCATCGATTGCCTACCGCTTCGAGGAGGGAACCAAGCGAGGCCGGTTCTCCTGCTTCCAGCTGCGCGAAGTCCCGGCCGCGGATCCCGAGGGACCGGGCCTTCGCGCAGCTGGAAGCAGGAGAACCGGTCCGGGTTGGCTCCACGGTCGTCCACCCTTCGGATGTGATGGGGCCGGCACGCCCCGGGCGGGCGGTGGTCTATTCGGGGGACACCGCACCGTCCGAGGAGGTCCGACGCCTTGCCCACCGCGCGACCGTCCTCATCCACGAGGCGACGGTCGCCCAGGAGCTCGAGGCCGAGGCGAACCAGTGGGGCCACTCCTCGGCCCGGCAGGCCGCCGAGCTCGCGAACGCCGCCGAGGTCGCCACGCTGTTCCTCACGCACTTCTCGGCTCGCTACAAGGAGCTCGAACCGCTCGAATCCGAGGCCCGGATCCTCTTTCCGGGCTCCCTCATCGCTCGGGACCTCCTCGATCACCTCATCCATCAACCATGATCGGGGCCGACCTCCTCGTCACGGACATCGGCGAGCTCGCGACTCTCGCTCGGGGGCCCGTGCCGCGCATCGGGAGGGCCGCCGAGGAGCTCGGGGTCCTCCCGGACGCGGCGTTCGCCGTCGCCGAGGGCCGTTTCGTCTGGGTCGGGCGGGAACGCGCCCTGTCCCGGGCCGTCCGCCTACGTCCCGGGGGTCGGCGCCTTTCGGCGGACGGCGGGGTCGTGGTCCCCGGATTCGTGGACGCCCATACTCACGTCCTCTTCGCGGGCGACCGCGCGTTCGAGCTCCCGCTCAAGGTGAGAGGGGTCGGGTACGCCGAGATCGCCCGTGCCGGCGGAGGCCTCTACGCGACCGTGCGGGCGACCCGCCAGGCCTCCGACGAGACCCTGCTCGCGGCCACCGCCGCTCGGCTCCGTCGCATGGGAGGGTGGGGAACCACCTCGGTCGAGGTGAAGTCCGGCTACGCCCTCACGACCGAGGGGGAGCTGCGGCTCCTCCGCCTCGTCCCCCGGCTCGCCCGGCGCACCGGTCTACGACTCGTGCCGACGTTCCTCGGCGCGCACGCGGTCGCGCCCGAATACCGCTCGCGACCCGACGCCTACGTCGACCTCCTCGTTCGGGAAGCTCTTCCGAGGGTCGCGAAGGAGGGGCTCGCCCGCTTCTGCGATGTCTTCTGCGAGCCGGGATTCTTCTCCGTCCGCCAGTCCGAGCGGCTCCTTCGCGCGGCGCTCGCTCTCGGGCTCGGCGTCAAGATCCACGCCGAGGAATTCGTCCTGTCGGGAGGGGCACGCCTCGCCTCGCGGCTTCGCGCGGTGTCAGCCGAGCATCTGCTCGCCGCGCGGGCGGAGGACCGCGCGCTCCTGGCGAAGAGCGGCGTCACGGCCGTCCTCCTCCCCGTCACGGCCCTCACTGCCTCCCCCGGCGTCCGGAGCCCGGGCCGGGAGATGGTAGACGCCGGGGTCCCCGTCGCCCTCGGCACGGATTGCTCGCCGAACTCCTGGGTCGAGGCGATGCCCCTCGTGCTCGCGCACGCCGTCCACGCCGCGCGGCTCTCGCCGGCCGAAGCGCTGACGGCAGCGACCGTGAACGCGGCCCACGCGGTCGGCCTCGAGGACGCGGGTACGGTTGCCCCGGGCCGGCCCGCTGACTTCGCCGTGTTTCCGGTCCGCTCCGTCGACCAGCTCGGGTACCGGTTCGACGTGATTCCGGGCTCCGTTTTCCGTCAGGGAAACCCGATTTCTCCGCCGACACTCCGTCAGTACTTCTAAATAGGGGGGCTCCACTCCTCGGCCCCGAGGTCGCCAAAATGGCGGAGCGTGTAGGCAAGGAGCAGATCAAGCGAGAGAAGGGTTACCTGTACTATCTCGGCAAGGACGGGTATCTCTGGAAAACCCCGACGAAGCTGAACAAATCCGGCCGGAAGGGACGCGTCGGCACGGAGAAGATCACCCGTCAAGACGGCTACATGTATTTCCTTGACAAGAAGGGGTTCATCTCCCGCGCCAAGATGAAGAACGCCTGAACGGCGTCACCCTTTCTTGGGGGCCTTCCTTCGGGAAGGTTCCCACCCTCTTTTTTTGGCACTTCCGATAGCAGCGACGCGGTGACCGCGGCGCGCCCTTGCCGTGCGCGATGCACCTCGTCCGGTCATCGGACCCCGGAGGCTCTTCGCCCACGGCGACCTAGCTCGCCCCGACCGGCGGAACGGTCGGTCCGGGTCGATACCGCGTCCAGAGCGCGTAGAAGAACAGTCCGAAGAGGACGTCGGGGACGAGCACGACCGGCAGGAAGAGCTGGGAGAACAACCCGATCGCGACGATCGGGGCAAGGACCCCGAGGGCCAGCATGGTGAGCGCCGCTTCGTTCCCGCCGCGGCCGATCTCCCGGCGTACGAACAGGAACAGGGCGCCGCTGAGGAGTACGTCAATCACGATCGTGACCGGCGGCCAGAGGGAGAACTGGCCCCCGAGCCCGGGCACGAGGAGCAGGATCGGATAGAAGACGAGACCGAGCAGGAAGAACCATCCCGGGGTCAGACGAGGACCGGGGTTCGCGGGGTCGAGCGTCCCGTGCGCGAGCCGGCGGGTGACCGCATAGAGGGTGACGGCGAGAAGAGCGGCCGAGAGGAGGAGCCACGGGGCGGTTCGCCAGTAGCCGGTGGCCAGCATCAGCACGAAGAGGTCGAGGCCGTAGACGACGAGGGCGATGGGGATCTCCCGACCCGACAGGAGCGGACGGCCCCGCGTCTCGGGAAGCGCGAGCCCGAGGAGGAGTATCGGAAGACCGACACTGAGGACGATGTGCACGCCGAGCACTCCGACCGACCAGACCCAGTTCACCCCGGCGAATCGTCCGTAGGACCCGAGGGTGCCCACGACCGACGCGTGGGGGTTGAACAGGGTACTGAGCGCGGTCCCTTCCTCGAGGAGGCCGTAAGCGGCGCCGAGAAGGACCCCCCCGGCCCACCCGGGCCGCCACCGCACGAACGCCTCTCGGGCGAGAAGGACCCCGGGTCCGTAGAGACCGAGGTTGAGAGCGAGGAAGAGGAGGAACCCGCCGGGCGCGACGACGAGCGACGCGACCGACGTGGACCCCGAGAGGTACTCGGGGATTCCGGGCGTGAAACAGAGAAAGAGCACGACGGGGTGTCGCCGGAAAAAGGCCACCGTTCGGGGGAACGGAGCGCGGCGAACCCCCTCGGCCATCGGAGACACCGGGTCGTTTCCCGTACTTAGCACTGGGGAGGGGCCGGAAATTCGGTACCGCTCTTACAAAGGAACGGCGTGTGCGCTTCGGACGACACGGTTTTCGACGTTCTCGACGATGCGTCGACCAAGCAGACTTATACCGGGTCACTCTTGGCTCGCACCCGGAGGGTTTTCACGGTGTCCCGAGCGACACCATCCGCGTCCTCGACCGTCGGTGACCGTCGCGAAACAGCCCCTCGACAGGACCGTTTCAACGACCGACCGACGGCTTAGGCTCTCGCGTGGTGTTATTACGTAACGGTCGGGAAGCCCTGTCGACCCCTCAGGAGTAAGCTGTCATGGCAATTGCCAAGAAACGTACCGCGCCCGCGTCGGACGAGTCGGTCGGACGACCCACCGCTCGCATCGGGCGGGAACCGATTCCGGTGCCTCGCCTCGTTCCTCGCGGGAAGACCGCGTTCGATACGGTCCAGTGGAGGACCCACGACGCCGTGATCAAGAACGCCGAAGGGAAGGTCATCTTCGAGCAGAAGGGGATCCGCGCCCCGACATCCTGGTCCGAGACGAGCGTCAACATCGCCGCGTCGAAGTACTTCCGGGTCCTTCAGGGCCGCCGGGAGAACTCGATCGACGGGATGATCCGCCGCGTCTGCCACTTCATGGCGGAGCGGGGCCTCGACCTGGGCTACCTCGACACGCCGGACGAGGCGACGACGTTCGAGGAGAGCCTTTCGTATCTCATGGTCCAGCAGATGGCGGCGTTCAACAGCCCCGTCTGGTTCAACGTCGGCATTCGCGAGCCGCCGCAGTGCTCGGCGTGCTTCATCCAGTCGATCAGTGACGACATGGATTCGATTCTGGCGCTCGCGACGAGCGAGGGCCGCCTGTTCAAGGGCGGGAGCGGGACCGGCACCAACCTTTCGCCGCTCCGCGGGAGCCACGAGAGGCTCGCGGGCGGCGGGATCGCCTCGGGCCCCGTTTCGTTCATGCGAGCGTTCGACGCCCTCGCGGGCGTCATCAAGTCCGGCGGGACGACCCGCCGCGCCGCGAAGATGGTCATCCTTAACATGGACCACCCGGACATCGTCGACTTCATCGACTGCAAGGTCCGCGAGGAAGACAAGGCGGCGGCCCTCATCCGGGAGGGCTATTCGGTCAACTTCGACGGGACCGACCCCGATTCCGCGTACGCGTCCATCGCCTATCAGAACGCGAACCACTCCGTCCGCGTCCCGGACGCCTTCATGGAGACGGTCGTCCGCGACAAGGACTGGAAGACGTTCCACCGGACCGACCACTCGGTCGCCGACACGTATCCGGCGCGCGAGCTGTGGCGGAAGCTCGCGTACGCGGCCTGGCGTTGCGGCGACCCGGGGGTCCAGTTCGATGACGTGACGAACGATTGGCACACGTGCCCGAACTCCGGCCGGATCAACGCCTCCAACCCGTGCAGCGAGTACCTGTTCCTGGACGACTCGGCGTGCAACCTCGCCTCGATCAACCTGATGCGGTTCCTGGACGCGAAGGGTCAGTTCGACATCGAGCTGTTCCGGCAGACCGTCCGGACGATGATCCTCGCGATGGAGATCATCGTCGACGCCTCGAGCTACCCGACCGCCGCGATCGCCCAGAATTCGCACGACTACCGGCCGCTCGGCCTCGGGTACGCGAACCTCGGCGCCCTGCTCATGCACTACGGCCTTGCCTACGACTCGGACGCGGGGCGCACGCTCGCGGCGTCCGTCTCGTCGTTCCTCTCGGCCGAGGGATACCACATGTCGAGCGAGATCGCGAAGCGGGTCGGCCCGTTCCCCGGCTTCGAGCGGAACCGGGTCCCGATGCTGCGGGTCCTGGGGAAGCACGCGAAGGCCGCCGAGGAGATCCCCTACAACGACCCCCGCCTGACGTCGTTCGCGCAGGCCGCGGTCGACCGCTGGCACGACACCGTGAAGGCCGGCGAGCTCTGGGGCTACCGGAACGCCCAGATATCGGTCATCGCGCCCACCGGCACGATCGGGCTCCTCATGGGCTGCGACACCCTCGGCCTCGAGCCCGAGCTCTCCCTCGTCAAGGTGAAGAACCTCGTCGGCGGCGGGGTCCTGCGCATGGTCAACCGGACCGTGCCAAACGGGCTCCTCGCCCTCGGCTACTCCCCGGATGAGATCCGGGCCGTCACGGAGCACATCGAGAAGACCGGGACGATCGAGGGCGCCCCGGGCCTCGACGCGGAGGACCTCAACGTCTTCGACTGCGCGCTCGCTCCCGCCGGCAGCGTTCGGACCATCTTGCCGATGGGGCATCTCAAGATGCTCGGCGCGGTCCAGCCGTTCCTCTCGGGCGGGGCGTCCAAGACGATCAACCTCCCGAACGATGCGACCGTCGAGGACATCGAGAGGATCTACCTCGAGGCGTGGAAGCTCGGCATCAAGTCGGTCGCGCTCTACCGGGACGGCTGCAAGGCGTCCCAACCGTTCGAGACGGGCAAGGGTCGCGCCGGAGGGGCTCGGGTGGGGCCGCGCGGACCGTCCCGGGAGCGTTTACCGGACGAACGCAAGGCGATCACACATCACTTCTCGGTCGGCGGGCACGACGGGTACGTCACCGTGGGACTCTATCCGGACGGACGGCCCGGCGAGCTCTTCTTCCGGGTCACGAAGGAAGGGTCGACGGTGAACGGCCTCATGGATTCGCTCGGGATCTCGATGTCGATGGCGCTCCAGCACGGGGTGCCGCTCAAGGACCTCGTCCGCAAGCTCGCCCACCTTCGGTTCGAACCCGCCGGGGCGACCAACAACGCGAGGATCCGGTTCGCGAAGTCGATCCCCGATTACGTGGCCCGCTGGCTCGCGCTCGAGTTCCTGACCGAGGACGAGCGACGCGCGATCGGACTCGAAGGCGCCGCGGAAGGAAACGGCAACGGCCACCTCCCCGCGGCCGGCGCCAAGGCGACGGCGACCCACCCGACGACGGTGAAGTTCGAGACCCGGGCCCTGGACGCGTTCTCCGGTGCCTCGGGCGGTGCGAGCGAGGACGCTCCCTCGTGCGGGATCTGCGGCGGCATCATGGTCCGGTCCGGCACGTGCTACGCATGCACGGTCTGCGGCTCCACGAGCGGCTGCTCGTAGAAGCGCCGCGCTCTTCGCGGCCGTTCGTTCGGGGCCTACGACGACCGACCCGCCGCCACGGAGGGCGTCCGATTTTCGGGGCTCGGTGTCGGCTCGCCGTCGGTTGAGGACGGGGCCACGAAGCGGTTTCCATCGGCCTGGAACCGGTAGTTCCGCAGGCCGAGGGAGAGGACGAGCCCAACCAAGGCGATGACCGCGGTGACCGTGAAGAGCACGACGAATCCCGTGATGGCCGGCACGTTCGCGGGTGGGACCGGCGGCGGAGCGACGAGGACCTGGGCGGTGAAGCTCGCGGTCACCGCCGCCGCGAGCACGGGCCCGACCGCGCTCCCCAGGTTCCGGAACGTCTGGTTCATCCCGGTCTGGATCCCGAGCTCCTTCGGGGATACGGAGAGCACGATGATGTTGGACATCGCGATGAGCACCGCGACGTTCCCGACCAGCGCCGGGACCGCGAACACCATCAGCTCGAGAATCGAGGAATGGAAGAGGACGAGCCCGAGCGCGCCGAGTCCCATCACCGCGAAGCCCGTGAGCATCACGGGCTTTGGCCCCTTCGCCGCGACCCAACGACCCCACAGCGGAGCGAAGGCAAGCATCCCGAGCGCCGCGGGAAGCGCGACTAGCCCCATCTGGAACTCGCTGTAGCCGAAGCCGGGCGAGAACGGGTCCTCGACGAGGATCGTGAGGGTGACGAAGATGAGGAACATCCCGAGACCGACGATCACCCCGTTCACGTTCGAGATCCAGATGTTCCGCTCCTTGAGGGCCTTGAACGAGACGACCGGTGTCGGGGCGCGCGGCTCCCAGTACAGGAAGAACACGGCCCCGGCGAGCGCGAGGAGGAAGAACTCGGGGACTCCCCACGGAATGCCGGCGAGAGTGATGGCCGAGAAGCTCGTCCAGCCCCAGTAGACCCCCTCCGTAAGCCCGAACATCGCCATCGCGAGGGCAAAGCCGAGGCTGCCGATACCGGGGAGGTCGATCGGCTTCGGGGAGAGGTGCGGCGACTCCCGCAGGTACACGAACGCGAGGATCACGAGGATGATCGCGATGGGGGTGACGGTGTGGTAGGTGAGCTGCCAGCCGAACCGGTACGCGATGTACCCCCCGCCGACGAGCCCGAGCGCCGCGCCGCCTGCGAACATCCCCGCGACGACCCCCTGGGCCTGACCGACCCGTGCCGCCGGAAAGACCTCGGGGAGCATGGCGAACGCGAGCGGGAACATGCCCATCCCGAGCCCCTGGAACGCCCGGACGCCGATCAGCAGATAGATCTGGTTCGCGGTGCTGACGCCGAGCGCCGACCCGATGTTGGGCGTGAAGCCGGCGACGCTGACGGCGACGGCGTAGAGCGACATCACGAAGACCAGCATCCGCTTCTTGCCGTACTTGTCACCGAGCTTGCCGAAGATCGGAGTGGCGACGGTTCCGACGAGGAGGTAGGCCGAGAGGATCCAGACGACCGTCGTCGTCGGCGCGTGGTCGAAGAACGTGATGAACGCCCGGAACGCGGGCAGGACCATCGTCTCGACGTAGGTGACCATGAGCGCCATCACCGCGAGAACGATGATCACGGCCCGCGCGGCGTGGGGGTCGTACGGTGTGCCCGCGGCCGTCAGGCTCCGCGCCGGTTCGCTCACGACAGCTCCCGATGGGAGGCGACGCTCGGGTCGAGGCGACGGCTCAGCGCCAGAAAGACCCGAACCGCCGTGGCGACATCCTCCGGCGGCAGGTCCTGGGCCGCTTCGGCCATCAGTCGGCCGATCCGGCCCCAGACGCGAGACTCGACCCTGCGGCCCTTCGGCGTGAGGGAGAGCTCGACCGCGCGGTGGTCGCGTTCGGAACGGTGACGGGTCAGGAGCCCCGCGGCCTCGAGCTGGTCGACGTTCGCGCACACGGTCGGGGCCGATACGAAGAGGTGTCGGGCCACGGTGCTCACGGACGCCGAGCGGAGACCCGAGACGAGATGCAACGCCCAGAACTGCCCCATCGAGATCCCTTCGGCCTCGAGCGTGGGGTGAACCCGGTGCAGGACGGACCCCATGGCCTCGTGGACGCAGGCCACGAGCTGCTCGGCGTCGCTCGGGGAAGCGGTTCGCGGAGCTAGAGCGGTAGCTACCATGAGGTCTCCTAATTATTCGGGGGCTGAATAATTAGACAATATAACCATTCCGCGCCTATGCGAGAGCGTAGCGCGCCAGCTCGACGAGGTCGTTGAGCCCCGGTCGCGAGTCCTCCGGGACGGTCGTGCCTCCCCACGCGACGACGATCGCGCCCGAGGGGAAGGCAGGGTTCCGGCCGGCCTCCTGAGCGCCGAGCGCGCTCGGCGACCCGCGCCGGTCGATTTCGAGGAGGAGCACGAGGGCCCCTAGGGGGCCGGAATCGACCGCGACGCGAACACGCCTCCCCCGACCCCACTCCTCGACCCGCGCCTCCTCGTCGTGGAGATGGGCGATGCGGGCTCGCGGCCCGGCGGGACGCTTCGCTCGCGACGACGCCTCTCGCCAGGCGATCTTCTCTCCGGCCGCGCGGTAGCGCGCGAGGAGGCCGGGGTCAATGCCGAGGGAGACGGTCCTTTCGTTCACGCCGTCACCCTCCGGCCCCGCCACAGGCGACAATCGGGCCGCACCGAGCAGGGACCGCAGACCGCGAGGTCTCGCTCCTTCGGGCAATCCCCGGAAATCCCGGTGTGACAGAGGACGAAGTCATACTTCACCGGGTCCAAGGGGTCGATCCGGCGCAGGGCTTCACTGACCTCCTCGACGGCCACCCACGAACGCGTGCGCCGGTCGGTGAGTCCGAGGTGATAGGCGATCCAGTGGACATGCTGGTCGAGCGGTATCCGGAGCTCACCGGTCGGCACGCGACGCCAGAGACCCAGGTCCGGGTAGCGGTCGCGCACCATCCAGCGAACGAACAACGTGAGCCTCTTGCACGGACTTGCCGCCTCGTCTCGGGGGCTCGGGAAGAGCGCCCGGTACCCCCGGGGGGGAGGACCGAGGCGCGGCCGTAGCGCCTCTCCCCGAAGCACGCGGGAGAGCTCGTCCAAGCCGTCGGCGAAGCCTCCGGCCTCGAGTCCGTCGACGAACGCCGACTCGAGGGAGGGTTGGCGTCGGTAGTAGGCCTCCAGGACGCGCGCAAGGTAGTCGAGCTGGTCGCCTCGGATCCAGCGATGCCGGAACGAGGCCAGGCGACGCGACCGCTCTCGGGCATGGCCCGGGGAGACGAGCCACCCGATGTCGCCGCCAGCGAGCCCGGCGAGGCGGACGATCGCGCCTCGGATCGCGGTCGTGTTGCCGATGGCGAGGGTGGAGGCGAAGACCCCCGCGACCTCGGCGCGCCGGAGGTCCCTCGCCAACGGTCGGACCTCGGAGATCGGGTCGTCCGCGAGCGACCGGTCGAACGGGAACCGGGCATAGAGCTCCTCGAGGTGGCGGGGGAACTCGACGGTGGGACGATGCGACCGCACAGCTCGCTGGGACCCGGGCCGGCATTTACCGTTCGCGTCGCAGCCGAGGTGACCGCACTACTAACTATTCGGAAGGGATAGGGCTACCGAAACTGCTCGATGGAGCTCCGACCGACGATCGACCGGGAGTGGCTTGAACACGCCGCCGTCCGGGACCCCTTCAACCATGCCTACGGCCGCTGGGACCTCGACCATGCTCCCAACCGGGTCCGGTTCGTCTCCGCCCTCGACGGCGACCAAACGGTCGGCTACCTGCTCGTCTGGCTGGGTCACCCCACCCGGACCGTCGTCCACTGGGTGGGGGCCGACCCCCGTGCCCGTGTCCTCGTCGACGCCCTCCCTTCGCGTCCCTTCGTGGCGATCGTCCCCGAGATGTTCCAAGACGTGGTGGTCTCGGCCCGGGGCCCGGCGAGGCCGTTCACGCTCCTGCTGCTCGCGAACGAGCCGTCCGAGAAGCCGAGGGTGAACCCGAACGCGCCCCCTTCGGTCCAGGTCCACCGCCTCGAACGCTCGGACCTTTCGGAGCTCATCGCCTTCGCCGAGCGGCAGTCGGACCCCGTGGCCGCCGAATATCCGACCCTCGACCCGGGAGACGACTGGATCTGGGGAGCGTTCGACCAGGGGAAGCTCCTCGGCGCGGTCCGCGCGGCCGTGCGCCTGACGGACGTATGGCTCGTCGGCGGTGTGTTTGTCGACCCGAGCGCCCGGGGTCGGGGGGTCGGGCGGGTGCTCGTCGAGGCCGCTCTCGCGAGCGCGTGGGAGGCTCGGGCGAGGGTCGGCCTCTACGTTCGGGAGGACCGTCTCGAGGCCCGGCGACTGTACGAACGATTGGGATTCCGCCCCTTCGGACGACGCACCTGGCTCGACCTCGGAGCCGGGTTCTCCCCGTGAGGAGGCCGGAGCCGGCACGGAACGGTCGGGCGGAAGCCCGCGGGAGGGAGAGGCGATGACCTCCAATGCGGAGGCGGCGGAGGTCTTCCGGACGATCGCCGACCTCCTCGACCTTCTCGGTGAGAAGTTCAAGCCCGAGGCATATCGGCGCGCCGCACGGTCGATCGAGAGCCTGACCGAGGACCTAAGCGCGGTCGCCGCGCGCCGCGAGCTCCGCGCGATCCCCGGTGTCGGGGAAGCAATCGCGGAGAAGATCGAGGAGTACCTTCGGACCGGGTCCATATCCTACCACGAGCGATTGAAGCGCGAGATCCCGCCCGGGCTCGTCGAGCTGATGCGTCTCCCCGGGCTCGGCCCGAAGACCGCGCGCCGGTTCTGGGTCGACCTCGGCGTCGAGGGGCCGAACGAGCTCCGGGACGCGATCGCCGCGGGCCGCCTCGTCGGGATGAAAGGCTTCGGGGAGAAGAAGATCGACCAGATCCGGTCGGCCCTCACGGCCGCGGCGGCCGGCCCCGGACCCGCCCGCCGCGCCATCGAGGAGGTCTACCCGGTCGCTCACGCGCTCGTGCGAGCGCTCCGGGAAGGCACCGACGCCGACCGGGTCGAGGTCGCCGGCAGCTTCCGTCGGGCGCGCGAGACGGTCGGCGACCTCGACATCCTGGTCACGTCGAGGGACCCGGGGAAGGTGTTCGAGGCGTTCACGGCGCACCCCCTCGTCGCCGAGGTGAAGATGCGGGGCGAGACGAAGGAGACCGTCGTCCTCACGGGCGGCCTTCAAGTGGACCTGCGCGTCGTGAAGCCCGAGGAGTTCGGAGCCGCGCTCCAGTACTTTACGGGCTCGAAGGACCACAACGTCCGTCTCCGGTCACTCGCCCGCGTCCGGGGGCTCAAGGTCAACGAGTACGGGGTCTTTCGGGGCGAGGAGCGCATCGCCGGGGCCACCGAGGAGGAGGTCTACGCGTCCCTCGGGCTCGCCTGGATCCCACCCGAGCTCCGGGAGGACCGGGGCGAGATCGAGGTGGCCGCCCGGGGGAAGGTTCCTCCGCTCGTCTCCGAGAAGGACCTCCGGGGGGACCTGCACACGCACCTCGCTCCGGACGCGAGCCCGGACGTCGTGGACCGGATCGTCGCCGAGGCCCAGGCGGACGGCTTCGCCTACGTCGGGGTCGTGGTGGGAGGGGTCCGGGCGGACGGGAGCGTCTGGTTCCTGCCGGACGCGACGCGGTCCCGCCTCACGGAGCTCCGACCCCCGGGGCTACGAATCGCCTTTGCGGTCGAAACGGGGATCGGCGCGATACCGAAGGAGCTCGAAGCGACCCCGTGCGACTATCGTATCGTGCGACCCACCTCGATCCCCTCCGAAGGAACGGGGTCCCGTGGAGGCCCCTGTCCGACCGCCGTCGTCGCCCATGTCGGCTCCTCCGTCGCGTCGGACGCGGCGGCTCTCGCGGGGTGGGTCGAGGAGGCCCGGCGGGCCGCCGCCGCAATCGAGGTCGGCCCCGGTCCCGAGCGACTCGACTCGACCGCGGGTCGGCAGGCCCGCGAGGCGGGGGTCGCGGTGCACGTGCCGACGGGCTTGGGAGCGACCTCGGACGACCCGACACGGGCCGTGGCCCTCGGGTTCGCCCGGCGCGCCGGCGCTTCTCCGGCCGGGGTGAGGAACGCCGGCTCGCTGGGAAAGGTCAGTATCGCATGGTCCGGGCCGACCCGGGACCGGACAGGGACTTCGACCGGCCCCCCGAGATCGCGGTCCGGGGGGAGGCGCCCTGCATCATGAGGCAGCTCGTGCAGCGATGCGCCGTGGGCGTCAGCCCGTGTCGCCAGTAGCAATCGGTGCAGAGGGGACGGCCGCACCCCCAGCAGCGGGGGGGAACGGAGGACGCCACAATCGGGGTGCCGCAGCTCGAGCAGGCCCGGGCTCCCGCGAGAGGATTCATCCGAAGCGCCGGAGGCTCGGGTAGGCGACGCGAGCCCGAGACCGGCACCGGGGCCGGAGGCCGGGCGGGGCTCGACGGGATGGGGCGCCGTGGGGGGTTCTCGGTCACCGACCCCCCAGAGGAGGTGTTCCCTCTTTATGTCTAGGTCCAACGGGAAGGCGTTTCCGTTGGAGGGTGAGGTTCATCTAGGAAGGGCCAGCCCCTCCGGAGCGTGTCCAGCGCCCGGGCCTACCCCTCCGCTTACCGCCGCTCGGCCAATCCTCCGCCGAACCGGGCCGCGGAGACCGAGACGAAACGCTCCCACGCCGCGATCCCCGTGGCGATCGTGCTCGTGCTGCTGGGCCTGTACCTGAGCCAGTTCACCGTCCTGCTCACGGCCCTGCTGGGCCTCGTACTGTTCTTCTCGGGAACGTCGTTCCTCTCGACCCGGCTGAACCCGCTCAGCCCGCACTTCTACCTGACACGAAAGCCGTCCTGGCTCGCCATCGGGGTCGTTTTCCTCTCGGCGCTCGGGCTCCTCGCGGCGGCCTTCGAGCTCTACGGGCACGGGATCGCGCCGATCATCCCGAGGCTCTGAGCCCGCGTTCAGGCCGCGACCATCCGCTCGAGGGCGACACGGGCCTTCGCCGCCGTCTCGCTCGGGACCTCGATGCGGTATCGGTCGAGGGCGAGGGAGTCGCGGACGTCCTCGAGGGAGATCTCCTTCATGTAGGGGCAGATCGCGCCCGCGTCGATCGGGGTGAACCGGGTCGTCGAGTTCAGCTTGGCCATGCGGTGGAGGATCCCGACCTCCGTCGCCACGAGCACTTCGGGCGCGTGCGTCTCTTCCGCGAACCGCACCATCCCGTCCGTCGAGAGGATCTGGTCGACGTTCGACATCGCCTGGGTCGCGCATCCGCACTCCGGGTGCGCGATCACTGGCGCGCCGGGGTGGTCCGCGCGGGCCCGCGCGAGGTCCTCGGGACGAAGCTTCGCATGGACGGGACAGTCCCCGACCCACAGGTGCATCGCCCGACCGGTCCGCCGGCGCACATAGTCCCCCAGGAACATGTCGGGGAGGAAGAGGATCTCCCGCCCCGGAGGGACCTGCTCCACGACCTTCACCGCGTTCGAGCTCGTGCAGCAGACGTCCGCCTCCGCCTTGACTTCGGCCGAGGTGTTGATGTACGCCACCACCACCGCGCCCGGGTGGGCCTTCTTCCACGTCCGGAGCTGCTCCGCGGTGATCGAGTCGGCGAGGCCGCAGCCGGCCTTAAGGTCGGGGAGCAGCACGGTCCGGCTCGGGTTCAGGATCTTGGCGGTCTCGGCCATGAACCGAACCCCGGCGAACACGATGACCGAGCGGTCGGACTCCATCGCCTTCCGAGAGAGGTAGAGCGAGTCGCCGACGAAGTCGGCGACGTCCTGAACCTCCGGACGCTGGTAGTTGTGGGCTAGCAGCACCGCGTCCCGTTCCTCCTTCAGGCGGAGGATCTCCTCGGCCACCGTCATCGACTTCGCGATTTCTAGGCCGCGCGGCGTCTTAAGCGAGGGGAGGGGCGCAGGAGGAGGTGGAACGGCAGGGCCGGCGCCGAGTGGGTGAGCCCGCCCAGGCTCACCGCGTCCGCGCCCACCGACCGGTAGAGGGGGACCCGCCCGGGCGTGATCCCGCCCGAGAGCTCGACCCAGCGTCCGCGTCGAAGGTCCTCCCGCTCGAGGCTCCGCACGATCTCCCGGGCCCGTCGGGGGGAGACGTTGTCGAGAAGGAGCGCGTCCGCGCCCGCGCGCGCCGCCGTGATCGCCTGGGTGGGGGTCTGCACCTCCACCTCGACCCGCTCACCGGGCCGCGCCCGGGCACGCGCCCGCGCCACCGCCTCCGGGAGCGAAAGGAGCGCGAGATGGTTGTTCTTGATGAGCACGGCGTCCGAGAGGTCCCTTCGGTGCGGGTGTCCGCCCCCGTGCACGACCGCCGCCTTCTCGAGGTCTCTCAGACCCGGCAGCGTCTTCCGCGTGGCCCACACCTCGAGGGGTCGCCGGGCCCCTCGCGCCCCCTCGACCGCACGACGGGTCTCGGTCGCGACTCCGCTCGCGTGCATGAGGAAGTTGAGGATCGTGCGCTCGGCCGCTAGGATCCGTCGCGCGTCCCCTCGGAGGCGGAGGACGACGGTACCCGGACGGACCGGAGTTCCGTCCCGTCGGGCAGTGACGACCGTGAGGCCCTGCGCCCGCGCGGTCGCCCGCGCGGCCGCCATCCCCGATACGACCCCGTTCGCCTGCGCGAGGACGCGGGCCTCCGCCGGGACCGACCGGTCGAGGAGCAGTCGCGTCGTGCGGTCCCGGGACGCACGGTCTTCCCGGAGGGCGCGTCGGGCCAGGCCCTCCGGGTCGGCCGCGGGGCGCTCACGGGACGTCGGCGTCCCCCTCCCTAACGGCGAGCGCGTTCCTGAGGCGCTCGAAGTCCTCCGTGACGTCGGGCCGGAGGGCGGGAAGGTTCCGGCGCTCGAGCTCGGCGACCCGGCGCCGAGCGCTCGCGCGGTCGCCCCGCGCGTACGAAAGCTGGGCGAGCCGAAGGACCACGTCGACCTCGTCCGCGGGGGCGTTCAGGTCCCGGACCAGACGGTACGCCTCGAGCAGGTCGGCCTCCGCGAGGTCGTACTCGCCCCGGTCGATCGCGATCTTCCCCCGGACGATGATCGACTGGATGAGGCCGAACCGGTCGCCGATCCGCTCGAGGATCTCCCGGGCGCGCTCCGCCTTCTCGACCGCTTCCTCGAACTGCCCCGCGTCGCGGAGGACGTCCGCGGTGTTGAACAGCGCCCAACCCATGCGGCGGGGGTCCTGCGCCTTCTCGGCGAGCCGGATCGCCTCCGAGAACTCCGCGATCGCCTCCTCGTGGCGCGGGGTCGGGGACGGGCTGGTCGTCATGAGGATGCCCAGGAACAGGTGGGCCTGGGCCGATTCCCGGGCGGGTCCCACCCGCTCGAGCGCGACCGCGGCCTCGCGCGCTTCGGCGAGCGCCTGGTCCGGCCGGCCCATCATCGTGAGCACGCTCGCGTGCCGGGCTTGGCCGAGCGCGGTCGCGCGCTCGTTGCCGGCCTCGCGCGCGAGGCGGATCTCCTCGGCGTGCTGCGCGAGGGCCTCCGGGTAGCGGGCCTCGTAGAAGAGCGCCTCGCCGAGGAGCCGGTGGGCCCCGAGCCGGACGAGCATCTGGCCTTCGAGGCCCGAAGAGGAGAGCACCTTCTCCGCGACCTCCGCCGCGGCGCGCCAGTCCCCGCGGTCGCTCAGGACGCGGGCGAGGTAGATCTCGAGGGTCGCTCGGCTGCGCGGAGAGAGGCGGGGGTCGTTCTTCCCCCGGTCGAGGAAGTCGCGGAGGATCCCTTCGGCCTCTTGTAGGCGACCGAGCTCGTTCGTCATTCGCGCGAGCTCGAGCACGAGCTCCGACTCTCCGTCGCGGTCGTCCGAGTTCAGGTCGCGCTGGCTCTCGAGCGCGCGGGCGAGGTGGTCGCGGGCCACCTCGGGCGCGAACGAGCGGTCGGCGATCTCGGCCGCGATGCGGTTGTACTGGACCGATTGCTCCTCCATGCGACCCAGGTAGAAGTGGCGCGCGAGCGCGTAGATCGTCGTGAGGTCCGCGCTCCCCATCGCCTCGAGGGCCTTGCCGGCCCGCCGGTGGAGGAGCAGGCGGCGACTCTCGGTGAGGCGGCCGTACGCTTCTTCGCGGAGGCGGTCTTCCGGGAACGCGAGGAGCTCTCCCGGTCGCTCGTAAAGAAGGCCCTGGCCGACCAAACGGTCGACGGCTTCCGCGAGGCGCTCCTCGTCCTCGCCGCTCGCGCGCAGGAGGAGGGCGAACGGGAACTCGGCCCCCAGCACCGCGGCGACGTCCAGCGTGCGATGGGCATCCTCGTCGAGGGGCGGAAGGGCGGCCTCCGGCCGGCCCGCGGCCTCGGACACCGAGATCCGACGGTCGAACTGCTGCAGGAGGAGCGGGTTCCCGCCGGTCTCGGAGTAGCGTCGCGCGACCTCCTCCGGGGAGAACTCTCGGGACGGCTCGTTCATCCGGAGGTAGTCGGCGACCTCTCCCGACGTCATCGGGCGGAGGACGATGCGGCGGGCGTGGGTGGCGCTCTCGAACCCCTCGAGGCGCGCCCGTCCGGATTCCGAGAGCGACGCGTACGGACGGCTGGTCGCCAGGATCCAGAGGGGACGGTGGGCGAGCTGGTTCGCGAGGAATTCGACGGCGGCAAGCGACGACTCGTCTGCCCGGTGGAGGTCCTCGAAGATCAGCACCACGGGACCGTGGCGGGTGAACTCGAGGAACTGCTCGGCGATCCCCGTCAAGACCCGCTCCCGGGAGGACTCGCCACGCTCGTCGGTCTCGCCGAGGACCTCGAGAAGCCGCTCTTCCATACCGGTGGGCACCGGGAAGGCCGGCTCGCCGAGCCGCGGAGCGAAGCCGATCAGGAACTGGTCCCGGCCGAGCAACGGGGTCTCGGTAGGTCGGAGCGTCGGGTCGTCGTGCGCGCTCTGGATGACGGAGCGGATCAGCGAGAACGGAGGCGGGTCATCGAGCGCGAGGGCCCGACCGAGCAGCACGCGGACCCCGCGGGCCCGGATGTCCCGGACGAGCTCCGCGACCAGGGCGGACTTCCCGACCCCCGTACCGCCCACGAGGAGCGTCACTCCGCCCGTGCCCGCTCGTGCGTCCTCGAACCGACGGTGAAGGGCTTCGACCGTCTCGACCCGGCCAACGAACGGGCGAGCGGGCCCGGCTTCGGCCGCCATCGTTCTCGCCCCGAGTAGATGGGGCGGACCGAGTATTTACGTACGCGTCCGAGCGGCTTTGAGGAACGGAAGCGGCACAACCCGGCCCGCGACCTCGCGGCCACGGAGTTCGAGGGTCAGCGCCGTTCCGGGCGGGGTGAGCTCGGGCGGGAGATACGCGAGGGCGATTCCCTTTCCCAGCGTGGGAGAGAGACCTCCGCTCGTCACCTCGGTCACCGGCTTACCGGCCGACCGGATCGGCGTGCCGTGGCGCGGGATCGCGTCCGCCTCTCCGACCTCGATCCCGACGAGCCGGCGCTTCGGACCCTCGGTGCGTTCCTTCTCGAGCGGCGGGCTCCCGACGAACACGTGGTCAAAGTCGACGAACCGGTCCTGTCCGGCCTCGAGCGGAGTATGGTCCCGGTGGAACTCCTGCCCCGAGAGGAGGTATCCCTTCTCGAGGCGAAGGGTGTCCCGCGCCCCCAGGCCGCACGGCACGGCGCCCGCGGCGAACAGACGCTCGGCGAGCGCGTCCGCCTCCGTCGCCGAGACGAAGACCTCGTAGCCCAGTTCCCCGGTGTAGCCGGTCCGGCTCACGAGCAACCACTCCTCGAGCGCGCCGGGCACGTGAAGCCCGAGGCGGCCGGAGCGCGGTCCGCTGCCCTCCTTCTTCGGGAAGAAGCGCACGTGGTAGAACGGAAGTCCCGAGAGGTCCCAGGGGAACAGCGACTCGAGGACCTCACGCGACCTGGGTCCCTGGACCGCGAGCAAGGCCACCGGGCCGTTCCATCGACCGATCGTCGTGTCGGGCCCGCGATGCTGGCGCAGGATCTCCTCGATCTCGTCCGCTCGGCTCGCGTTCGGGACGACCATGAACGAGCGGGTCAGCTCTTCGCCGGTATCGACCCGGCTGATGAGGAGGTCGTCCACGATGTACCCCGTCGCTTCGAGCAGGAACGTGTAGCGGACCTGCTCGGGAGCGAGGGACGGGACGTTCGCGGTCGTCCGCCGGCCGAGGAGGTCCGCGGCGTGGGCCCCCTCGACCGTGAGGAGGCCCATGTGGGAGACGTCAAAGACGCCGACCCCCTCCCGGACCGCGCGGTGCTCGGCCAGGATGCTGGTGTAGTAGAGGGGCATCTCCCAGCCCGCGAACGGGACGATGTGGCCCCCGTGCCGGCGGTGGAAGTCGTAGAGGGCCGTGCGACGGAGCGGGGCCGCGGCCGGGGGAGTCGGGTCGGTCATGTGACGATCTCCGCGAGACGCCCTTGTTCGGACGCGAGGCGGATCTCGAGGGCGATCCGACGGCCGCTGCTCATCGGCGTCCGGTAGAGTGCGTTTCCGTACGGATGGCCGAGCGCGAGGTGGACGTTCGTCCCGCCTCCGATCCGGGCCGCGACGTCGAAGACCGTCGGGTGCCCGTTGCGGTCGATGCACGTCTGAAGGCAGAACGGACCGAGGATCCCCGGTGGGTACTGGGCGCGCGCGGCGTCGACGAACTTCTCCCCCATCCGGAACACTTCCTCCAGAATGGACTCCCGTACGGTGAGGGTTCCGTGACCCACGACCGTGTACTCGGGGATCCGGTCGGAGTCGTTGAGCTCGAGCTGCTGCGCGGCCGGCAGGCGGACGAGCCCGTCGAGGTTGCTCTCTCGTCGCTCGTCGACCCCGAGCAGCTCGAGCCCGTCCTGGCGCGCGACGAGCGGGGAAAAGAAGAAGTTGAAGTTGAACACCGGGCCGAGGACGTACTCCTCGATCCGCGCGGTCGCGAGGTCGGCCGGAGCGACCGTCCCTCGCGCCACCAACCGTTCGACCTTCGCGCGGTACGCCTCGGGGCTGGCGACGGTGAAGAACCCGCGCTCGAGCCGGCGGGTCGCGTGGGGGAGCTTCACGATCGCAAGGCGGTCGATCGCGTCGGGGCTCGGGATCCGGTGAGGGATGGCGATACCGGCCCGCTCGAGGAGCGTGTAGTAGTTCTCGCGCTCGCTCCGTTCCTCGATCCTCAGCATGAGGCGCGACCCCACGATCGGCACCCGGAGGTCGTCCTCGATCGCGGAGAGGGGAACATAGGAGCTGAGCGCCCGGTTCGGGACGAGCACGACGCCCGCCGAGCGAAGGCGGTCCTGGACCGCCGGAGACACGATCTCGGCGAACTTCGAAAACGTCCAGACGGCGTCCACACACCCCCGCGTCCGCGTGCCGTCGGCGGCTCGCACCGTACGGAAGTACCGGGTGTACGTCGCGTCCCGGCCGGCCTCCGCGAGGATGAGGCTCGAAAGACCTTCGGTAACCGCTCCGTCGGCGACGTCAATCGCCGAGTGAGAACCGACCGTTCCGACCACCGGTGGGGACGGATATCGGGCGACGAGCGCTCGGACTTCCTCGAGAGAAAGGGGCATGGCGGACGGCACGGTCAGAGGAGCTTAAGCGCTCGCGCCACCCGCTCCGATGAGAGGGGGAGCTCGGTGACGTGCGCGCCCGTCGCGTCGCGGACCGCGAGCGCGACCGCGGCCGCCACCGGGATCATCGGAGGCTCGCCGAGCCCCTTCGCGCCGGACGGCCCCGCTCCCGGGAACCCCTCGATGAGCGTTACCTCGACCGGGGGGACCTCCCCTATCGTCGGGATCCGATAGTCGAGGAGACTCGGGTTCAGGAGGCGCCCGTCCTCCGACCAGAGCGCCTCCTCGGTGAGCGCGGTCCCGAGGCCCATCACGACCCCGCCCTCGACCTGGGCCGGGGCGGTCGCCGGGTCGATGATCGTCCCGACGTCGTGGAACGCCGCGTACCGGGTGACGCGCACCGACCCGGTCGCCCGGTCGACCATCACCTCCGCGGCGTGCGCCACGCCCGTGAAGTCCGTGTACGGGTAGAACGTGCCGACCTCCACCTTCCGCTCGTCGATCGTACCGGATTTCCCGTAATGCCGGCCGCTCGCGACGATCCCTCCGCCGGCGCGCTCCGTGGCGTTCAGGAGATCCCGGATCGGTCGCCGGGTCGACCGTTCTTGCGCCACAATCTCCCCCGCCTCCACCTCGAGGTGGACGGGTCCCGAGACGCCGAGACGCGTTCGGAGATCGTCGAAGAGGGCGTGCGTCGCGTCCTCGACCGCGCGACCGAGGGCCGCGGTCGTGCGACTTCCGAAGACCCCCGAGTCGAACGGCGCCCGGGAGGTGTCCTCGTACTCCACGGTGACCCGGTCCCGCGGCAGGCCGGTGGACCGCGCGGCGACCGACGCGATCCCCGCGACCACGCTGCCGCTCCCGATCTCCCGCTCCCCCTGGACGACCGCGAGGTCGGTGGGCGAGAGACGAAGACGGACCTCTCCCCCCGCCCCGGTACCCGTCGACCAGAACCCGACCGCCACCCCGACCCCGCGGTCCGGGAGGGCTTCGGCGCGCCACCGGGCCGCGGTGGCTCGCGCCTGTTCGAAGGCGGTCGGGAGGCCGAACGGGCCGACCTTCTGGCCCAAGGGCGTCGTGTCGCCCTCCTTCCACAGGTGGGCGGCCCGGAACGCCAGCGGGTCGAGCCCCGCTTCCCGGGCGACGTGGTCGAGATGCGACTCCAGGACGAAGACGCACTGCGGCGCGAACGGAGCGCGATGGGGACCGAACGCCGGCTTGTTCGTCCGCACGGCATACCCCTCGACCTCGAACGCGGGCGTGCGGTACGGTCCGAGCAGGAAGCCGATCGAGAAGCCGGTCGCGAAGTCCCGCCCGGGAAGGGAGGTCCCGACGTCGAGGAGGAGACGGACGCGCCGCCCGACGATCCGACCGCCCGTGACGGCGGTCTCCATGCGGAAGACCGCGGGAAGGGTCGTACGTCCCAAGAGGAACTCCTCCCGGTACCCTAGGGCGAGCTTCACCGGCCGACCCGAGGCTCTCGCGAGCAGGAGGGCGTACGGCTCGAGGAGCGCCGCGCCCTTGCCTCCGAAACCGCCTCCGACCCAGGTCCCTTCGACCACGACCGATTCCTCTGGGACCCCGAGCAGCGACGCGATGTCCTCGCGCGCTCCGAACGGGGTCTGCGTCGAGGTCCGGACCCGCCACGTCCCGCCGCTCGCCTCCGCGAGGCAGGCGTGCGGCTCGAGGGCGACCGGGTGGACGCTCGATGTCCGGTAGGTCTCCCGGACGACCGTCTCCGCCGTCCGGAAGACCGCGTCCACGTCTCCCTCTCGGGCCCGTACGTGGGCCGCGATGCGCTCGGGCCCCTCGGCGTTCGACCCCGGCCACTCGGGGAATACCTCCTCGAGGTCGGAAACGACGGGGAGCGGTTCGACGTCGACGCGAACCGCGCGCGCCGCTTGGCGCGCGAGTTCCCGGGTCGGCGCCGCGACCGCGGCGACCGGCTGGTTCCGGTAAACGACCGTGTCGGTCGGGAAGAGGGGGCGCAGGGGGTCGCCGGTCGACCCCGGGAGAAGGGTCGCGAGGTCCGCCGCGCCGATCGCGACGACGCCGTCGAGGGCGCGCGCGGGCGATAGGTCGACCGAACGGAGACGTCCGTGGGCGACCGGCGAGGGAACGAGCGCGGCCCACAGCATTCCCGGAACCTCGAGGTCCATTCCGTACACCGCGGAGCCCTCGAGCTTGGGGCGAGCGTCGGGCCGGGGAGAGGAGGAGGTCACGGACCCTCCGCTCGGAGGAGCGCGACGGCACGGGCGATCGAGAGGTAGCCCGTGCATCGACACAGGTTCCCGGCGAGGTCCGCGAGAAGCTCCTCCGCACGGGCCGATTGGCCGCGCTCCCGGAGGAGGCCGACCAGGGCGACCACGAACCCCGGGGTGCAGTACCCGCACTGGAGCGCTCCGGCTCGGGCGAACGCATCCTGAACGACGCGGCCGACCGGGTCGTCCGCCATCCCCTCGATCGTCGTGAGGGACGAGCCTTCCACCTCGTGCGAGAGGGTCAGGCACGAGAGCGTCGAGGTCCCGTCCACGAGCACCGTGCAGGCCCCGCATTGTCCGCTGCGACACCCTTCCTTCGTTCCTTTGAGACCGAGGCGCCAGCGAATCGTGTCGAGCAGGCGCTCCGACCCCGGAACGTCCTCGAGCGAACGGACCCTGCCGTTCACGGTGAGCGCGAGAGAACGGGCCGTCATCGGCCTCCGTTCGCGGACGGGACGGCGCTCCGCACGGCCCGGTCGAGGAGCGTCCCGACGAGATACCGTCGGTACTCCTCGGACGCCCGGCGGTCGGTGACGATCCCCGGGCGGCCGGTCGCCCGCTCGGCGGCGTTACGGACCTCGGCCTCGGTCGGGGACGAAGACCGGAGGCACGCCTCGGCCTCGGGAAGGCGGAGCGCTCGGGGCGGGATCCCGCCGACGGCGAGCCGCCAACGACCGTCCGAGGGCGAGTACGCCGCGGCGACCGCGACCTGCGAGATGTCGTTCGCCGGCCGGACCCGCTGCCAGAGGTAGGCGGACGGCCTCGGCTCCGGGAACCGAACGGACCGGATCAGCTCACCGGACGCGAGCGCGGTGCGATACGACCCGAGGACGAACTGGTCGACGGGGACCGTGCGCGCGCCGGTCGGTCCGACCAGGTCGACCTCGGCGTCGAGCGCGAGGAGGACGGGGATGAGGTCGGAGGAAGGAGCGGCCCGGCCGAGGTTGCCGCCCAGGGTAGCGCGGTGGCGCAACGGGACGCTGCCGACCGCACGAATCGCCTCGAGGAGAGCGGGATGTCGCGACGCCAGGTCGGGGTCCTGCTCGAGCGAGCGCAGGGGCAGGGTGCTCCCCACCGTGAGCGACGGGCCGTTCCAATCCAAGGTACGCCAGGGGAGACGACGGAGGGATACGACCCGCCGCGGAGATGCCTTCGCTCCGTCCAGGGCGAACAAGAGGTCCGTACCTCCCGCCAGGACCGCGACCTCGCCCGGCGCCCCTGTCCTAAGCTCCGCGATCGCCGCGTCGACGCTCGACGGAGCGACGAGGGTGAACGACGCCATCGCGGCGGGGGAGCGCGACGCGGGAGCTAAGGGTTTCGCGCCGCGGGCGGGGGCCTCAGGCCTTCTTTTTTATCCGATGAGAGGTTTTGGCAACCGGATCCCATGCCATTCGAACTCGCGTTGCGTTACAGCACTCCTCTCACCCCGATCACCGACCTGGACGAGGTGCTGCGCGAGTTCCTGCGGCTCGTCGGCTACCTTCCGGAAGGCGAGGAGGGTCGCGGCTCCGAAGGACCGGTAGCGCAGAGCCTCGCCTATCGGCTGGTGCGCGACTGCCTCCTCAAGGACCCGACGAAAGCGTGGTACGTGGACGAGCTGACGGCGGTGCTGAAGACGTCCAAGCCCACGGTCTACCGGCATGTCAACAAGCTCAAGGCGCTCGACCTGCTGGAGGAGGTGGGAGGGTCCACCGACGGGAAGGGGCGGAAAGGGTACCGGCTCCGATACGGGAACCTGGCCCGCGCCTGGGACTTCACGGAGGCCAATGCCCAGAACGCCCTCCGCCGCTATCGGGAGACGGTGAATCACTTGCAGACGTTGGTCGAGAAGAAAGCGTTCGAGATTCCGCCGAAGGTCGCCCCCGCGCCCCGGGCCGCCGTGCGAGAGCGAGGAGGGACCCGATGAGCGCGCCGGCGAGTGCGACGAAGCGACCGGCGATCGCCTTCACCCCGGGTTCGAAGATTACGGTCCGGTCCGCGGGCACCGAGAGCGCAACGATTGTGTCGACGGGCACGTTCCGGGGGCTCGTCTCGATCGGCGGGGACAACGCCCTGGCCATCGAGCTCGACGGGTCGGGCGGGGACGAGAAGGGACGGGTCCGCCTCGTTCCCGTACCGGCGATCCTCGCGGTCGACATCTTGGAGGCCGTCAGGGCCGACGAGGAGAAGCGGATCGAACCTCCGCAGTCCCCCGGGTACTTCGGCTAGTCCGCGAGGTCGGCGGGGGACGGGCTTGCTGGGAGTTTCGCCGCGGCAGAGCTCCGCGATTTCGAACCCAGGTCGCTGGCTTCGAAGGCCAGCAGGATAGTCCAGGCTACCCCACAAGCCCGCCGTCCTTCCACGGGACGCCGGCTATTTGGACGTTCCGGATTCCCCGTCCCCGGTGTCCGGAGGGGCCGACGGACCGGGAACCGACGCGCCGTCCTCGCCGGTCGCCGGGGTCTTCGGTCGGAATCGGTCGAGCGTCGTCTGGGCGATGGTCCCGGGGAAGAGCGTCGCGACCGAGTCGGCGAGGAGCTGAATGCGCTGCCGGACGTACGGGGTGATCCCCTCCATCGCCCCGAGACGCTGCGAGAGCGGGAGGTACTTGCGGACCGACGCTTCGTAGACGGTCGAGAGGAGCTCTCCGTCGCACCGGCCCCCGGGACGCGGCGCGACGCACCGACCCGAGAGCGGGGGACGGCGGTAGGTGACGTCACACTCCTTGCACCGGAACTTCTGAGTTCCGAAGCTCTTGAGGTTCCCCATCACGTCGGGAAGGAAGTGGGCGTTCAGCACGAGCGTGACCGCCTCGGCGAGGTCGACCGCCCGGATCTGCGCCGCGAGCACGATCGACCGCTCGACGAGCTCGGCCATCGACCGACCTTCGCGGTAGGCGGAGCGCGGCGGTCCGCCTGCAATGCGCTGGGTGTCGTGCGTGAACCCGTACCCCGAGAGCGAGCGGGAGGAACCAAGGCGATGACCGACGAGGTCGAGCAGCGGCTCGATCTCCTTGGGGTCGCGCCGCTCCGCCGCCGCCCGGTAGAGCGCGAGCGGATAGTGGCTCGACACCTCGACGTTGTGCGCTTCCTTGTCGACCTCGGTGGCCTCGAGACGCGTCGTCAGGACGAGCGGCTTGTCCATGAGCGCGCCCCGACTGTCGGGTAGGTAGGACCGCGAGAAGTTGAGCAGCGCGTCGAGGAGGAGCGTCACCGAATCCTCGTCGCCGTCGCAGTTCCGGCGCTTGGCGGCGTGGAACACCGGATGCGCGAAGCACGCCTCCGCGTTCGTGAAACCCAGGAGACGGCCCGCGACCCCGCCCGAGGTGTGGGGCGCGAGCGCGACGACGATCTGACCGATGAGCTGCTCCGGCCGCTCGGCCCGGTAGTACGGCTCGACATCGTAGAGACGGACCAGCTCGTCGTCCACGAACTGGGCAAGACGGGTGAGGTACGTCCCACAGGAATGGGCGACGATGAGGTCCTGGGGAAGGAGCTCGACCAGCTGCTCGTCGTCGGTGAGCGGTGCGCCGGACCAGTCTCGGGCGTACCCCAGCCGTCGGAGGGTTGCGACGTCGGTCCCGATCTCGGCCGGCCGGAAGTGCGTGAGCGGGAGGTCGGTGAGGTCGAAGCGGGCGGTCCCGTCCTGGTAGACCGAGATCGCGTGAAAGGCGCGGAGGATTCCCTTCTCGATCGCCTCGGGCACCTTTCCCGGGGACGTGAGTCCCTTGACCCCTTTCACCACCGGGGGTTTACCGAGGTGCAGGCGCTCGAGCGCATCGCTCCAGAGACGAGCGACCGGCAGGGGCTCGGAGATGATCCGCCCGGTAGGCTCGGTGTGGGCCCCGCACGGGCACCGGGTCCAGACCGTCGAGCGACCGCACGCCGGGCAGCTCCGGACCCCGAGGTCGACCTTCACGCCTTCGCGCATCGTCCGGCGGGCCGCCTCGGGGAGCGAGCGGGTGGCGCCTCCCGCGGTCCCGACAGGGAAGAGTCCGTGGACGTTCGGTTGCATGCTGCGGTGGTAGGCCTTCTCCGGACGACCGACCCGCCCGCCGACCCGCGACGGTCCCCGGGCCCGGACCGGGACCCCGGCGAGACGGCTCACGTAGGCGAGCGCGTCCTCCTCGACCGGGTCGAGCGGCGTGCGACGGACCAACAGCTCTCCTTCGGGCGCGAGACCGAGGCCCCCGACAAGCGCCGCGGAAGCGTCGGGCTCCCCGCGAAGGTCGTCCCCCCCGACCGGGGCGAAGAGGAAACCGAGCCGCACGAGGACCTCCCGCCACAACGGGTCCGCGGGGATGACGAGCGTCCCGTCGACCCAATGGCCGCTGCGCTCGACGAACTCTCCGAGCGCCCGCACCTCTCCCGGCGTGAGGTCGTGCCAGAAGAGGAGCCAACGAGGGTGGAGCGGGACCCGATATGTTTGGGAGACTCGCACGGCGTCCTCGTACGTGGTGACGCCGATCCCCTCCGCATCCGTGGCTCCTACCGCCCGAAGTTCCTCGAGGTGCCAATCGAGCGAATACCCCGGGGGCACGAGGGGCCGGTTGTTCTCGAGGAACTCCCCGAACGAGACCAGGATCTCCCCGAGGTCGATGATCCTCCGCACTCTCGGCCGGAGCTCCTGCGCCCGCGCGAGGTCGTGGACGGCCGTGACCGTACCGTCGTCGAGCTCGACGATAGGACCCTCAATCGTGTCGCAGACCCCCATCGCCGTCGCCTTACCGGGGTACTCGAGCTTGACCTGGGTCCCGATCGCGACGAAGTTCTGGAGGAGCACCATCGTCGCCGGGTTGATCGCGCACGCGGCGAGTCCCGTCGTGCGGGCTCGGCCGTAGACGAGCCGAAAGCCTCCGGGGTGGTTCGGGTGCGCGAGGACCGGTCGGCCCCCGACCGAGTCCTGGAGGTACTTCGGCGTCCGGGCCTCCTCCTCATCGTTCGTATGATGGCCGAGCTCCGAGAGGAACTCCCAACCGTCGAGCCCGAGCTTCTCGACGATCTTCTGGAGCTTCGCCGCCTTCTGGCAGAGACCTTCGGCGATGACGAGGCACGCCCCTCCGCGGATCCCGTTCGTGGGGACGCGGGGGAGGTTGCGGAACGCGCTGACCTCCGCGTCGCCCTCGGTCGCCTCTCCCGAGATCGCCACGGGAACATGGCGAACGACGAGGTCGATCTCCTCGGGAGTAGGAACGTACTGGAGATGCTGATGGTACTTGTAGAGCGGGATCTCCTCCTTGTACCGCCCCACTTCGTCGGGCTCCGGACGGAAGGCGGACAAGCCGAGGTCCCGGCGGACGACGTCGGCGAGCAGCACGCTCAGCGCTTGGGCGGTCCCGCCCGCGGCCCGGATGGGGCCGGCGTAGTAGAGCTCGATGTACGGGCCGTGCTCACGGTCCTCGTGCACATGGACCTCGGCGAGCCCCTCGAGCGGTGCGACGAGGATCCCCTCGGTCAGGATGGCAAGACCGACGCGGAGCGCGGCCTCCACGCGCGCGGCTGTCGACTCGCCCCGTGCCGGGTCGCGCGCGATCCGCCGGGCGATGGTCAAGGCGACTTCCTCGCGGGGCATGGTCGCGGCGAGCGCGCGGATCTCTACCGAGATCCCCTCGATCCCGAGGTGCGAGAGGAGCTTCTCGACGCGCATCGCCATGTCCTGCGCGCGCGGGATCTCGGGAACGATCTCGGGGTCGAACCCTACGTGGCGGGCCTTTTCCGCGACCGCATACGCGCGGTCGACCTCGGCCTCGACCGAGCGAAAATACGACTCCACGAGCGTGCGAGAGAGTGGGCGGTCATAAACTCGCGTGCTCCCGTCGCTCCTCCCCGTCGCGGGAAACGCCGAAATGCGAGCGGTCGCGCGTCGGGTTTTAGAGGCGGTTCATTCCTTGCGCAGCTTCCAGATCGTCTCGAGCGGCCAGGACCGGCCCCAGTCCGCATCGGCGCGGGAGAGGTACGTCGACCGCCGACCGGGGGTCGGACGCGTTTCCACCAACCGTTCCACGGTGAGACCGTTCCTCCGGAAGAGGTCGATCCAGGCTCCGTACGGGAGCTGGAACTCGACGGCCGCGTCGCTCCCCAGGTCGATGCGATGGCTCCCGAAGTACGGCCGGATCAGGCGGCGAGATTGTCGGTCCTTCGCGAGGTCGAGGGTGACGTACCGCAGCGGACTGGCCGTGGCGAAGACCAGCCGCCCTCCGTGACGCAGCACACGGACGCACTCCGGCACCGAGCGCATCGGGTCGGCGAACGTCATCGCGCCCCAGTCGCAGAAGACGAGGTCGAACGCGGCGTCCCGGAACGGAAGCCGTTCCGCGCTGGCGCGCACCAGGGGGAAGCGAACGTTGGACTCCCGCTGGAGCTCTCGGGCCCTCGCGAGCTGGACCAACGAAAGGTCGAGGCCCGTCGGCCGGGCCCCTCCGCGGGCCAGCGCGATCGACCAGCGGGCCGCGCCGCAACCGAGCTCCAGGACTGCCTTCCTCCGCGTATCCCCAAGAAGACCCAACTCACTCTCCGGTACCCGGAATAAGCCCCACGCGGTGGCGGACGTTCCGCCTAGGACACGGGCGTGACGACGGTCGTACCCCACGCTCACCCGGTCCCAGACCGTGCGGTTGTGGCGGATGTGCCCGGTCGAACCCGCCGCCCGGCTCCGCGGGCGCTTTTGCTTGCGTTTGCGATCCATCCGGAACCTCGGACCCGGACGTTTCGGATAACCCTCGCGGCGGGGGTGCCGGGCCTCCCCTACGCCTGGCGCCGGACGAGGACCATGGCTCCTCCCAGGGTGAGCGCGGCGTAGATCCCGAGAGCGAGAAGGTCGACCGCTACACCGGCCACGCCCCAACCCCGGAGCAGGATGTCCTGGAGCGCCCGCGCGGCGTACGTCAACGGCAGGATGTCCGAGATCGGGCGGAAGGAGAGCGGGATCGCCTCGATCGGAAAGAGGGCGCCGGCGAAGAGGATCTGCGGGATCAGGAGGAGCGGGATGAACTGAATCGCCTGGAACTCGCTGCGGGCGGCGGCGGAGAGGAGCATCCCGAGGCCGAGGTTCCCCACGCCGAACAGGAGGAGGACGCCGTAGGCGAAGAGGAGGTTGCCGGTGAACGTCGCGTGGAAGATCAGGAGCGCCGAGACGAAGAGGACCCCGACCTGGGCGAAGACCACGACGGTGAGGCCCACCGCGTGCCCGGCCACGAACTCGGCCGGGCGCAGCGGCGAGGCGAACAGGCGTTCGAGAAGGCCGGCCGAGCGCTCCCGCACGAGAACGACGATCGAGAGCACGGTCGTGATGAACAGGATAGCGAGCGCCATGATGCCCGGGGCGATCGTATCGATGAACGGCGTGCTCGATGACCCGTGGACGTAGTCGGAGGTCAGCCGGACGGGGGACCCCGCGGAGCCGTTCGCCACGAACGCCCTCTCGAGCGCCGTCTCGACCGCGCTCACGACCGCGGCGGCGATCGTCGGGGAGGTACCGTCCAGGTAGAGGGTGATCGACGCCGTCCCGGTCCTCGCCATCGCGGTGAAGTTCGGCCCGATGACGATCGCCGCCCACGCGTTCCCCGAGTTCACGGTCGACCAGGCGCTCGCGTTGCTCCCGGACGAAGTGAGGTCGAGGACGCCGCCCGGAAGCGCGGCCAGGAACGCGGCCCCCGCGGGGCCGCGGTCCTCGTTCACGACGACGGTCGCGATGTGGGTCGGCTGTCCTCCGAAGCCGTAGCCGAAAACAAGCATCAGGACGAGAGGGACGACCAGGACGAAGACGACGGTGCGCCGGTCGTGCGCGAGCTGCCCGAGCGACTTCCGTGCGACCGCGAGGACGCGACGGAGGGCCATCTACCCCACTCCTCCCGTTCGGGCGCGTACCAAGCGGAGAAAGGCGTCCTCGAGGCTCGGGGCGCCAGTGCGCGCTTTCACCTCCTCGGGCGAGCCCGTCGCCAGGATCGCACCGGCGTGCAGGAAGACGACTCGGTCCGCTCGGTTCGTCTCCTCGAGGTAGTGCGTGGTGAGAACGATCGTCTTCCCGCTCTCCGTGAGCCGGTGGAAGTACTCCCAGAACTCCGAACGCAGCTCAGGGTCGACACCGACCGTGGGTTCGTCCAGCAGGAGAAGGTCCGGGTCGGGAAGCAGCGCGGCCGCGAACGAGACTCGGCGGCGCATCCCTCCCGAGAGCTCGGCGACCAGACTTCGGCGCCGCTCCGTGAGGCGGACGAGGGCGAGGACCTCCCGGGACCGAGCGCGCAGGCGCTCGCCGCCCAGGCCGTAGAGGCGACCGAAGAGGTCGAGGTTTTCCTCCACCGTGAGGTCGGTGTACACGGCGAGGTCCTGGGGCATGTAGCCGACCCGCTCTCGGGCACTTCGATGGTCCACGGGCCGGCCGAGGACCGCCGCATCCCCCGTCGTCGGACGCGTGAGACCGAGGAGAATCCGGATTAGCGTCGTTTTCCCGGCGCCATTGGGTCCCAACAGGCCGAGGACGACGCCGTAGGGAATCTCCAAGGTGACGTTGTCGAGGGCGGTCACCTCCCCGAACTTCTTTCCGAGTCGATGGACCGAAATCGCCGGCGCCGCGCCCCCGGCCCCCACTCCGGGCGGAGCCATTTCGGTGGAGGAGGTCGCGGACGCCGTGGGGGGACCGACCGACACGGTCACGCTATCCACGGGCAACGGCGTCCCTTGGATAAGGAGGCGGTGAACGCATCCCGACACCGTCCTCTCCCGTCGGGTCCCCCGTCGAAATCGTCGGGTTTCCCGGCTTCGTGCCCTCGACGCCGCACCGACGGTCGGTTCGTGTCCGGGCCAGTGAGCCGGGGTCGTCTCGCCCTTCTCACCGGGGAGATTTCACCGAGAGCTTCCGCTCTACGCAAACGTTTATGTACGCTTCTCCAAACTGCTTGTCCAGAGCGTATGACGCTCGTCCGACAAACGTGGCGGAGATAGAACGATGAAGTCCATCATTCAGGAAGCGATCGCGAAGCACCAGGAAAACCAGGCCCTGGTCGAAGAGAAGAAGCCGACCGCGCCATCCTATGCCAGCCAGGACGACGCTGAGCTGACGAAGCTGGCGGAGACCCTCAAGGTCAACATCCGGATCGTCGGATGCGGTGGTGGCGGCTCGAACACGATCAACCGCTGCGTCGAGGAAGGCA
>Ga0116137_1000524_pt1 | contig 30994 bp, 24 predicted proteins | sample June2015DPH_20_1_3_FD_88973 | JGI IMG/M metagenome (GOLD analysis project Ga0116137, IMG submission 88973) | Peatland microbial communities from SPRUCE experiment site at the Marcell Experimental Forest, Minnesota, USA - June2015DPH_20_100 | ecosystem: Environmental > Terrestrial > Soil >...
AATAAGCCCCTATGCATCCCCAGTCAGAAAATAGCCGCATTTTCCATCATTTTCCAAATGCAGCGAAATCAGGTCGAAGTAAGTGCCGCCAGTTCAGCGTGTTAGGGTTTACTAGAGGGAGCTTGGGAAGCTTCTATACTGCCATTGTACGACGCCCGCTCGTTTCCCTAGCTCATGAATTATACACAACGAAAGGACCACGGGTACAGACCGTCTATTTTCGAAATCTCTAAAGCTTCAATTTGACTGCCACTCTTGGTGGAGAATTCGGCCCATACTGTGCCAGGGAATGTCTCCGGTGTATCCGTAGCGGAGAGCCACGCTTTGGGTGGAAGACAAGCGCGTCCGGATAGGCGCACGCGCACATCCCTGCCGGATGTATTCGATTGCGCAGCAGGAGGCGCGTGATTTCTTGACGGCTGAGCACCTCTCCGTTAGCGTTGCTCAGAGCCTAAACGGCGGCGCGTTCCGTGCACGGCGCTCCCGCTCGACGGCTCAACCGAGATTGAGGGGAGCCCACCTTGTCTAACCCGATCATTACCCTCACGACCGACTACGGCTTGACCGACCACCTGGTCGGGACGCTTAAGGGCGTCATTCTGACGATCAATCCGGACGCGACCATTGTGGACATCACGCACAGCGTCACGCCGTATGATGTTCTCGATGGCGCGCTGGCGATCGCCTCGGCCTACCGTTATTTCCCGTCGAAGACCATCCACGTCGTGATCGTGGACCCCGGCGTGGGAACCGAGCGGAGACCGCTGCTCGTGAGCGGTGAAACCCAGTTTTTCGTGGCCCCGGACAACGGCGTCCTCTCCATGGTCCTCGAGCAGCAGGAGGATTTGACGGTGCGGCACATCAACGCGGAGCATTACTTTCTTCAACCGCTCAGCAGGACGTTCCACGGGCGGGATATTTTTGCGCCCGTGGCCGCGCGGCTTTCCAAATCGTGGCAACCCGCGAGCATGGGCGACGAGATCCAAGACTTCAAGCGCTTCAGCCTGCCCAAGCCGAAACTCGCCGAAGGCCATCTGACGGGCCTCGTGCTGCGCGTCGACACCTTCGGCAACCTCATGACGAATATCACCATGGCGGACCTGCCCGAGGCCGTAACCAAAGAAGGAGCCCTCAAACTGCGGTTTGGCGAACAGGAAGTGAACAAGCTAGTCGGCACCTTCAGCGAAGGCGAGCCGGGAATTCCGGTGGCGATCGTCGGCTCGAGCGGCTTCATCGAGATCATCGTCAACAAGGGGAACGCGTCGCGGATTCTGAACACGGGCCGCGGCGCACCCGTGGTGATCCCTGTTCCGTAGCCGTTCCTCAGCGGGTCGAGTCTGTGGCCACCAGTTGCGAGCGTGTGCGCGGGTCGAGCCAGTCCCGCCAGGCGTCGCCGAGCAAGTTGAAGGCCAGCACCGCCGTCATCACCGCAAGCGCGGGAAAGATTACGAGGTGTGGCGCATCAAAAAGATGGTTGCGCGCATCGTTGAGCATGGCGCCCCAACTGGGGCGCGGCGCGAGAACTCCCAGCCCTAGGAAGCTCAGCGTGGACTCGGCCAGGATCGCTCCGGCCATGCCGATGGTGGCCTGGATGAGCACCGGCTGAAGAATATTCGGCAGGAGATGCCGCAACAGGATGCGCGCGTGCGAAGCTCCCAGCGAGCGCGCGGCGAGAACAAACTCCAGCTCTTTGACCTTCAGCACCTGCGCCCGCGCGAGGCGCGCGTAGCCGGCCCAGCCGGTCACGACCAACGCAAGAATGACCTTGCCAAGCCCCGGCCCGAGAAACGCCGCGAGCGCAATCGCCAAAAGCACCCCGGGAAACGACAGGAACGCGTTGATCAGCACCACGTTCACGATGCGGTCGAACCACCCCGCGGCATAACCCGAGAGCATCCCGAGAAGCAGCCCCGTCAGGCCGCAGCCGAGTACGACGGAGACCGCCACCGTCAGCGACACCCGCGCGCCGAAGAGCACGCGGGAGAACACGTCGCGGCCGAGTTCGTCGGTGCCCATCCAATGCGCCAGACTCGGCGCCGAAAGGCGCTGAGGAAGATTCTGCGCGGCGGGATCGAACGGCGCGACCCAAGGCGCGAGCAGCGCCGCCAGTATGAGGATCACTGCGGCGACAAAGCCCCAGCGGGCCAGGGCGCTGTGGCGTAGAAACCCGCGGAGGGGCGCAAAGGGGTTCATTCCACGCGCACCCTGGGATCCACCGCCGCATAGAGCAGATCGGTGAGGAAATTGACGGCCACATACGACACTGCGATGACCAGGATGCAGCCCTGCAGGAGCGGATAATCGCGCGAGGAGATGGCCTGCACGGCCAGTCGGCCGATGCCCGGCCACGAAAAAATGGTTTCGGTAACGATGGCGCCGGCGAGAAGCGTGCCGAATTGCAGCCCGAGAATCGTGATGATGGGAATCAGGGCGTTGCGCAGCGCGTGACGAATGAGGACCGCCCGCGTGGAAAGCCCCTTGGCGCGGGCAGTGCGGACGTAGTCGCTCGAAAGCTCCTCCAGCATCGCGCCGCGCACCATGCGGGTCAGAATCGCCGCGAGCGCCGCGCCGAGCGTCGCCGCCGGGAGAACGAAATGGAGCGGCCCTCCGCGGCCGGACACCGGCAGCCAACCGAGATATATCGAGAAAACCAGGATCAAGACCGGTCCCAACGCGAAATTCGGCACTGCTAGGCCAAGAAGAGTGAACACGCTCACGGCGCGATCGACAAGGCTCCCGGGGCGATGCGCGGCAACGACACCGGCAGGGATGCCGATCCCGGCGCAAACCACCAAGGCCACAAAAGCGAGTTCGAGCGTGGCGGGATAACGCTCGAAGATGATGCGCCGGACCGGCGCCTGGAACCTGATGGATCGGCCGAGATCCCCGTGCGCGAGACTTCGCAGGTATTGCGCGTATTGCGTGCGGACGGGGAGATCGAGGCCAAGCGTATGGCGGAGCTGGCTCACCTCCGCGGGCGCCGCTCCCTCGCCCAGCATTTGCTGCACCGGATCGCCGGGAACGATGTGAATGAGGAGAAAAACCATCGTGAGCACGAGCCACAGCGCCGGAAGCGTGTAAAGCATACGAAGGAGAAGGTGGCGGCGCATGAAAATAATCAGCCGGTGCGATGGGCTGTCCGAGTCGGGCCGCCGCTGGCCTCATCAGGCCGCTCTGCGGGTTGCACGCTCGCCTGGGTTTCCGATTCGACATCCACCCGGACATCGGACGCCGGCACCGCCCCGGTCTGGCCTTCGGGCAAGCGCAGTTGTTGGATTTTCACGCGAGCCACGCGGCGGGCATCCATCTCGACCACGGTGAAGCAATAGCCGCCATACTCGAAGGTTTCCCCTCCGCGGGGGATGAAGCCGAGTTGCGCGAGAATGAAGCCGCCGACAGTTGAGTATGCGGGATCGTCGGGCAAGGCGATATTGTACTGAGTCTCGAGGTCGCGGATGTTGAGCGATGCGTCGAAGATCATGGCGCCGTCCGCCAGGGTGAGCGGGCGCTCGACCACGTCGAATTCATCGTAAATCTCGCCGACCAGCTGCTCGAGGATGTCTTCGAGCGTGACCATGCCCAGAATGCTGCCGTGCTCGTCCACGACGATCGCCAATCCGATGCGGCGCGTCCGCAGCTCGCGGAGCAAATCGCTGGCCGGCTTGGTTTCCGGCACGATGAGCGCATCCCGCAAGACGTGCCGCAGGTCGAACTCCTGCGGCGCCAGGCCCTCTTCCAGGCGGCGCTCGCGATCGAGCAGGACCCAGATCATGTCCTTGACGTGGATGAAGCCGAGGACGTGGTCGTCGGCGAGGCGGAAGACCGGCAGGCGCGACCGTTGCGTGGTGGCGAAGACGCGCATCACGTCTTCCAGCGATGCCTCGGAAGAGATCGTGTGCATGTCCGGCCGGGGCACCATGATCTCGCGAACCTGCACCTGGCCGAGCTCGAGGGCGCTGAGAATGAACCGTTCCTGTCCGGGAGCCAAGAGGCCGCGCTCGCGCGCCTGCTGGATTTCAACCTGCAGCTCCTCGGCCGAGTGCGCCACCGAATGGTACATCGGCGCGGCGATACCCATGGCGTGGACCACGCGCCGCGACGCGCCATCGAGCAAGTCGATCACCCAGCGAAAGCTGTGCAGGTACCAGTGAAACGGCCGCGCGATCATCAAGGCAATTCGTTCCGCGCGGGAGAGGCTGATGCTCTTCGGAACGAGTTCGCCCAGAACGACGTGAAAAACCGTCAACAGAAGAAACGCCAAGGTCAGCGCAGCGCCATGAACGATGATCGCGCCGCGCGTGCCCGCGGCGGCTTCGGGAAGCAGGTCGCTGAAGATTCGCGCCAGCGTCAGTTCGCCAACGGCGCCGAGCGCCAGGCTGGTCAGGGTGATTCCCACCTGCACGCCGGAAACGACGCGGTGCAGTTCGTTGAGCAGTTCAAGGACGATCCGCGCGCGTGCGTTCCGCCGCGCCACGAGCTGCCGCACGCGCGACAGCCGCACGGCCACAAGAGAAAACTCCGCCGCGGCGAAAAAGCCGTTCAACGCCACAAGCGCCAGCACCGCCAGCAGTCGAACCGCGATCATGTCAAATCAAGAACTCCCCGCGAGATTGTATCAGGAGGCAGCCGCGAGCGCGCCCCAGCGACCCACCGCCTCGTGCGCGGCCGGTTGCGCCCAACGACAATCGTCCTCTAGACTGGTTTGACGTTGCTTGACAGACTGGGGACATCGATTGCGCCGCATCCTCCACATCCTGCTCGTACTGGCCGCACTGACCTTCGCTGTCGCTGCGGGCGCGCTGTGGTGGCACGTGTACCGCCCCATGCCGCAACTCGACGGTTCCATTGCGGTGCACGGATTGCAGCAGGGCGTGGAGGTAACTCGCGACAACTGGGGCGTGCCCCACATCCGCGCATCCTCATTTCAAGACATGGTCGAGGCGCAGGGCTACGTCATGGCGCAGGACCGTCTGTGGCAGATGGACCTTATGCGGCGCCTCGCGAGCGGCGATCTGGCTGAAATCTTCGGCGCACAGGCACTGCCGATGGACCGGGCCTACCGCACTCTCGGGCTGAGGCGTGCGGCCGAGCGCGACGTTGAGCTGCTCGACCCGGAGTCGCGCGCAGCACTCGACGCCTACGCGCGCGGCGTCAACGCGTTTATCGAACAACATACTCATCGCCTACCCCTCGAATTCTCCGTGCTGCACTACTCGCCGCGTCCGTGGACCCCGGCGGACACGCTGGTCATTACCGGCTACATGTACGAGACGCTGACCAATACGTGGCGCGCCGAGTTAGACCGCGCCAAGGTGACTGAACTCGTCGGTCCCGAGCGGGCCAAAGAACTCTTCAGCCAAGAGTCGAAGATGGACCATTTCATCGTCGGGGGCGATGAAGACGCGGCCAATAAGAAACGCGGCGCACAAGGCGATTCCGACGATGACGACGATGATGAAATCGATACGCAGACCATCCTAAAGGCCGGTCTGCTGTCGCCGCGTGCGGTGCCGGGCCCTGAGGGAGCGCTCTGGCAGTCCGCGCGAGACTGGCTGGAGAATTCGCACGATGAGCTGCGGCCCGGCCTCGGGAGCAGCAACTGGGTGATCAGCGGCGAGCATACCGCCAGCGGCAAGCCGATGCTGGCGAACGACACGCATCTCGAGCTGAGCGTGCCGTCCATCTGGTACGAAGTTCATCTCACCGCGCCGGGCTGGAATGTGAAGGGATTCACGCTGCCGGGAACGCCGCTCGTCATCATCGGGCACAACGACCGCATCGCCTGGGGTTTCACCAACAACGGCGCGGACGTCCAAGACCTGTACGTCGAAACATTCAACACTGCAAACCCCGATGAATACCGCGTGCGCGGGCAGTGGCTGAAGGCGCAGATCATTTCCGAAACGATACGCGTCAAGGGCGCGCCGGAAGAGCAGTTCCTTGTGGTCGTGACCCGCCACGGTCCGATCGTGCATCGCGAGGGAAACCGCGCCTACGCCCTTCGATGGACGGCGCTCGGGCCGGGCGCTCTCGGCTACTCCTACAACTGGCTCGGCCGCGCGCGAAACTGGGAGGAATTCCGCGGCGAGATGAAGCGCGTGTGGGGGCCGGGACAGAACGCGGTCTATGCAGACGTGGACGGAAATATCGGCTACATCATGGCGGCGCGTGTGCCCGTGCGCAAGAAGGGGCGCGGCGAAGTGCCGGTGCCGGGCGACACCGACGATTACGAGTGGACCGGGTACATTCCGTTCGAGGAACTTCCGCAGGCGCTGAATCCTCCGGGCGACCTGATCGCCACGGCCAACGCCAGGGTCGTCGGGCCGAAGTACAAGCCCTATCTGACCGATCGCTGGGAGGAACCCTTCCGCACCGCGCGGATCTACGATCTCTTGCGCGACAAGCAGAGTCTCCGCCCAGCCGATTTCCTCGCCGTGCAGACGGACATCTACAGCTATCCGCACGCGTTCCTCGCCGAGCAGCTCGTTGCCGCGAGCAAGTCCGCGCAGCCTCGCGATCCCCGCGCCCGGCAGATGTTGAAGCGTCTCAGCGATTGGAGCGGGCAAGCGCATGCTGACGACATCGAACCCGGATTCCTCGATGCCGCGGGAAAAGAGTTGCTCGACCTTCTGCTCGAACCTTACCTGGGCAAGGATACGTGGCGGTACCAATGGCGCGCCGTCGTGTTTCTTCGGAAAACGCTCCGCGAGCGGCCACAGCGCTGGCTGCCGCCAAATTTCAAGAGCTACGACGAGCTGCTGATGACCGCCGCGGACCGCGCCGCTGTCGATCTTGAGCGCGCGACCGGGAAGAAGAATCCGGCTGCCTGGACCTGGTGGCGCTTGAATGCGCTTGAAATGATGCACCCAATCGGCCGTGAGGGCGTTCTGCGCTGGCTGCTCGGCGTCACCGGCAAGCCGCAGGCAGGCACGCGCTACAGCATTCGCGCCGCCGAGCCGACGGTCGGGCCGTCCATGCGCTTCGTCGCCGACCTCGGCAACTGGGATCACTCGATCATGGTCATCGCCACGGGCCAATCCGGCCAATGGGGCAGCGCGCACTACATGGACCAGTTTTCATGCTGGTATGAGGGCAAGCCGATTGAGGCGCCTTTCAGCGATGCGGCCGTCGCGAAGACGACGAGGCACCGCCTGACGCTCGCGCCGGCTCGATGAGACGTCGTCCCGCCCGCTCAAGAGCTTTCTGCTGGACCAGGCTCGCATCGCCGGTCTGGGCAACATCCATTCCGCCGAAGCGCTTTGGCACGCCCGGCTCGACACGCGCCGGCGCTCGAACAAGCTCGACCGGGCAAAGGTGCGGTGCTTGCACAAAGCCGTTGTGAAGGTTCTCGGCGCTGCTTTAGAATGCTGCCTCAATCCCGCGCCTGTATTTCGCTGGCCGGATTGGTGGACCAGGGGCTCGAAAAGATTGCCCGCGTGTACGGACGCGAGGGCCAATCTTGCAAGCAGTGCGAGGCCAGGATTTAGCGCATTACCTAGAGTGGGCGCGCGACGTTTTTTTGCCGGCGTTGCGAACGCTAGCAGAATGGCAGATTGGATGGAAACGTGAATGCACCTCCCGGAAAGAAACTTGACCCGGCCAAGAAGGCCGATTTTGAGCGGTCGCTCGCGCGCCTCGAAGAGGTCGTGCGGAAGCTCGAGAGCCCGAACCTTTCGCTCGACGACGCCATGAAGCTTTTTGAGGAAGGCGTGGCGCTCTCGGGCGAGTGCCAGAAGCAATTGGCGGAAGCCGAGGGCCGCGTGGAAATTCTTTTGAAGAAGGCCGACGGGAAAGTGGCGGCCGAACCTTTTGATCCGGAAGCGGAAACGGGCTCGTGAGGCCGCGCATCCTATCGTTCTTATTGATTCAGGCATGAAACTTCCCTCATTTTTTGAAGAAGACATCCAGGCGGTCGACGCCGCTCTGGAGCGGCTGCTGCCCCCGGAGAATAATCCGCCGGCCTCCATTCACCAGGCCATGCGCTACAGCGTGTTTGCCGGAGGGAAGCGCATCCGCCCGATCCTGTGCCTCGAGACCGCGCGGATCTTCGATTCGCCCATCGAAGCAGCGCTCCATCCGGCCTGCGCGCTCGAATTCATCCACACGTATTCGCTCATCCACGACGACCTGCCTGCGCTCGACAACGACGATCTTCGCCGCGGCAAGCCCACTTGCCACAAGAAGTTTGGGGAAGCCATCGCCATCCTCGCCGGCGACGCGCTGCTCACACTGGCATTTGAAACCATCGGCGCCGCTCCAATGGCCGCCGACCGGCGCGCTGCGATCCTGACCGAGGTGGCGAAGTCGGCGGGAACCGTGGACGGTATGGTCGGCGGACAAGTGGCCGACGTCGAGGCGGAAGGCCGGCAGGTGGGGCCGGAAATGCTCGAGTACATCCACCGTTCGAAGACGGCCGCGCTGATCCGCGCGTCGGTCCTTTCCGGCGCGCTTTCCGCGGGGGCGGGAGACGAAGACCTCGTCCGTCTCCGGCGCTTCGGAGAGAAGATCGGCTGGGCGTTCCAGGTGACGGACGACATTCTGGACGTTGAGGAATCCTCGGCGGCCCTCGGAAAGACCGCGGGAAAGGACGCCGCGCAACATAAGGCCACCTATCCGGCCGTGTTCGGCCTCGAGAAGTCTCACCAGTTCGCCCGCGATTTGGCGAACGAAGCCATTGCGCAGCTGGCTTCCTACGGCGACCGCGCCGCGCGCCTCCGTGAGATCGCCGAGTTTCTCGTTCTTCGGCGGGCCTGAGCTGGTCCCACACATGCCCAAGGAAAGACCCGTCAAGCGGCGGCTCGATGTTCTGTTGGTCGAGCGGGGTCTGGCCGATTCGCGCCGGAAGGCGCAGGCCATGATTCTTGCGGGGGAAGTCTCGGTTGCCGGCCAGGCGGCGGCCAAAGCCGGCGTGCTTTTTCCCGCGGACGCGCGGATCGCAGTCAGCAGCCGCCTGCAAAAGTACGCGAGCCGGGGCGGGCTGAAGCTCGAAGGCGCACTCGAGGATTGCGCTCTGAATGTCGCGGGCTTGGTTTGCCTCGACGTCGGCGCCTCGACCGGCGGCTTCACCGATTGCTTACTCCAGCACGGCGCGGCGCGAGTCTATGCCGTGGACGTCACGACCAGCCAGATGGCCTGGAAACTCCAGCGGGATCCCCGCGTCGTGCGCCTGGAGAAGAATGCGCGCGACTTGGCGCCTGCCGATATCTCCGAGCCGGTTGATCTTGTGACCGTGGACGTTTCGTTTATTTCCGTGGATAAAGTGATTGGCCCCGCAGCGCGGCTGGCGCGGCCGGGCGCCGGATTTCTGATTCTGGTGAAACCGCAGTTCGAGCTGAGCCGCGGCGAAATCGGCAAGGGCGGCATCGTGCGCGAACCGGACCTGCACAAGAAGGCTGTCGATCGCGTGCGCCGGGCCGCGGCGACGGCAGCGCTCGAGGTGTTGGGCGTAAAGCCCAGCCGCCTCCCCGGCGCCAAGGGGAACCAAGAGTTTTTTCTCCGCGCGCGCCGCAAGCCCCTGGGGTAGAATTCAGCCTCGGTGACTCCGAATCCAAATCTGATTCGCACCGTGGGGATCTTCTCCCGGCCGAAGCGCGAGCAAGTCGCCGCGGTCGCGCCGAAGCTGATCGAGTGGCTGGGCGCGCAAAAACTCCAGGTCTTCTACGACGAATACACCGCTGTGTGCCTTGCAGACAAGGCGCGGCTCCGCACACCTCACGAGCTGGCCGCGGTGGCCGACTTACTGATCGTTCTCGGTGGCGATGGGACGCTTCTCGCTGCCGCGCGCGCCGCTGCGCCGCGCGGCGTGCCCATTTTGGCGGTGAACCTCGGAGGTCTTGGTTTCCTGACCAGCGTGACGGAGGACGATTTCTACCCCGTCCTCAAAGAAGTTCTCGCCGGGCGGCATAAGATCAGGGAGCGCGCGATGCTCGCGGCGGAAACTTGGCGTGCCGGGAAAGTGGCGGAGCGCCAGATCGCCTTGAATGAGGCCGCGATCAACAAGGGCACATTGTCGCGGATGATCTACCTGGATCTGCACATTGACGGGGCCCACGTCTGCCGGTACCGCGCCGACGGGCTGATTGTCTCGACGCCTACGGGCTCCACGGCGTATTCTCTATCGGCGGGTGGGCCCATCGTTCATCCGTCGGTCCCTGCGTTCGTGGTCACGCCCATCTGCCCGCACACCCTGAGTGACCGGCCGCTCGTGGTGCCCGCTTCAGCACGGATTGAAGTGAGCTTCGAAGGCACTCCGGAACTCGTACATTTGACGCTCGACGGACAAATCGAAATGGAGCTCAGGGCCGGCGATCGCGTGCTCCTGGCAAGGGCCGAAGAGAAATTGAGACTCGTGCGCGATCCGCAGAAGACCTACTATGAAATTCTCCGCAACAAATTGAAGTGGGCCGAGGGATAATCCTCCTCGCCGCTTCGATCCTTGAAATTGGGACGACGGGGCGACCGGCAGGAGTTGCTCTCGGCTCCCCCAGATGAAACTAATCCCCCGATTCGTGGCGCACTAGATCGGCGCGCGATTCGCGGCGCCGGATGACGCGAAATCGTTTGCCTTCGACGAGAACTTCAGCAGAACGCAGCCGGGAGTTGTAATTCGAGGACTGCACGAAGCCGTAAGCGCCCGTGCTCCAGATCGCCAGAATGTCGCCTGGCGCGACCGGTTCGAGCGGCCAGTCGCGGAGGAAGCAGTCGCCGGTCTCGCAGACGGGACCGGCGATATCCACCGGCACGCGCCGCGAGCGGGCGCCGTCGCCTTCCCGCGTGACGCGAGTGATGGGGTGCACGGCGCCGTAGAGCGCCGGACGGATCAAATCGTTCATCGCCGCGTCCACGATCACGAACGTCTTGCCGCGATTCTGTTTGGTGTACAGCACGCGCGTCAGCAGTACGCCCGCGGGAGCGACAATCGACCGGCCGGGCTCGAGGAGGAGGTGACATTTCAGGGGACGCACCATCGCGGCCACCGCGCGGGCGTACTCGGCCCGCGACGGCAGGGATTCGTCAGTGTAGCGCACGCCGAGGCCGCCGCCGAAATCGAGGTAGTCGATGGCGACGCCTGCAGCGGCCAGCTCGCGAACGAAGCCGGCCAGACGCCCGAGCGCGCGGCGAAATGGCGCGAGGCTCGTAATCTGCGAGCCGATATGGGCGCTGATCCCGCGCCACTCGAGCCAGCGTGAGCGGCCCGGGCCAATATAGAGCCGCCGCGCTTGAACCCAATCGACACCGAACTTGTGTTGATGACGACCGGTGGAAATATGCGGGTGCCCGCCGGCGGAGACATCAGGATTCACGCGTATGGAAACGGACGGGCGCGCGCCCCCCCGCGCCACGTTGCGCGCCGCTTCCTCCGCGAGAATCTCGAGTTCGGCTTCCGATTCGACGTTGAAAAGAAGAATGCCGCCGCGGGCGCGCGCTTTTCCGGACGGCGAGTAGGCCAGGGCCTCACGAATCTCCTCGCGCGATTTTCCCACTCCGTTGAAAACGATCTTCTTTCCGGACACGCCGATGCGGCGCAAGCGGTCGAGCTCGCCTCCGGAGACGATGTCGAAGCCGCTCCCCAGACGCGCCAGCAAGCGAAGAAGCGAGAGATTCCCGTTGGCCTTCACAGCGTAGCAGACCGTGTGTGGAAGCCGGGCCAGCGCGCGGTCGAATTCGCAGAACGCTGTTTCGATCGCGCCGCGGCTATAGACGTACACCGGCGTCCCGGCCGATTCGGCCGCGAGGCGAAGAGGCATCTCCTCGCAAAAAACCTCGCCATCCGGCGCACGGCGGTCCCCGGAAGCGCGCCAGCCAAAAAATGGCGTGAAGGCGGCGGGATCGAGCGCTCGCTGGACGGAGCTTTGGCGCACGGGTTTCACTTGACCTTGAGGACCACCAGCGTGCGGTCGTCGTTGAGCGGCGCGGCTTCCGCGAACCAGTCGACGTCGCCCAGGAGCAAATCGGCCAGCTCCCCGGCAGACAGCTCGCTGTTATGTTCGATGGCCTTGCGCAAGCGTTCGGTTCCGAAGAATTGGCCGTTGGACGCAACAGTTTCCGCCAAGCCGTCCGAATGAAACACGAGGATATCGCCGGGATTGAGCGTCACGCTCCATTCATCATAAGTGACGTCCTCGAAAATGCCCAGGGGGAAACCGGCCAGATCGATCTTGTCGCAACGCCCGCCCCGGTACAGCAGCGGTTGCGACTGGCCCGCGTTGGCAACGCGCAGCTTGCGCCGATTTTTCTGCCAGGTGCCGAAGCAGATGGTCATGAAGCGGCCTTCGATGCGGCGTTCGCCGACAAGCTGGTTCATCTGGCGAAGCATCTCCGCCGGCTGGAGCTTTTGCGGGGCCAGACTCCGCATGATGCCGATGGCCACCGCGCCGTAGAGCGCCGCGGCCGTGCCCTTCCCGCTGACGTCGCCGAGCGCCACGCCGAGCTGCTGCGGGCCGTAGCGCAGGAATTCGTAGAGGTCGCCGCAGACCTCGCGCGCGGAAAGATACCGCGCCGCAATGTCGAGGCCGTAGTCTTCGACCGGCACCGGCCGCAGCAGCGCTCCCTGAATCCGCTTGGCGGCTTGCAGTTCGCGCTCGAGCCGGGCCTCATCGCGGGCCACCTGCTGGTAGAGCCGGGCGTTCTCGAGCGAGACCGCCAGGTTGGCGGCGAGAATCGAAAGCGTCTGGACGTGCTCCTCGGTGAAATAGTTGAGCTGCGGGCTCTCGAGGTCCAGCACACCGATGACGCGGCCCTTGTGAATCATGGGGATGGCCAGTTCGGAGCGAGTCTCCGGGTTAACCATGAAGTAGCGCGGATCGGCGGACACGTCGGGCACGCGGACGGGCTGCCGCGCCGTGGCTGCCGCGCCGACAATGCCTTCGCTCGCGGACACCCGGAGCTTGCCCTGAACTCTCTGGCCGTATTTCACGTCCAGGCGGTGCAGAAACAACTTCTGCTCTTCGTTGTAAAGCAGGATGCTGAGGATTTCGTAGTCGATTACGCGCTTGACGAGCTCGGCGGCGCGGCGAAGCAGTTCCTCCACGTCGAGGATCGAGCTGATCTCGCGGCTGACCTCGTTCAGCACGAGGAGCGCATCGGTCTGGCTGCGGACGCGCTCGAACAGCCGCGCGTTTTCGATGGCGATGGCCAGCCGGCTGGCTACCAGGGCCATGACGTTCTGCTGGTCGCGCGTGAAGTAATCGAGATGGCCGCTCTGGATATCAAGCACGCCGACGCACTTTCCTTTGAGCATCAGGGGAACGGCCAGCTCGGAGCGCACGCCCTCGATCGCATTGATGTAGCGAGGATCTCTCGAGACGTCGCTGACCCGCACCGAGCGGCCGGTAGCCGCGGCCGTCCCGGTAATGCCCTGACCGACGGGGACCAGCAAGTTTTCCGCGAGACCGGGCGGAGTGCCGATCGTAAAACGGTGGCGCAGGACGCCGCTGGACTCCTCGAGAAGCAGCACGCCAAAGATTTCATAGTCAATCAGACGCTTCACGAGCGCAGCGGAGCGCGCGAGCACCTCGTCCAAGTCGAGCGAGGCGTTCACCTCCCGGCTGACCTCAGCGAGGATGGCCAGGGTTTCCGCGGGAAGTTCCACTTCCGCGGATTGCTGTTTGGCTCCGGCGATATCCATAGGCGTCTTCGTGTCTTGCGCCAATACCACTCAACTCATTATAGCAGCCCCGTTAGCGGCCTCGGGGGTACAGCCCCAATGAACTAAAAACAAAGAAAATAGCTGGCAGCGTGCGCCGCCCACCCCCTCTTGCGCGGCAACCGCGCTCGCAGCAGGAACCCGTGCCCGATCGCCCTGCCAGCCGAGCCACGCGCCCGAAGAACAACAACGTTTACCGGGCGAAACCTCCGCGCGCGCCCTTCGATGAATCAAGCACGTAGATATCCCGCAGATTGCGAAAGCGCTCGGCGCAGTCCAGGCCATATCCGACAACGAACCGGTCGGGAATGCGAAATCCGAGGTAATCGGGGCGAATGGGCTGGATGCGGCCCTCGGGTTTGTCGAGCAAGACGGCGATGCGCAGCGTCTTCGGGCCACGCCGCTGGAGCAGACCCACGAGGTAATTCGACGTGAGTCCCGTATCGAGGATGTCTTCGACGAGGATGACGTTTCGGCCCTCGATGCCGCGGCCCAGGTCCATAAGAAGCCGCGCCTGTCCCGAGGATTGCGTCTCTCCGCCGTAGCTCGAGACCGCGATGAAATCGACCGATGTCTCCAGGCGAACGGAGCGGATCAGATCGGAAAGAAAAATTACCGCGCCCTTCAGTACGGCGATGAAATGCACCGGTTCGCCTTGAAAATCCCGCGAAATCTCGGCGCCCATCGCCTGCACGCGGTGCCGGACGGCGTTTTGACGCAGCAGAATTCTGAGGCGTTCTTTTGGAAGTTCGATCAACGCGACAGCCGGTCCTTCGCCGAAGCTGGGCTACTCTAGCGCAGGCGAAAAAACCGCACAAGCCGGCCGGCCGTTTGCGCGCGGTGGCCCGTTGCTGCCGTGAGTCCCGCCATCCAACCGAACGCGGGAATGCGATCGCGCGCGCTTCAACGCGCCTCGTCCCATGTTGGCGGTCTTTTCCGCCCGAGCATCACTTCCGCGGCCCAGCACCCCAGGTAGACTGACAGCGCCACCCCGTGCCCGCTGTAGGCGCCAAGCACGAGCACGTGCGCACTTCGCGAGTGGCGTTGAAACACAGGAAGCCACTCTTCGCCAATGAGAATAGGGCCGCCCCATCGATGCGTGAACGAAACGGATCGCAAGGCGGGGTGCAATCCGCGCACGCGCCGTTCCAGGCGAGCGATGAGTTCGGCCGCTTCCCTCGCCGCAACATCAAGCCCCCCGAGATCGCGCCACCCATTTAAGTACACGAGCCCGCTCCCGAAAACGACTCCGTTGTTGGCCAGGAGCCGCCCCCAGAGATAGGGAAGATCGACCGTGTAGAACGGCTTGCGCGACGCGAGCCCCAGCGTTTCGAGCTGCGCGGGTGTAAGCGGTTCGGTCGCGACGGCGAGTGTGAACGTCGGCTCCGCGCGGCCAACGAGGCCGCTCAGCTCCAACGACTGCGCGTTGGTGGCAAAAAGCACCTCATGCGCGCGCACTTGCTTGCCTGAGACGCGCAACCGCAGCGGCTCCTCGAACGCCATGTCCTCAACGCGCGCGTGCTCACAAATCAGCACGCCCCTGCGATCCGCTTCGCGCGCCAGCCCACTCACAAGCCTGCCGGGGTCCACCGTCCCGCCCGGGACCTCTTGTACCGCGCGCAGCGTGCCGGAGTCAGCCCAAGAAATCGGCGAACCCGGGAGGCCGCCATTGCGGCCCAGTTCCCACGCGCCCGGGAGCGTGAGATCGCCATCAACCGCGAGCTCGCTCAACGCGCTGGAAAAGCCGGCCAATACATCGCCGAGCCCGGGGAGATCGCCCGCGGCCGTTTCCGCAAGGACTACTCCACCTGTGCGTCCACTGGAGCCGGCGCCGACGGATTCGGCCTCCAGCAAGGCCACGGTCCTCTGCGGCTCGAGGCGGCGCAACCACGCGGCCGCAGCCAGACCCGTGAAACCTCCGCCAACCACGGCGAAGTCCACTTCCTTGGGAATTGGCCTCGGCACGGGCTGGAAATCAATTACCCAGGGAGGCGTGCCCCAACGCGGTTTGGTCGGAAAGCCAGGCATGCATCACTCTCAAAGAAGCTCAGTGTCAGGATACTCAGATGCTTGGCGCGTTGCACCGGCATCCTCGCCCGCGCGAACAACCGTTCGGCGGACTCTGCTCCTGCCCGTGTGCGGCCCATGGCCATTATCTCGCTGCATGCCGAGCGCGCAACCCCTTGAGAGAGAAACAAATGGTTGGTAGGGGCGGTGGGGATCGAACCATCAGGTTCGCTGCAAACACGCAAGTTATTCATTCTACGTTCTGACAAATCCGACAGAAACGGCAGAAACGCCGAAGTGAAGTACACGGCGGGTACATGGAATCAGACGGAACCTCGGAAGGTGGTTTCACGGTTTGGCCAAGGGAGGAGGAAATAGTGTCTGAGAAATCGACGAGGAAAGAGCTCGATTACGCGGTCGAGTCCAGGACGGCACGGGATCGCTCGGTTTTTCGACCACACATGCAGCGTTGGTCTTGCAATACCCCTCAGGAGCGGTACAATTCGCGCGAATCGTGCCGAAAAAGGAGATTCCGACTTGGACAGAACCCACAGGAGAAACAAATGATGCGGAGATGGTCGAGCCTGGCGCTGCTGAGTCTGCTTGCGCTAACGCCATTGTATGGCCAGGCGCAGATGGCCGCGAGCAAGAACTATGTCTTGAAGGCCGCGCGGCTGTTTGACGGAAAGAGCAATGCGTTGGTAAAGCCGGGCGTGGTGGTGGTGACGGACGGCAAGATTGTGGCGACGGGCGCGAACGCGGCGATTCCCGCGGGCGCGGAAGTCATCGATCTGGGGGATGCGACGCTGCTACCGGGTTTCATCGATGCGCACACGCACCTGACGATGATGTACCGCGAGGATTATGCGAGGGCCATGCTCGATAGACTGCAGAAACCCATTCCGGAAATGGCGCTGGATGCCAGCGTGAACACGCGCGTGACGCTGATGTAGGGGCAGACCGTTATTCGGCCATCAAATGAAGAACCCTGTGTGTTGCACGGGCCAAATCCGCAGAATTCGAGGAACTTTTCTATTCGGGGATGACTTCAATCGCGCTGATCGAAGGGTAGTTCACAGCTGGAGTGAAGTAGATCTCGATCCTGCCCTGCGGCGTGGGTTCAATATGCGGGAAGGATTTGACCAACGGCTCGGAGCTGGCTTCCCGGAAAATATCAAATCCTTTTAAGAGCATCGATCCGTTACAAGAGACATCAAACACGCGGCTGCCCACACCTCCAATGCCGCCATTGTGGACACCAAACCAGTGCTCCATAAAGTACAGTCTCAAAGTGTATTTGCCGCCCGTCGCAACGGGCACTATGTAATGGAAGTGCCCAAAACGATGCCATTCGTAAAGACGACCATCGGCGACTTTGGATAAATCACCCCCGAAACTACTAACGCGGCCGCCGAAAAAGTAACGGTCCGGCATCCAAACGTTGCCGTTGGAATCGCGGTAGGGGGAATGTCCGACGACGATCCTGACCGGAAGCACGCGATGGGAAGTGCCGGGCAGAATCTCCACCGCATTTACAAATGCCTCAGAAGTGGTGAAGTCCGAGTAATCTCCACAGCCGAATTGTTCTGCCTGTTGCAATTAACCTCTAACACAGTTGAGTGAAGGGTCCTTAGTCTTAGTCCTCGACCCGTCCTAAAAAGACCTGACGCCCCTCTCTGAATCCGGTCCCCGCATTCGGGCTCCCCGGGCCGGACGTGCGGTACACCGTCGCGGGATGTGAGATGGGTCAGCACAGCGCCCGCTCTTGAGCCCGCGTCCGGCCCGAGAAGATCATTCGCGCGCCTCCGCATCGCGGTAGGTCTGCAGGATTGCTTTAACGAGCCGCTCGCGCGTTTCTCCTTTGACTTCGACCACCGGAAAGAACTTGTTTCTTCCCCGATTCTGCGGGAACCCGACAAAGGGTTTCTGGCCCGGTTGTTCGATGATTGCGAAGCCAATGATTTCAAGTTCTCCGCCAGGGAAAAGCAGACGAACATCGGCGTATGCTTTGACCGCTCCCGGTCTTTCCGAAAGCCGTATGCGAACTTCACATTTGATTTAAGTGGTTGCCATCTTTCACCGTCCTAAGTTGAGAACAGTTACAGGATAAGGAGCCGCTTCAGAGGTGGACGCCGTTTCGTCTTCCCGTGGCGGCCCGTTTCTCTGAGAGTCTTTTCAAGGGTCTCCTTCCGCCGCATCAGGCCTTCCAGTAATTGGGGCGGCGTTCGCTTACTGCGGATCGCGGCGCGGACCCCCTTGAGCTGCTCTTCCAAAGTGAGTTTGCCGCGTGTCATGTTTTCCTCCCGCCCCCTCTTGACAGCCTCGGGCCGCGAAAATCAAGAGGCGACCTTGGCTGCAATTGTCGTGAGTATAGGGCCCAATTTCAGTTTGACCTGGAAGGCGGGATTTGCTCCGCTCATGAGCAGGTTTCGACTTCCGCACAATTCCGGTGCTTTTGTCGGGAACCTTCCGTAAAATCCGAGTGCGGTTGTCGAGGATTCTCCGCAGAAATGCCGAAACGAAAAAACCGCTGAGAAAGCCCCAAAAGGCACTTGACAGGGTTTCGGGAAAGAGGCCTCGGGGACGCCCTGGCGTTCGAGTTTCTGAGATCGTGGGGCGGGCAAACAACTACCGTCGGATATTCTGGAAGTATCGCTTGGACAAGAGAAAGAAAGAGTGGGTTCAAGTTCGGCCACAAAAGTGGGTGAGACGACTCCTGGCGGCAAAGACTGAGGGCGGCGTGCGCCGCGCGCTCGATTCCGCTTCGAGCTACGCTCAAAACGAGTTTAGTGGTTTGGTCCCGCTTATCCTGACCGTCTTGCGTGCGAAGAAATTTCCCAAGACAGGGCCAGCTCAACTTGACCATCTGGCAGACTCACTCGCTGGTCGCGGTCGTGTTTCTCCGCGCCGCTCTCGCGACATTTGCGGGAAGGAGCGCACAAGAGAACGTGCCAAGTCCCCGTACAAGATCATCAGAAAAGAGTTCTACATTGAGTGTTCATGTGGTTACAGAGGTCCGGCCCGCGAGGACGCTTGCCGAAAGTGCGGTGCACAAATTCCCGTATCGCTAGAGCATCCGGGTCTTTTCTATTTTGGGCGGGCAGGGTCGTCTTGCGGACCAGTTGAGGTCACAATGATTCCCGTTCCAGCGCAGTTTTGACACCTAATGGCGTTGTTCCTTTCTGAATTCCCGGTCATGATTCCATCCAGTGGGCGGCCCAATCGTGATGCCCGAAGGAAGGGCTGCCGTACCCCCGGCACCTTCGCAGCGCGTCGATACGTTTACGCAGACTCCGCGATCAAGACTAGTGGGCAGCTCCAGCGGCCGGAGTGAATAGCTCCAATCTGATGTGCCATGAAACCGATTGGCCCGGCTGGAGCAGGACCATTCCCGTGTCGGTCTCTCCCCACAGTTTTTTGTTGAACGGATCGACCAGATTGAACTGAGGTTCTACGGCGACGAAATCTTTATCCGGCGGAGCATAGACCTGAACCGCCTTGACTTCCGGCGAAAGAGCAAGGATGCGCAAGCCGTAATTCGCCGCGGGATCCGTGATCTCGATGACGGCATTGCCGTCGGCATTGCGCTGGATGCCGGTGAAGCTGTCGTCCAGGAACAGCGTGCCCAGCGGCGCGCCACCCGGAGCCGTAAAGTCGAACGGGGTGCCTTTCACCGGAACGATCTGGCCCGTGGGAAACACGTCATCATAGTTGTTAGCGGGAGCGCGCATGCCGCAGGGGAGACGCAATCTCGCTTGTTGGCGATCGCCGCTGGGGAAAGCGAAGTAGGGATGAGCGCCAATGGCCATCGGCAGCGGTTCGCTCCCGACATTTTTCGTGGCGACGACGATATCCAGCGCATTGTTTTTGAGCGTGGTGCGGACGCTGACGTCGGTCTTCGAGGGCCAATGGCCGCCAAAATCGCCGGTGTGCAAGATGCCGGAGGCGCTCGACTCAGCGGGCCCGTCCTGGTGCTTCACATCCTCGAACTTGGCGGAGAGAATCAGTCCGTGCATGGCATGTTTCTCGGCGCCGGGATTCTTTCCCTTCCAATTCGCCGGAAGAGAGAGCGTCTTGCCGGCAACCGTGGTCTCGATGGTCTTGCCGTCGGGAGAAAAGGTTCCGCGAATACGGTTGGGATAGGGCAGGAGAATGGCGCTGCCGAGCATAAAGGCCCTGTTCCCGAATTCATCATCACCGTTGTCCAGCAACTGTTTGGCATCGGCCAATCCAGGGGAAGCGATCACATCGATCTCGCCCTTGCCAGGGAGCCACGCTTTCAATTGCAGCAAGTTCATGCCGCGGCCCGGCAAAACGATCGCTTCGAGGAACTGGGGTTTGGTCTTGTCAGCCGGGCTGGGGCGCGTGAGGGTGATGACCGGTTCCCCGCCGATGGTGATCGTCTGAGAGTTTGCGGCTGCTTGTGCCTGTGATGTCATTCTGGACGCTCCCGATAGAACTCTTTTGGATGCGAAGCCGAGGCTGAGCAAGATGGTTAAAACAAGAAGCGAGTAGATCCAAGATCTTTTCATCGATTAACTCCCCGTTCCGTTTGCGCGCAAAGGCTGGCGGTCGTGCCTTGCCGTCCCTCGGGACGGTCGGTGCTCCGAAGCGTACTGCATAATCGCGTCCAATTCCATATCGGTGTCTTACGGCGAGAAAACGGCCGCAGGAAGACCGATGGGCGACATGGGACATTCACTTGGGGTAACGACACCAGCGCATTCCGCCACGGACCTGGTGATTCCGAAGGCTCAATGAGTTATGATCTCCGCCGGCGTCCCCGGGATTTGTCGGGGAGTGCAAGCGGGTATGGTGATCGGGGAACGAGGACAGCGGTAGGACGGCACGAGGCAGCGACGTCAGGCGTTGGGGCAGCGTGCCAGCAAGTTCAGGTAAGGACCACTCTAGCTAACGGAGGGAAAGCTCGAACCCTATGACCCCACTTCTAGCGTTGGTCACCTCGCAGCGGCTGTTGCATCTCTCACCCATCGATCTGATCATCGTGATTTTCTATTTTGCGCTGGTTCTGGCGATCGGCTTCTATCTCAAGGAACACGCCAAGACCGGTGAAGACTTTTTCATGGCCGGGCGCGAGATGACGGCCTGGATCGCAGGTCTCAGCTTTCTTTCCGCGAATCTCGGTTCCCTCGAGCTGATGGGTTGGGCCGGGGCCGCCTATCAATACGGAATCCTGGCCACCCATTGGTATTGGATCGGCGCCATCCCGGCGATGCTCTTCCTCGCCCTGGTGATGATTCCGTTCTACTACATTTCGAGGACCCACTCGGTCCCCGGCTACCTCAAGCTGCGCTACGGCGAGCCCGCTCGCGCCCTCTCCGCCGTCTCGTTCGCCTTCATGACCGTGCTCATGAGCGGCATCAACATGTTCGCGATGGCGCTGGTCCTGAAGGTCGTGCTTGGCTGGAACATTCACGTCAGCATCTGGGTTTCCTCGATTACGGTGGCGATCTACGTCGCTCTCGGCGGACTGCGCTCAGCCATCTTTAACGAAGTGCTCCAGTTCATTCTCATTTGGGCCGGCGCGCTGCTGATTCCCATCCTGGGACTCGTCGAGGCGGGAGGGTGGCGCAATTTGCAGGCGAGCATCGCGCAGCGTGCCTCGGCTGAGTACACGCACCTGTGGAGCACCATGGGCTCGTTCAAAGATAACCCCATGGGGATTCACTGGACGGGCATCGTCTTCGGTCTCGGGGCGATGCTCTCCATGGGTTACTGGACCACGGACTTTCTCGTGGTGCAGCGCATCCTCTCCGCCAAGGACCTCCGCGCCGCCAAGCTGGCGCCGGTGATCGGGGCGGCCTTCAAGATGATGGTGCCGTTCATCGTGATTCTGCCGGGCCTGATCGGAATCGCGGTTCTCCCCATGCACCTCGTGGGAGAAAATGTCGCCAAAGTTACGGCTGGGGCGCACAGCTACAACGAAGTACTCCCGCTCCTGCTGGCTCGTTATTGCGGCCCGGGACTTCTTGGTCTGGGCATCACCGCGCTGATGGCCGGCTTCATGTCGGGGATGGCGGGCAATGTCAGCGCTTTCACGACCGTCTGGACGATAGACATCTACGCCGCGTTCTTCCACAAGACAGCGACCGACGAGCAGCGCGTCCGCATGGGCCGCTGGTGCACGGTGGTGGGCGTGATCGTGAGCATCGGCACCGCTTACCTGGTCATGAAATTCGGAAGCATCATGGACTACGTCCAGGCGCTGTTCAGCTTCTTCATTGCGCCGCTCTTCGGCACAGTAGTCCTCGGCATGCTTTGGAAGCGCATTACGGGTGCCGGCGGATTCTGGGGCCTCTTGGCGGGCACCTGTTCTTCCATCGGCATGTTCGTTTGGGTGAAGATGGATCCTTCAGCGTTGCGCTATATCGCTCTCTCGCCCTACGCGAAGGCTATGGCGGAGAACATGTACCGGGCGCTGTGGTGTTCGATCATCTGCATAGTGGTGACGATCGTGGTCAGCCTGCTGACCAAGCCGAAGCGGGACAGCGAGTTGAGGGGTCTCGTGTATGGGCTGACTGATATTCCGTCCGAACAGTTGGTGCCGCTATACAAGCGGCCGATTTTCTGGGCGGCCATCGTGGCAATTGGATTTGTGATTCTCAATCTTCTCTTCTGGTGAGGACAATGAGACCTGGCGGCGGATCCATATCGATTTGGTTCTTTGTCGGAATCTCTCTTCTCTTCAACGGCTTGCTGATTGCGGGGGCTGGAATCTATCAACTCGTGCACCCCCCGCTCCAACCGAGCATCGTGCTTTTCCATGTGCACGCAAATGTCTGGTGGGGAGCTCTCATGGCGGTGCTGGGAATAGTCTACTGCTACCACTACGCGCCGAGCCGAGAAGCCCGCAGAAACGCGGCGGGTCCGAAATAAGGCCAGGGAAGGCAGAGACGGGGGACTTATGGGCAATTCCAAGATGACCATGGGTGTGATCGTCGGGAATCGAGGTTTCTTTCCCGACGAACTGGCCAAGACCGGCCGCGAGGAGATCCTGCAGTCTTTGCAGAAAGCGGGAATGGAGGTCGTGGCGCTCGGGCCGGAGCAGAGCAAATATGGGGCAGTCGAGACGCATGAGGAGGCCAAGCGCTGCGCCGAGCTGTTTCGCGCCAGCAGCGGGCGGATCGACGGCGTGATCGTCTCGCTGCCGAATTTCGGCGACGAGCGCGCCGTGGCGGATACGCTGCGGCTGTCGCGTCTGAACGTTCCGGTGCTGGTGCAGGCGACGCCCGATACGCCGGCGAAGATGACCATTGCCCACCGGCGGGACAGCTTCTGCGGCAAGATGTCCGTCTGCAACAATCTGAAGCAATACGTGATCCCCTACTCGCTCACGACTCTGCACACGGTCAGCCCGGACAGCGCGGAGTTTCGCAAGGACCTCGAGTGGTTTGCCGGAGTATGCCGGGTGGTGAAGGGGTTGCGGAATTTGCGGGTTGGGGCGATCGGCGCGCGCCCCGCGGCGTTCAATACGGTGCGTTACAGCGAGAGAATTCTCGAGTCGCAGGGAATCACCATCGAGACGCTCGATCTTTCTGAAGTTCTCGGGCGGATCGGCCGGATGAAAGATACCGACGAGCTCGCCGTCGCGAAACTCCAGGCGATTCGAAAATACGTTTCGACGAGCGGCGTGCCCGAGGCGGCGCTGCTGAAGATGGCCAAGCTCGCGGCCGTCGTGGAGCAATGGATGAAGGCGGTGGATGCGCAGGTCAGCGCGGTGCAGTGCTGGACGTCCCTGGAGGAAAACCTGGGGATCGTGCCGTGCACGATCATGAGCATGATGAGCGACGATTTGATGTCCAGCGCCTGCGAAGTGGACGTCTGCGGCACGATCAGCATGCACGCCCTGCGCCTTGCTTCGGGAACGCCCAGCGCTCTGCTCGACTGGAACAATAATTACGGAGCCGACCCGAACAAGGCCGTGTGCTTCCACTGCAGCAATCTCCCCAAACACTTCTTCAAGGAAGTGAAGATGGAGTATCAGGCCATCATCGCGGGCACGGTGGGAAAGGCCAACACCTTCGGCACGTGCGAGGGCCGCGTGAAGGCCGGTCCGATCACCTACGCGCGGTTCTCGACCGACGACCAGGCGGGCAAGGTCCGGGGCTATCTGGGGGGCGCGAAGTTTACCGACGATCCTCTCGAAACGTTCGGCGGCGCGGGAGTCGTCGAGATTCCGAAGATGCAAGAGCTGCTGCGCTACATCTGCGAGAACGGTTTCGAACACCATGTGGCAGCGAATTTTTCCACCGTGGCGGGCATGCTTCACGAGGCAGCCACGCGGTACCTGGGCTGGTCAACGTACTGGCACGAGGGCTGAGGGCAGCGCTGTTGTGTTTGGCTAACTCCTGTAGACTCAATGTGGTAGGACTCCGTTACCGGCGGGAGCAGTTGCCCTCTGCGGCATCGTCGCATCGGAGCGCACCTCGGCTGCCGCCCGGGAGTTTCTCGATTCTCCTCTTCGGAACAAGAGAGAGCGAAAAATGAGTACCTTTGGACCGGCTGTCTTGACGGGCGAAATTTCCGAGAAGCTTGCTCGGCTCCAAAAGCTGATGCAGGAGAAGCAGTATGTGGGCATTTGTCTGGCGCTGGCGCACAACTTCGCCTGGATCACCGGCGGCCTTGCCGACAACCAGATTGCCCACTCGAGCGAAGTAGGAAGCGCGACTCTCGTCATCTTGCGGGATGGGCGCAAATTTGTGGTCGCGGCGCACAGCGAGGTTCCCCGGTTGATGGACCAAGCTCTCGAAGAACTCGGATACGAACCGATCGAAACGAAGTGGTACGCGCCGGGGGGCAGCCTCTCTGGGCAACTCGGCGTTTCAGGGACAATGGGCAGCGACGTTCCGCGGAAAGATTGCGTTGTGGCGGACATCGCTCGTTTGCGGAGAGAACTGACCGAAACGGAGATCCAGAAGTACGAGAGTGCGGGACGCCAGTGCGCCGAGGCAGTCGCGGAAGTGACCCGGCAAGTACGGCCCGGCATGACGGAACGGCAGATTGAGACGATGACCGCGAACGCCCTGATGCAGCACGGGCTTCGTCCCACCGTGCTCCTGATCGGTTCCGATGAACGGATCTATCGTTACCGCCACTGTCTTCCCTCGGATAAGCCGGTGCGCAAGTACGCCATGGTCAACGTGTGCGCGCGGCGATGGGGACTGGTTGTGTCGACGACGCGATTCATACACTTTGGGCCGCTCGACGGGGAGTTGCGCAATCGTCTGCGCGCCGCGGCAATCGTCCATGCGAACTATCTGGCGGCGCTGCGCCCCGGCCGGCGCGCGGCGGACATTTTTGAAAGCGCCAAGAAGTGGTATGCGGAACAAGGCTTTCCGGGAGAATGGGAGTTCCACCACCAGGGCGGCGGAACAGGATATAAGGAGCGCGAATACATCCTGCTTCCCGATTCAGCAGAAGTCGTGTTCGAGCACGAAGCGTTCGCCTTCAACCCCACGGTTCAGGGCGCCAAGGTGGAAGACACCGTGATCGCATTCCCGGATCGCGTCGAGAATATCACCACGCTTGCGGATTGGCCGGCGATCAACGTCGTGGTGGACGGGAAGTCCTACGGTTGCCCGGACATTCTCATCCACGGAGGGCCGCAAACCGAGTGGAAGGATCCGGCCGCGCCCGTAAAGGTGGATTGACGTCCAAGGAACAGATGATGCTCGAAGCGCTGCGTGAAGAAGTTCTGGAAGCCAATCTGGAACTGGTGCGCCGGGGACTCGTGCTCTACACGTTCGGCAATGCCAGCGGCATTGCCCGCGAGGATGGCCTCCTGGTGATCAAACCCAGCGGGGTCTCTTACGAAACGATGAAGCCTGCCGACCTCGTCGTTGTCAGTTTGGACGGGAAAATCGTGGAAGGGACGTTGCGGCCCTCTTCCGACCTGCCCACGCACCTCATCCTCTACCGGTCGTTCCCCTCGATCGGCGGGATTGCGCACACGCACTCGCGCGCGGCTACCGCATGGGCCCAAGCGCAGCGCGAGATTCCCTGCTTCGGCACCACCCACGCCGATTATTTTCACGGACCGATCCCGGTCACGAAGCCGCTGAGTCCGGCCGAGATTCGCTCGGATTACGAGGCCCATACGGGCCAGGCTATCGTCCGCCGCTTCAAGAAGCTCGATCCGCTCGATTTTCCGGGCGTGCTCGTCGCTGGCCATGCCCCTTTCTGCTGGGGCAAGACCGCCGCGGATGCCGCGCACAATGCCGCGATCGTCGAAGAGATCGCCGCCATGGCCCTCGAGACGATCACCGCAAATCCCAAGGTGCGTCCAATTCCCCGTGCGCTCCACGACAAGCACTTCTTCCGCAAGCACGGCAGCACCCGCTACTACGGCCAGAAGTAGCCCGGGAAGAAACCGTAGTGACTCATTCTCGCTCTCTGTGTGGCGAGGCTGAAAGGCTTCAGCTCCACACAGACTGAGCGCCGTCAACGCTTACCTGAAGTCCTGACTTGGGGCAGAGGAAGAATCTTGAACGACACTGTGTTTGTCGCTACGGAGCCGTGCCAGGCCTCGAAGGGCAACGCCTTTACGGCCTCATCCGTGAGTCCGGGTCCACGCAATCCCGCCAGGAGGCCACCGGATGAGTACACCGCGGAAAGCGTGTAGTTTCCGGGTTTGCGCAGATACGCGAAAGTGTCCGGGCCAATTCGGTGCTGCGTCACAAAAGAGTCTCCGGGGTAGAGCAGCAAGTAGGAACGCAGGAGCGCAGCCGCCTGATCCTCTTTGGGCCCACCAGAAACTCCAAAGTCATCAGCGATCAATACCATTCCAGGAGAAGGGTGACCTTGCTCATCTCGCAGTTCGAATTTGATGTGTGCAATAGAGATAGCACTGCCGCCCCCTGCGTCTGACATCGAGTGTGCAACTAGGAGCGGTTGTTTCCCGAGATTGGAGATACGTATCTCGAATTCGACAACTTCCCCCGCAAAGAGAACCTTCTTCTGGAAGGCTAATCGAACGGCAAGATCCCGTTCTGATGTGTGATTCTTAGCCGATGTCTGCGCGTGAGAACGAAGAGGCAGAACAAAGATGCAAACGCAGGCCAGGCAGCGGATCGCCAGACCCAAGAGAGTATTCATCATGCCACCCCCGCGCCGTTGCCGAAACTTCGCCCAGAGACCGCAGCGCAGGATAAATGCGCCGATACACCTCGTAGTTGCGCTGCATCGCCGCGGAAACCCTGGTATCGAGCGGGACACGCTTGGCGATGCGGATGATCGAATCGCAGGCCTCGTCCACCGACGGCCAGGTTCTTGCACCCACTCCGGCCAGAATCGCTGCGCTGTATGCGGCTCCCTCTTCGGTCCCGACGATTTCCACCTCGTGGCCAAAGGCATCGGCCTGGATCTGCCGCCAAAGCGTCGAGCGCGCGCCGCCGCCCAAGCGAACGCACCCCACGCAATGATGAGCGCCCGCGTCCCGCCGGTTCCGACGTCGATGCCCAGCAGTTCTGTGCTCATGTTCGTCTTCGGCTCCTACACGAAATTGCGCCGAGGTGGAGAGGCGCTTAAAGACTTGCGGTGCGCTCTATTATGCTCAACTGGGCTTATGATGCATCATTCCTTGAACTCTCAGGAGCCAGAAATTGCTCACGGGCCGAAATCACCACCTCGACGATACTCGGATGAAAGGAGAACCATGTTAGTCACCAGACGAACTGCATTGGGCATTCTGGCCGGTGCTTTTCCCGCATTGAGAGCCGCCCGCCTTTTCAGCACGGACGACTCCGCAAACGCAGTGCTGCGTGGGCCGTTTCAGGCGACGCGTGAATCACTAAAGACGTACCGCATCCCGGAATGGTTTCGCGACGCAAAGTTCGGCATCTGGGCTCATTGGGGACCACAATCCGCTGCCGAAGCCGGCGACTGGTACGCCCGGAACATGTACATCCAGGGCCAGCCGCAGTACGAACACCACCTCAAGCATTATGGCCATCCCTCGAAATTCGGCTTCAAGGACGTCATCCCCACGTGGAAGGGCGAGAAGTTCGATCCGGACTATCTGGTAAGCCTCTACAAGAAGGTCGGCGCCAAGTACTTCGTGAGCATGGGTGTGCATCACGACAATTTCGATTTGTGGAACTCGAAGCACAATCGCTGGAACGCGGTGAAGATGGGGCCGAGAAAAGACATCGTCGGCTTGTTTCGTCAAGCGGCGTTGAAGAACGGTCTGCACTTTGGAGTCAGCGATCATCTGTGGATCAGCTACAAGTGGTTCGCCGTCAGTCACCTGAGCGACAAAGACGGTCCCTTAGCGGGCGTGCCGTATGATGGCGCTGATCCGAAGTGGGCTGATTTATACCACACGATCGACGATCCCAATCTGCTCACCGCCAAACTGGATTGGAAGGAGGACGGAATACCGGAGTCGTGGAAGCGGCACTGGTTCTTGCGCATCAAGGACCTGATCGACCAGTACGACCCCGACTTTCTCTACGTCGATGGCCACCTTCCGTTTCAACAATACGGGCTGGATTTGTTGGCGCACTTTTACAGCCAGAATGCGCAACGGCGCGGCGGAAAGGTCGAAGCGGTTTACACCAGCAAGCGAAAGGAAGATTGCGAGACCGGGACATGCGTGCTGGATCGCGAACGGGGGGTCGTCGAAAGCATCTGGCCAAACGCTTATCAAACGGACACGTGCGTCGGCAACTGGCATTACGATCGCGACGTAAAGTACAAGTCGCCCAAAATGGTCATGGACATGTTAGTGGACGTGGTCAGCCGCAACGGCAACCTCCTGCTGAATTTTCCGTTGCCTTCGAACGGCATGCTCGACACACAGGAGCTCAAGATTCTGTCGGAAATCACGCGCTGGATGTCCGTCAACAGCGAGGCGATCTACGGCACACGGCCGTGGAAGATGTTCGGCGAAGGCCCAAGCACGGCAGCGTCCGCCACGGCGGGCGAATTCAACGAGAACAACCGCAAAGCCCTGACGGCTGAAGACGTTCGTTTCACGACCAAGGGGCGTGCGCTCTACGCATTCGTGATGGGTTGGCCTGAAAAGCAAATTGTCATCGCACCGTTGGCCACCACGAGCAGGTACGCCACGGGCAAAATCGCAAACGTCGAATTGCTCGGTTCTCCCGCCAAGTTGGAATGGAAGCAGGATGAGACCGGGCTCAAGATCCAGTTGCCACCCGAGAGGCCGAGCGACCACGCCGTCGCTTTCAAGATCTCCGGGCTCGACTTGGGGTAGGCTTCTCTCAGCTATTGCGCCGGTGCGGCTGCCATCTTATGTGTAGTCAGTGAGATGGGGGTGTTGATCCATTTTGGCGATCTGCTATAACTCTGAGCCGCATCACGTTCACTCTTGCTACGGCAGGACGCAGTGATTCATCGCGCTCCTGGACGCTGGAAGGTGCGCGCGCATGAGGAGTTGCGGCGAAGGGGTGTACTTGAGTGGTTCGCTCAACGTGGAGTCCCCATGGCTAAGAATTCGAGGTTCGCTGTCGTGACATGCATTCTGCTTCTTGCCGCGGGAATGCTTGCCGGGCCGTTTGCATTTTCCGCTCCGGATGACAAACAGTCCGCGCTGGCCCCGGTACCCCCAATGGGGTGGAACAGCTGGGATTCCTACGGCACGGCGGTGCGCGAGGAAAACGTCAGGGCGAACGCGGATGCGATGGCTCGCGATCTTGCGAAGTTCGGATGGCAATACATCGTTGTGGACATCCAGTGGTACGAACCGCACGCGCAAGCGCACGACTACCGACCGGGCGCGCCGCTTTCGATGGACGAGTTCGGCCGGTTGACTCCCGCGATGAACCGTTTTCCTTCCGCCGGCGGCGGCAACGGTTTCAAGCCGCTGGCCGATTACGTCCACAGCAAGGGGCTGAGATTCGGCATTCACATCATGCGCGGCATCCCTCGGCAGGCGGTGGAGAAGAATCTGCCGATCAAAGGGACTTCGTATCACGCTGCCGACATCGCGGAGAAAGACAATGCGTGCAAATGGAATCCGGACATGTGGGGCGTGGACACAACGAAACCCGGAGCGCAGGCCTACTACGATTCGATTGTTGAACTATACGCTTCTTGGGGAGTGGACTTCATCAAAGCGGACGACATGGGCAGTCATCTGTATCAACCCGCGGAGATCAAGGCGTTGCACCTGGCGATCGAGAAGTCGGGGCGTCCGATCGTCTTGAGTATCTCCCCGGGGCCCGCACCCATTTCCGAAGTGGACTTCTTCGAGAAATACGCGCAGATGTGGCGGATTTCGGACGATTTCTGGGACGAGTGGAGACTCCTGAAGCAGCAATTTGATTTCACGCGCGACTGGGCTCCCTTTGTCGGCAAGAACGGCACCTGGCCCGACGCGGACATGCTGCCGCTGGGCCGTCTGCGCGTGACCGACAAACACGGCGACGCGCAACACACGAAATTCACGCCCGACGAGCAGCAGACGATGATGACCCTGTGGGCGATGTTCCGCTCGCCGCTCATTTTTGGCGGCGATTTGCCGAGCAACGACGCGGCGACGCTGGCGCTGATCACGAACCCCGAGGTCCTCGCGGTGGACCAGCATAGCAGCGGCAATCACCAGGCGCTCGACCGCGGAAATATTCGCGCATGGGCCGCGGAAGTCCCCGAGAGCAAGGACCGGTACGTGGCCGTCTTCAACTTGGGCGAGAGCCGGGAGAACGTGGACCTTGCCTGGAGCGAACTGGGTATCTCTGCAAAAACCCCCGAGGTGCGCGACCTGTGGTTGCGGAAGCCGCTCGGAAAACAGGAGCGGCTGCGCGTGGCTGTGCGGCCACATGCGTCGGCGCTTTATCGCGTTTCAGCCGCAGAATAGCGCCAGCCTGCTCTGACGGCCAAGCCTCCCCAAAAACGAAAACGGGCCGCTGAGCGATCAGCGGCCCTTCGTCCAAGCACTCAGAATAAGCCCAGCGCACGTCTAGAAACCTGCGCTCTTTGACACCGATACGATCTGCCAGAACCCGAACGAAACCGAGAAATCGAGGACTGTTCTCGCGACCCGTGAGAGTCAACGAGGTGGACCTGCATCGCCTGCACACCTGCACAGGCTAGCAAGCCGCTGGTCTTTAGAAAGGAGGTGATCCAGCCGCAGGTTCTCCTACGGCTACCTTGTTACGACTTCACCCCAATCATGAGTCATACCTTGGGCGCCTGCCTCCTTGCGGTTAGCGCGGCGACTTCTAGTACAGCTCACTTTCGTGATGTGACGGGCGGTGTGTACAAGGCCCGGGAACGTATTCACGGCGTCGATCTGATACGCCATTACTAGCGATTCCGGCTTCATGCAGTCGAGTTGCAGACTGCAATCCGAACTGAGCA
>Ga0116137_1000551_pt1 | contig 29855 bp, 29 predicted proteins | sample June2015DPH_20_1_3_FD_88973 | JGI IMG/M metagenome (GOLD analysis project Ga0116137, IMG submission 88973) | Peatland microbial communities from SPRUCE experiment site at the Marcell Experimental Forest, Minnesota, USA - June2015DPH_20_100 | ecosystem: Environmental > Terrestrial > Soil >...
CAAGTGCGGGATTATGAGCCTGGCGAACCAAGCTTCGGCATCTGGGTAATCCGGTATGGGCCCGCGCCTTAAATTGGGTGCAGGGGTGGGATTTGAACCCACGACCTTCAGGTTATGAGCCTGCTGGCTACAGAGGAGAAGCGTTGACTGGTGTCCAGTTGGTGTCCAGTTTTGAAGCCATGAATTCGAACTTAGCGCCCGTAAAAATCGACGCGCAACGCAGGGTGATACCTGACGGCGACAAGCGGCGTGTCGCCTATTGGCGGGTTACCTTGGGCCGCCGCATTACGCGGGGAAGCAAGATCCGCCGTTTCTTCAAGAGTTACGCCGACGCCAAGAAATTTCTCGCCGACAGCCTAGCCAGTAAGGTCGAACAAGCGAGTGAGGCATTCGCCATAGCGCCGGAGCTTCGCGTCGAGGCGAAGCAATGCCAGGAGCGGCTCGCACTGGCCGGCCTGAACGTTGGGCGCATGCTGACGCTAACAGAAGCGGTGACTTTCTTCCTGCGGCACGCGCTGCCTCAAGGTGGCACGCGCACATTCAGCGAAGCCAGCGAAGCCTTCTTGGCCAGCCGCCGGGCGATGCATTGCAAGGAGCGCTACCTCGTCAATCTTCGAAGCCAGCTGACGAAGGCGGAGAACGCGTTCGGGAAGAAACGGGTAAACCTGCTCACGCAGGGCGCGTTGGAATCGTGGCTGGCGGAGCAGGAGTTTGCGCCGAAAACCAAGAACAATTACATCATTACGCTGCGAGCCCTGTTGAACTATTGTGTCGAGCAGAAATGGACTGCGGAAAACGTCGCGGGGAACATCGCCAAGGCCAAACTCAACGGCACCGACATCGGCGTCTTCACGGTAGCGGAATCAGCGCGGCTCCTCGCCGCGGCGCAACAGCACGATGGGGGATCTGGGCTGGCGGCGGTGGCGATCCAGTTATTCGCGGGCTTGCGTCGCTCAGAGGTGTGCGTGCTCGACTGGAGCGAGGTTCGGCCCAACGTGATCGAAGTCACCGCCGGGAAAGCGAAGACGCGTTCGCGGCGCGTGGTGGAAATCCAAGCGAATCTCGCGGAGTGGCTGGCGCCGCTGCGCCGCAGATCCGGTCGCGTTTTCGCCGGCACAGAGGATGCCTACAACCAACTCCTGCACAACATCCTGACGCGGGCCAACCAGTCTGGGGTGGAACAGGAGCCGAAGGCGGAGGCGATTGAGTGGAAGCACAACGGTCTGCGGCACACTTGTGCGAGCATGCATCTTGCCTACTTCGAAAACGAGGCCGCCACCGCGCTCCAAATGGGCCATAGCGTCGAAGTTTTGCACAGTTTCTATAAGGGGCTGGTCACCAAAGAAGCGGCAGAGCCGTTCTGGCATCTACGGCCGGTGGCTCAGAACGCCGGCGGCATCGCATTCGCCGACTGGCCTCACGGCCGACCGGCCCGACGATCGCCGCGCATCCCAACTGGCGTGCGTCGTAGCTGGAGGACGCGGGCGATTTGACCTGCAGCAGCGGATTTTGTATCCACGGCGGGCAGCCATGGACCGAGGAACCAGCGCCGCACCACAAGCTTTGGAAGTATCAATGCAATAAATGCGGCCACGTGTGGTACATGAGTGTCTAGTTGATGTGGTCGATTCTATATTTACCGAATTTGATTTTGTAGGTGTCTGGCCCGCCTTCGAGGTAGGTAATAACCTCGTCCTTCACTGGTGCGTGGTCCATCGAACCGGAAAATATCACACGTCCGCTGGTTGCTCCGGCTTCGAGGATCGTGAACTTATCGGTATCGGACGCCACTGCTAAGCTGGAGTTGTGGGTGGTAAAAACAAACTGGCGACGCTCTTTCCCTTTTCTGACTTTCGAACACATATCCTCCCAGATTGTCCGAATATCGAGCGAATCTTCCGGTTGGTCGATGACGATGGGAAACGTACCGTTGCTGAGGGCCAGTATGAGCATGGCCGTACATTTCTGCCCGACCGACAGCCTATTGAGAGGTTCGAATGTGTTGTCAGCGACCTTGTATTTAATCTCTGGACGATCCTTCGGGAGAGCCTTGTGTTCCAGGGCGAGCAGCTTTTCGACAGGATACTCATTCTTGAGGAACTCCGACAAAGTAAACATCCGCTGCTTTTCGATACCAACACTCTTCGCGAGCTCCTCTAGCGATTCGGGTTTTTCAAAGATGCCGTGTCTGACGATCGCCCGTACGAATGCGCCCGGATTCGTCTTCGTGCAGATCAGTTCTATTTCAGTGTCACGGACGTATGAGCCTTTCTTGAGGGAAGAGAGTCTGTTTCTGAATTCATCGACATTGGTCGACTCGCTAATGCGAACCATCAATCGTCCGTTGGATTCGTGCTCCAATTTGGCGCATCTCTCCTGGCGCTCCTTGCTGTACGCTTCGTACGCCTTCTTGAGAGAACTGATAGCTTCGTCCCTCTTAATCCCGACAGGTTTGATTTGGTCACTCTTCTGTTTTACCGGAACCAATCTCTGTTGTTCGGCCTCGATTTGTTTAACAATCTTGGCCCGTTTCTGCGCGAGGTTCTTGTAGTCGCCACCCTCTTTTTGAACGGCTTCATTGTATGTTTTTTTTGCGGCCTGAAACTCAGGCAACCATTTGGCGTATTCCGTCTCAATCTGTTGCTTGGTGGCTTTCAGCGCTCGCGTAGCATCTTCCAATTTGTCCAAAAGTCCCGACTTCGCTCGTGTGGAAAGATCAGCAACTCGCTTCAAGGCGGGATCATCTTCACATTGCTCCGGGAGAGCAGGCAGCTCGATTTGCCCGTAATCAAGCTGGTCTACTCCGAGTTTTTGGATGAGGTCATCCAGAAAGCGCTGTTGCACGCGCAATGCGTTATCCTTGATTTCGAGCTTAGAAAACTGGTCAAAAACGGGATTCTTGAGCGCCGCATCTAGTGTGATGATTTCTTTCTTGAAGCCTTCGATTCTCAGTTCAATCACCCGTTGTGAAGCGAAAGCGGCAAAGCATTCCGCAAGAACTCTGTCTAGTTCGGCCAATTCGTTCTCAAGAGTCGTGATTTGTTGTTGGAAGCTCCGGAAGTCGAAAAAGTTGTCTATGAAGGCAATTTGTTCACTCTCGTTCTCGGCGATTTTGATAATCTCGTTCTGACTGAGAAAAAGTACTGGAAAAAGCTCGGCAGGGTCTTTTGTCCCGCCAGTGCTATACGGATTGTCGTCTGACGGATCCCACGTGCGGGTAATGGCTAAATCCTTCCCGGTTTCATCTACCACGGTGACTTCAACGGAGCCGTAGTTTTCGAGACGATGCTCTAACTTACTCAAGTAGTCGTTCCGGATTTCGTCATTGGACGGAGGTTGATTCAGAGCGAAACGGAGAAACTCGATGAGTAGAGATTTCCCGGCTCCTTTGGCTCCGAGAATGCTATTCAATCCGGGGTGAAAATTGGCGTCCGCATTGTTCAGAAAACCGCCTGTAATCTTTATGCGCTTTATGAACGGGTAGCCAACAACCTCGAACTCGTAATCCTGCCGGATCCGAACGTCAGGATCGGCCAAACACTGAGCCAGCCCTTCGATGTTTATCTGATCCAGTTTGAAATATGCGCAGCGCGTTCCGATTCCGGCGAGACCGTGACTGCCGTCGCCGCTTCCCGAGGGATTGTCGGAAGCTTGGTACACAGCGAGCTTCCTCTTGTACGTTGGGTCTGTTCCGTCGAGGAGATCGACAACCCGTTTTCGCTTTTGTTGCGCCGCAACGTCGCGGAAATCAGTCCCCTCAGCGCCGTGAATCTTCGGGAACTGAATGAGGTCGGTGCGTTGCTGCCCTCGCATATCCGTTAGCGCACCCTTGCCCGAGTTGGCGTGGGCTAGTACGACAAGACCTCCTCGTTCTACGACAATCGACGCGAGTGTAAGCGGGTCCTTTTGAACGACAGTGTTTGTATCCCCGTACTCACCAGACTTAAGTCCAAGATTGCCGAGAAGACTTTCGATGTCCCGCGTTCCTTGAGTCACATCGAAGAGGGCAATGAGGTGAATGCCTCCTAGGCCGACCATACAGGTAATTTCAACGCCGGGGAAGACAACAAGTGCTGTGCCTTCCGCAGCTTTCTTAACCTGGTCAATCCACTCACCGCTGTTGTGATCGGTAATAGCGATACCGTCGAGACCTTTGGCTATTGCGGTTTGGACAATCTGTTCGGCGGTTACCGTCTGGTTAGCAAAACACTTCGATGCTGGCGTGTGTATATGCAGGTCGAGCTTCTTAAATCGAAGTCCAGCCCTGTGAACTGGAGGCTTGTTGGGCATAGCGAAATTAAAACACAAATAGCTCTAAATGAACAGGCGAACTGCGACCAAAAGGGGGCAACGAACAGAATGAGGCGGGGCCGCAATCCTTTGTTAGCGACGACTTCGTTATTGCGGCAATTGCAGCCTTCATTTACCAACACGTCCATGAGCGATAGGGCGCCACGGGTCATTTCAGTGCCGACTGAGCCCATCTTCAGGTGGCTCTTCTATTCGGCCCATATAGCGATACCACTGGTAGCCGTTTGGCTACTCATGGCGCATTTTTGGTTCTGCGTGGAGCTGTCGTGGCAGTTGCTTGCGGTCGTCGCCGTCGCCCTGCTGCCAGTGCTTCTGCCTCTCGTGTGTGTCTATGTCGGCAAGGCGTTTGGAATCGAGTTAAACGACTGGCCCAGATCAAGCGTGGTTCCACCGCCAAGTCCTTTGGAGGCACCAGTGGGTAAAGCCGCACCGCCAAAGGCTCAGGACCTGCTGGTTGGTGCAGCAGCTGTTGCTCCTGAAACAGTCGTGGAGCCGAAACCCACGCCGATGCACCAATGGCCACATCCAAACGCATTGGCGTTAGAAGAAAAGAAGGTGATACGGACGCTTTGGAAAGAACAGAAGCGCTATATTGCCGAAGGTCGTGCTGAGTACTGGGGGTTCGCTGTCCGCTCCGGATCTCCCGACTTCGGAGAATTCGTTCGTGGATTCAGTTCTTTGGCGCAACGAGGTCTGGTCATGCAATGGCCCGGGGGTATCATCTTTCTGACACAAACAGGGATCGAATACTGCAAGCTGAATGAGCCGCTCCTAGACATGATGGGAGATGCATGGACGCGGTTCGTGCCGGCATGATCTGTTACTCTGAAATGAATGGAGGAACCTATGGCCGACAAAAGATTGTACATTGAAAGGCGCCCTCAGGGCGATTACGCGGTCAGAAAAGCCGACTCCGAAAGAGCCAGTGCCGTAGAACCCACCCAGCGCGAGGCTATCGAGAGGGCGCGTGAGCTGAACCCTGGCGTGGCACCGCACGTCGAACGTGTTCGTGACACTAAGGTTGGGGGCCGAGATAAGTGGCGCAAGCCGTCATGATGGCGGCTGATTGCCGGCATGGGCCGGCATTCGGTCGTCCGGCGTGCGCTTCTTAGCCGGGGCCTGCCGGCCGTCTGAATTCGCTCAACCCATCCGGCGGATTCTTTTGCCCGCCCGGGGTATGAATTTGTAAAGGACAGGGGTGTCCTTAACCCGTCTGAACCCCGTCCGTCCGTGAACCCGTGTCCCGTTGCCTGAGCGACGGAGGGAGGTTTGAGCGGAGCACGGCGTGAGCCGTGCGGAGCGAAAACCGACCGAAGTCGGGGATGTCGAAGACAAGGCAGAAGAGCGTGAACCCGTTGCAGCCAAAGGCTCTTCCGGAAGGACAACCCTTCCCCCTAGCGGGGAGGGGTGTGGGGATACCCTCTCACAGGGGTATTGTCCTTGAAAGAAGGTTCGAGCGGCCTCAAAGAGAGGCATAGAACACGGAGGCAGGTATCGCACCACCACGCTGGAAGCCTGCCCAGGGCAAAGGATGCGGGCGCTTGCCGTTTTGGGCTAGACCCGGCCCGGCTGGGTGGCACAAGGGCGGGCATGGACTGGGGGATTTGTTCAGCGCCGCACGCTCTCGCAGCCGGCGGGAGATTCACCGTTACGCCCGGCCGGGCGGGCGACTCCGGGTGCACTTCTTGGCGCGGGAATCCGTTCGAGCCGCTCATCCCCGAGCCGTGGCCGCCTGACGCCAGCTCGCCCGAATGGCATGGAGCTTGCCGGCGCATTCTTAATGCTTTCGAGGTGCATGTGGGCACCGCGTTACGCGAAGCCGGCTTGCCGTCGCTGAAATCCTCGCGCTTGAAACTCGTACACCCGGCCGACGAAACGCTCCTAGAGGCAGTCCGCTCAATCCACAACGGCGAAACCCCCGAGGACTATCCCCTGCCTCGCGTTTGGCGTTATGAATGCGAATGGGTGCCGGTCTGGATCATCGAACTCACCGCGTGAGTGTGCAGGCTTAGCGCTGCCAGCATAAGGACTCGCAGTACTTCAACCGTGCGACGGCGGAATTTGGGACGGGTTTTTCACAAACGACTAAACAATTGATCGATGCAAAAAAGTAGCTTATGCGCTCATTCGAAGGATTGGGCTATCCAGCCTAGAAAGGCAAAATGGAATACCGTTTCGAAGATTTGGAGACGCTCCGAAAGGCAGCGTGGGAGTCTATAACAACTCGCCGGAAATATGAGTGGCAGATCTCGATCAGCCTCTGGGGACTTTTATTCTCATTCAATGGTGCACTCGTTGCAGGGAAGATGCCAGTCGCGGGATACGCCGGCTTGCTACTTTTGATATTTCCGCTGGTGCTTTGCGTCGCTCATTACTTGTGGTTGGTGGGTCTTTTTCACGCATACACAATTGATAAGAAAGACGAGGGAGCCTTTCGAACAGCAATGCACGATCAAATCAAATTAGAACCGAAGTACGACGTCACCACCGAGCTGCGGGCCAAGGCGGAGAAGTCTCGCGAGGATGGACCGCTAAGAAATTGGAATACACGTTCCCAAATACTCACAACGGAAGCGCTTGGGTACTTGGCGTTTTATCTCGTCGTTGCGAGATCGTGCGGAACTTTGGCTACTGGAGTCCTCTCGGGCATGGCCGCTATCACCCTCGTAGTAGTCCACTACAAGTTGCAGAAGAAACCGACGAAAGTCATTTCACCAATGGGCTCAAAAGAGAGCAGCCCGTGAAACACTGTTTCCCCAAACGCCCCCCAATTTTATTCGCAACGGGTCAAATGCAGCCGTTAGGAGCCGCGACCTGTCGCGTCTCTAGTCGTATCGAGTATCTGAGTGTACTGACCGCTAACTTGACTCACTATTGAACTGCAAAACATGCCCGCCACCGATTCGTCACCCGGTATTCGGTTGCTGCGTAATCTGTCGGTAATCGCTGCTATTATCGTGGGCGGGTATTATCTGTTCGTCACTCTTGCCACCCCCACACGACCTCTTCCCGTGACCACTGCCCCAGCTCCGCCTGTGGCGCCAAGGCCCGCCACCGCACTTCCGCCAGAGACCGAATTATTCTACGCCGTACGCAATGCGGATATCACTAGGATCGAGGCGCTGTTAAAAGAGGGGGTGAACGTGAACGTCACTGACGAAAATGATTGGACTCCCTTGCATGTAGCCGCACTGAAAGGCCACGCCAAGATTGCGGCACTGCTCTTGGAGCGCGGCGCCGATGTGAATGCGGAAGACATTGACGGATGGAGGCCACTGCATGTCGCGGCACTCCAAGGCCACGCCTCCGTCGTAGACGTATTGATTGCCAGCAAAGCAGTCTTGGACGCGGGGGACAAAGATGGCTGGACCGCCCTGCATGTAGCGGCCAAGCGTGACCATCCCGAGGTGATAGCTCGACTGCTAGACGCAGGCGCAGATATTGAGTCGGAAGATGAAAGCGGCAAAACGCCGCTGACCTACGCGACAGAAACTGGGTCAATGCATGCGGCAAGCTTGCTGCAATCGCGTGGAGCCAGCACGAGCAACCCTTGAATTGACCTGCCTCTCCATGCGACACCCCCGCCATTTCCCGGTCGCGCACGCGGTGCTGATTGCTTTGCTTGCCCTCACACCCCTCGGCTGGGCACGCGGCGGTGGCGGCTCGCACCATTCAAGTCACGGATCGACTCACTCTTCTCACAGCGGCACACATTCGCATGCTTCGGGAACGCCGCGTTCCCATACTTCCGCGCCAAGGGATCATGCGGCTCATTACCATTCCTCAACCGGCCATTCCTCGCGTTACGCGCAGGGCGTCCCCCGCGACAGCCGCGGGCGTATTAAACGCAGCCCGGAAGCCCGCCATAAGTTTGAGGAGATGACTGGTTATCCCCATGGCCGACCGGGATATGTCATCGATCATGTCATCCCCCTAAAACGCGGCGGGGCTGACGATCCCTCCAACATGCAGTGGCAAACCAAGGAAGAGGCGAAAGCCAAGGACCGCTGGGAGTGAAATTCTATCGTGGTTGCCGGATCAAGTGGGAGTCAGGCCAGCCGGCCAGATTAGTCGCTGATCTCGCGCATGATGCTAATCCATCCCTCCGTGCGCTCACGGACCTTCACGCTGGTCGCACATAGCCGGTATAAGGTCTGTAGCTGCTCGGCGAAATCCCGGCTCAGTCCCTTCGACGGTGGCGTCCACTTGCCGCCGGTCGGCATGCCGGGGTACTTGACCTCAACCAGGCCACGGCAGTTTTCCGGCAGCAGATCGAATAGGTAGGCTTCGACCAATACCCCGGCGGCCTTGCCACCGCCCAACGCCTCCACCATGGCCCCGACGTGGGCGGGTTTGACCGTGCGGAACTTACCTTTGAGGTAATTATTGATCCGGGAGACTGCGATGCCAGTACGCCGGCTCAGCTCCACCTGATTCACGCCGCGCTCCTGCATGAGGTTGTCCAAGGCGGCGGAAAAAAGCTTGGTGCGGACAGCGATACTCATCGTTCCAACATGAACGATCGCTGACGGAAATGTCGAGCCGCTAAGAGGATTTGAAAGACTGTAGTGACCCTGGAGAGGTCGAAAATCCCTGGACCCGGTACGCAAACAGGACGGCGATCTGTTGATTCACTTTGAGTGAACAACACGTGAATAAGCCAGTGGCGAGGCAATGAGGTGACCGAATGCCGTAAACTCGGCCGGCGGTTTCGCGAGTGTGTCGCGAGAGCCGTGATGGACAGTAGCCGTCCATCGCTAGCTGCACGCAGATGGCGGTCAGAGGAGACCAGCCGACCTGAAGGAATAAAATCCCCTGCCCGCCGGGTCGTCTTCCGGCAGGCCCACGATCACGTGGTCGATCAGTTCGATGTCCATGGCGGTCGCGGCCTCATGCAATCGGCGAGTGACCTGCAAATCGGCGCTGCTTGGAGCGGGATCGCCGCCCGGGTGATTGTGTGCCACCACGATCGCAGCCGCCGAGGACAACACTGCGACCTTGAACACCTCCCGCGGATGCACGAGCGACCCGGTAAGGGTGCCCGACGTAATCAATGTGCGCCCAATGGGACGATTCTTCCGGTTGAGGCAGATGAGCCAGAGCGTCTCCACCATTGGCTGGCGCTCAAAAGCATCCCGGAGATAGTCGACGATCTTCTCGGGCGTGTTTAGGGGCTCCACGGGGCCCTGTTGAACGACGTTGTAGGCAATACTCGCTTCATAGATACGCATGGGGATGGCGAGCAGCGGCACATCTCGCGTCCCCGAAACCGTTCCGGGGGATCAGCGGTGCCCCGCGCTCGGCATCCCCCGGCACGCCGAGTCACGGGCGCGAGCGCTACGCGAGCGTCCGGGCAGGTGGAGCCGAGCGCCGCGAGGACTACCTTGACCGGCGTGCTAGGCTGGGAATGCCGGCGCGGGCGGAAAGACCTTCCCTGGCCATGGTTGGCCCCTGTGGCCCTCCGTGAGGGTCGAACGATGGACGATGCTGTGAACCAGGCGCGGACTAGCTACGATGGCCGCGCTCCAGTCGCTGGCGGGTTTGTTCCAACTCGGCGGCCAGCCGGCTTTCGTCAGGCAGGGCCAGCCGGTACTCCCGCGCGAGGACCTTGTTGGGCAGGCCCTCCAAGGCATACTGCGCCAAGGCATCGTCGGACCTGGAACAGAGGATCAATCCAACCGGTGGACCTTCGCCCTCCTCCATCCAGTGCTCGCGGGTGTAATTCAGATACATGTGCATCTGCCCGGCGTCGGCATGGGTGAGCTTGCCGATCTTCAGGTCGATCACGACAAGGCAACGCAGCCGCCGGTGGAAAAAGAGCAGATCCACGCGATACCACTCATCGCCGATGCGCAGCCGCCGCTGCCGGCCGACGAAGGCGAAGTCGCCGCCCAGTTCGAGGAGGAAGTTCTCGAGGTGGTGCAGCAGCAGTTCCTCCAGGTCCGATTCAGAGTACTCGTCCTTGAGATTGAGGAATTCGAGGACGAGGGGGTCTTTCACCTCCTCGTCGGCACTGACCCGCTCCTCCGGCCGCGACCTAGCGCCCTTCGCCAGCATGGCGGCCTTGTCGCGCGACAGCGCGGTGCGTTCGTAGAACAGGGTGCTGATCTGCCGGTCAAGCTGGCGCACGGACCATCCGCCGCGCAGCGCCTCCGTTTCGTAGAAGCGGCGGGCGGTCTCGTTCTTCACGGCCAGAAGACGAACGTAATGTGACCATGGCAGAGGGAAAGTTGTCGCCAACCGAACCGCCTTTGCGGCGGGAGCTTCGAGTTGTGCTGGTGCAGCGGCGAGGGTCGATTCTATTGACAGTGTCGATAGATTCTTGGCGGCGGATTCTCTTGCGGCAGGATACGCGAGATAGAGCTGCCGAAACTTGTTCAGGTTGGGATACGAGAAACCGCGTCCGAATCGATGCGTGAGATCCACCGCCAACCGTTGCAGCAGTTCCTCGCCGTAGCCGGCGCGCCTTTCGCCGCGCTGCTCGAATTCGACAATCCGCTGGCCAAGCTCCCAATAGGTCGCCGTCATTACGGCGTTGACGACCCGCGCCGACGAACGGCGCGCGGTCTCTAGCAGGCGGCTTACCTCGGCGACCAAGCCAGCGTAACGGGAATCGGAGAGAAGCGCCGAGGGTTTCGTGCTGGTAGGGAGGGAGGTCATGGACCGGAAGAGTTGGGCACGGGGGATTTGGGTCGAAATCGCTCCGTTCTCAGGGCCAGCGGTAACCGAGCCGTTCGCGCCGCGTGATCGGCAGCGTCTGTCCGATGGGCGGGAGGCGGGCCTCGATCTTCGGCTGTTCCACGGCGAGTTCTTCTTTCACCCAGATTCGCGCCTGCGCCACCTGGGCCAGCGCCGCGCGCACGCTTTCGTGCGCGGGCGTGCCCTTCAGGCACTCGAAGTTCGTCGCTACTCTCAGCGCGAACTCCGCGTGGCCCAAGTGGTCGTCGAGATACTGGCACGTGGACGGATGAACCGGCACGGGTCAGACCGCGGCAGCCGCAGCTCTCGGAGTGGGCGCGGCCTTCGGGGTGGTGAGTTCGCGGCGCGCCTGGCGGTCCTTCTCCCGGAGCACGGCGGTGACGAACGCCTTGTCCTTGTAATAGGGCTGGACGCCCTCGAGGTCGCGGTCGATGCGCGTCCGGGCCTCGGTCGTCTGGGCGTCGTAGAACGCCTTGGCCTGCGGGAGTTGCTTCTGGATCAGACGCATCTCGCTTTCGTGCTTCTGCACATCCTTGTAGAGCAGCGTCTCGATGGCGCGCTCGGGATACTCCCGCACGAGCCGGGTGTAATAGGCGACGTCGGTGGGGTTGGCTGCCTTGTACGCCTCGATGCGCTTCTTCACCTCGGGGTTGTCACGGAACTGCAGCGGTTTGTTTTTCTCGGTTTCGGTCTTCTTGTCGGGTTTAGGGTCGATAGCCATATACGTATGGGTTTTGCGGCCACTTTGATCGGTGCGGGCCGCGGCGGCACCAGGCGGAGGATTCCGCCCAAGGGGTTATTTGAGAACGGGATTGAACGGCTGCTCCGGCGCGCCCTGGACCAGGCGAAGCGCGAGATCGAACTGGGCGCAGATGTCGGCGCATTCGTGGCGGGCCAAGGCGAACGCCATGAGGCTCTTGGCCTCGATCTTGGGGTTGGCGCCGCTGAAGCGGGCGTTGAGCTGGTCGGCGGCGGCGTAGAATTCGGCGGCCACCGGTTCGGGTAGTTGCAGATTCAGGGTGATCATGGGTTCTGTTGGTTCGGAGGTTTGGGGATAGGAACGGGTTGACCGACTCCGGCCCGGGGTCCCGGAGGGTCGGCCCGCACCGTAGCGGAGGCCGACCCGGAAGCCGGAGGCTTGGGCCCGGCGGACGGGGGGCGGAGCGAAGGGACGGGCCCGACCTTCGGGGTCGCGGCCGGCTGCTCGCCCGAGGCAAGGGGGAGCGGACCGCGGCTCGGGGCGGGCCGCTCTGCCTTGCCGGTGGTTGCGTCCGCCATAATGAAGCGCAGGCTGATCGAGAACCGGCTGAACCGGCGGCGATGCCCGGCGCCTTCCGCGGCGATGTCCAGGGATTCGACGGTGAGTCCGGGCTGGTTCTCCAATTCCCTCACCAGAGCGACGCAGGCGGGCCATTCGTCAAAGCGCGGGGGTGATCGGGTAATGACAATATGCCGCTCCCAGTCGCCGGCGTCGCGGGACTCCCAGCCCCAGCCGGAGCCGAGCTTTTCCCGAAGAGTGCGCAGATCCTCCTTTGTCCAGGCGTGCCGCAGGACTTCGTCACTTTGGAGCCGCAGGGCGGCGCAAGTGGCATCCCCGAAATCGCGGAGGCGCTCCTGTTCGGAGACCAACGCGGTGAGCTCCGGGTCGCCGGCCCATTGGATGGGGCGCAGCCGATGGACCGTCAGCCATACGGCCGCGTAAAGGAGGATGCTCGCGGCCAGCGCCAGCCGTGCTCCGCGGGAAATGGTCATGGAGGGCTTCACCGTGAAAATGTCCCGATCAGGGTGAACCCACCGTCGCGGGCAGGCTTCAGGTCGAGGGTCCACCCCGGGTCGGTGAGCCGGGCACGCCATGCTTCGCCTGCGCCGGCAGGCGCGGACGGCGCGAGGTGGCCGTTCAAGGCAAAGCCACCGGAGGTCACCGATAGCGCGTCGCAAGCGACCTCCCGGGGTGTGGTGGCGGCGATCTTCTGGAGCAACGCGCCGGCCGGCGGGCGAACGGCGACGCGGGACAGCGACTCGCGCAAGCGGGTAATCTCTGCGGCGTTGCCCTGCAGATGGGCGACCTCCGCGCGCAATGCCTGCTTGCGGATTTCCCGATCTGCATCCGCGGTGCGCCACGCGAGAATGTCGTGCGCATAGGCCGCACCGGACCAGCCGGCCAGGGCGAGGAACGCGAGACTCGCAGCCACGACGGCGCGCTGAAGCGTGATGACCGGCATCGGCGCGAGAAGTTGGGCGGGATGGTGGCGCGGCAACACCACGCGGCGGGCGAGCGCCTCGGTCAGCGGCAACCATTTCACGTTGGGCCGTTCGCTCGGTGCCGCGTGCGGTTCGAGCGCTGCTGCAGCGTCAGGGTCACCGACGAGCAGGATGGGTTCGTCCGGGTTCCGGACGAAGATGTCGCTCAACCAAGCGCCAAACTCAGCCCGCGCGTTTTCGCCGCTCCAGGCGGGGGCACTGCGCTCACCATCGGCGGAATGGCGGTAGCCACAAACCCGGTCCGGGCTCAGGGCGACGATGGTCATCGCTCCGGATTCCGACCACTCGTCGGGCAAGGCATGCAAGAAGGTCGGCAAGGGCCAGACCGTCTCAACGGCAATGCCTTGCGCCGCCAGTTGGGCGAGCAGCACTTCGAGCCGCGGCTCGCGCTCGAAATGCAGGAGCGTGGCGAAGCTGTCGCCCTTTGCCAGAATGGGCTCGTGACTCCAGGCATGGTCGGCGGTCCCCAGGGTGGGGAAGCTGGGGGCCAGTGCTGCGACCAGGGTGGTGCGGCTGCCCTTGGGACAGGGCGTTGCGACCGTGGCCAGTGTATCGGGCTGGTAGATGAGCCGCAGTTTTGCGTGTTTGAGCCCCAGATGCGCGGCGAGTACGCGAGCGGCCTCCTCGAAACCGGCGAAGGGCAGCGGCTCGGGCGAATCGCTGAGCCACCAGCGGTCGCCCCACAGGAGGACAGTTTTCATCAGACCTCCATGAGGTAGATATAAACGTCCGTGACGCCGTTGGACGGCGCGGCGTAGGCAACCACACCCGCGTCGCTCGCGGCGCCCACGGCGGGCGCCAGTTGCGCACCGTTCAACTGCGTGGCCAGCGCCAGGGCATCGGCGTAGGGGCACGCCGGAATCACGAGGTACGCAATCACCACGTTGGCCGGCCGGTCGGTGACGCCGTCGAGCCGGAAGTTGGCGCCCAGGGCGACCGACGGGAGCAGACCCTGCTGCGAGGAGCGGGCCTCGACGCGGGTGACGCCGCTCCAGTTGCGCTGCGGCGCCGCATCCGGGCTGATGACGAAGGCCAGGAGCGACTGATTCCAGGTCATTTCGTTGCCGGAACCGGTGGAGGTGGCGGCCTGCGTGCCCATGCGCAATCCGACCGGCCGGTCAATCATGCCGGTGGCCAGCATGACGGTGTCGAGACGGGCGCCGTTGCCCTTGACCGCGTCGGTCGCGCCGGTGAGCGCGGCGCCGGAGCACGGGATCCCGGTGCCCTCGGTGCGGGGGATCGAGCCATTGCCGCCGGGGAGTGAAATATAGCTCGTGATGGCGGTCTTCAAGGTGTCGACCGTCTTCGCGACCTGCTGCACGCGGGAATTGCGCAGGGCGTCGACGCCCTTGGGCAGGAGGATCGCCACCAACGTGGCGATGATGGCGAGCGAGAAGGCAAGTTCGAGCAGGGTGAACGCCTTCGTGAGTCTGGTTGGGCGATGCTTGTTCATGCGATGTCGGGGTTGAGGTTTGACGGATTGGTGAACCAAAAAATCAGAGGACGCGTAGGACTTCTTCGAGGGAGGTGGCGCCCGTGGCCGCGAGCTCCAGGCCCCGGCGCAACAAGGTCGGATGGCCCTCGCTCGCGCGCAGTTTGCGGAGTTCGGTCATGGGCGCGTTCGCCGCGATCAGGGGCAGGAATTTTTCCGCCGGAATCACTTCGTGGAGCCCGATGCGGCCGCGGTAGCCGCGGCCGCGACACGCCGCGCAGCCCACCGGGCGCATAAACTCCCCGCCGGGGCAGGCGTAGTCCGCGGCGAGACGCGTCGTTTCGGGATGGGGTGCCTTGCACTCGGGACAGAGTCGCCGCACGAGCCGTTGCGCCGCCACGAGCCGGAGCGCCGCGGCGAGGAGAAACGGCTCCACGCCGAGGTCGCGCAGCCGCGGGATGGCCGCCAGGGCGTCGCCCGTGTGGAGCGTCGAAAAGACCAGGTGCCCGGTGAGCGCGGCGCGAATCGCGAGCTGGGCGGTTTCGCCGTCGCGCGTCTCGCCGACCAGCATCACGTCGGGGTTTTGCCTCAACAACGCGCGCAAACCCGCGGCAAACGTGAGCCCGATTTTTTCGCGGATCTCCGTCTGGCGGATTTTATCGAACTCATACTCGACGGGATCTTCGAGGGTGGAGATGGCGCGGGCCTGGGTGTCGAGCGCGTGGAGTGCGCAGTGGAGCGTGGTGGTCTTGCCCGATCCGTTCGGTCCCGTAAGGAAGATCAAGCCCGCCGGACCGGTGATCGCCGCGTGCAGCGCTTCGGCCTGCCCCGGCGCGAAGCCCAATTCGGCAAACGTTTTGATCGGCATCGTCTGGTCGAGGAGGCGCAGGACGAGGCTCTCGCCGTGCACCGTCGGGAGGCTGCTCAGGCGCAGATGGATTCTCCTTTCCCCGTCGGCCAGCTTGGCCCGTCCGTCCTGCGGCAGGCGTTTTTCGGTGATGTCCATGCCCCCGAAAATCTTCACCCGGGCGAGCAGCGGTTCGCGCTGCCCAAGGGGCAGCCGCACGTAGTCGTGCATCTCCCCGTCGAGGCGAAAGCGCACCAAAAGTCCGTCTTCTTTTGGCTCAAAATGCACGTCGCTGGCGCGGTCGGCGATCGCGGCGCGGAGAATGCCGTCGAGCGTGCGGGTGGCGTCCACCGCCGCCGGCTCGGGGCGCCGGTCAGGCGCAGTTCGGGGCGGGCGGAGCGGGAGGCGGTCCGTGAACCTGGAAAGGAGGGCGCGCATCAGAGCAGGTGCGGGGTGAGGAAGATCACCAGTTCGCTGCGCGTCTTGAGCGTGGCCTTGGTGCGGAACGCGCGGCCCAGCACGGGCACCGAGGCCAGCACCGGAATGGAGCGGTCGGTTTCGCCCTGGTCCTCCGTGATGAGTCCGCCGATGACCGCGGTTTCGCCGTCGCGCAGCCGCACGATGGTCGACGCCTGTTTGACCTCGGTGACGGGCGCGGTCTGCGTGCCGTCGGGGCTCGTGACGATGGCCTGCAGCCGGGTGATGGCGGGCAGCACATCGAGCGTGACCACGCGGTCGGCGCCGACCTGCGGAGTGACCGCGAGGATGGTGCCGATCGTGATGGTGCTGACGGAATAGCTGTTTTGCGTCTGGCTGAACGGCGTGGTCGTGCCCGGCTGGTTCAGCGTGGTGCTCTGCTGCAGGCGGAAAAACGGCTGGTCCTCGCCCACCTTGATGAAGGCGGTCTGGTTGTTGAGGGCGCGCAGTCGCGGCTGCGACACCGTTTTGACCTCGCCCTGCTGTTGCAGGGCGTGGATGACGGCCGAGGCCCCGCCGGTCGCAAGATTGGCGACAAAGGTGTTGGCCGACAGCACTTCGCCGCCGATGCCCGTCACATCGAGCGGCGCCGATCCGCTCAGGTGCAGGCCGCCGGCGGCGACCGTCGCCTGATCCCAATCGACGCCGAGCTTCTTCTCGTCGCGGAGCGTGACCTCGACCAGGCGGGCCTCGATCTCGACCTGCTGGTTGATGCGCCGGTTGGTGAGGTCGATGAACGCCTTGATCGTCTCCTGGCGGCGCACGGGTGCCGTGACCTGCGCGACGCCGCTGAAGCGGTTGAGGACGAGCATCTCTCCATCCTTGAGCATTGCCCGCAGCTCGGTTTCGAGGTTGGACCAGAAGGTGTTCTCATTCGCCTGGGTGATGGAAATCTGGGTCGCGTCCGAGAGGCCGTTGAGAGTGTTACCGTAGGGCGTATTGGCGTTGAACAGCGTGTTGGGCGTTTGGTTCTGCTGGTTGGTTGTGCCGGGATAAGTGCCGTTGCTGTTGGTGCCGCCCAGCGTGATCGAGGCGCTGCCGGAGCCGCTGCGCGTGAGCTGGGGATAGTCGATGGCGTAGAGGACCGTCTTGAGGCGCTTGACGACGAAGCCGGCCGGCGACTCCTCGACGTAGTAGCCACACGGCTCGGTCAGGGCCGCCAGCGCGGTGCGCAGGGTCGTGTGATTCAGCTCGACGGTGACCTCGCCCGTCACGTCCGGTTCGACGAGGATGGTGGTCTGGCACGAGCGCCCCAGGGCGCGGAGTGCAGCCGGAAGCGGGGCCTTGTCCAGTTGCAGGCGTTCGACCGGGCGGTCGAGCGCGGGTTGGCCGCCATTGTCGGCCGACGCGGTCAAGGTCAGAACGGTCAGACCGGCGACGGCGCGGGCGATTTGAAGGAAGCGGGGGAAGTTCATGGATTGGTCAAGGGACTTGGATGATGAGCGGGGTGCCGTTGGGGGTGTGCGGGTCGGACAGTAGCGCCCGACTGGGTCCGCGATACTTGAGCTGTACGGGAGCGATGACGTTGAAGGACAGCGTCACCGGCGCAGCCGGGAGATAGAGGGTATCGCCGGGCTGGCTCGCCTGGATCATCACAGCGCCGGGTCCGGTCACCTGCACCAAGCCGTTGCTGATGGTGGCGGGGCCGCTCAAGACGGTGAACGTGACGGGCAGGCCCGAAGAAGAGCTGGCGCTCAAGGCGAACGGAGCGGAGCCGGTCGTCTGATTTCCGGGCGGGTTGAACGTGATGCTTTGCGCCACCTTGCCGGAAAAAATCGCCTGGGCGGCTTTGGACCGGTCCAGCGTGATGGCGACGGTGGTGACGCTGCCGCTCGCATCGCCGCTCCAGCCGGCAAAATAATGCGTGGCATCCGGCGTGGCCGAAATCGTGACCGTGGTCCCCGCGGGATAGGTGCCGCCCGGGGTGACGCTGCCGCCGGCCGTGGCGCTCGTAGCGAGCACGAAGGTCTTGAGGGTGAAGTTCGCCTGCACCGACTTGTTGCGGTCGATCGTGACGCTCACGGGATTGGCCGTGCCGGCGGCATCCCCGCTCCACCCCGCGAAATCGTGCACCGCATCCGGGAACGCGTTCACGGTCACCACGGTTCCCGCGATAAAAGTGCCGCCGGCTGAGACGCTGCCGCCCGCGCCCGCGGTCGTGCTGAGGGTGTATTGCGGAGGCGGAGGGGCGGCGATGGCCACCGTCTGCGAGATCGTTCCCGACGTGGCGCCTGTGGCGTCCACCGCTTGCGCGGTAAAGGTGATGGTCTGCGGCCCCGTGTCGCTCGTGGGATTGCCGGAATCGGCGTCCGTGCCGTTGCCGCCGCCGCCAAGGGCGAAGGGCAGACCGTTTTTCCAGACATTCACCTGGGTCAAGTTGCCGTCCGGGTCGTGGCCGTGCGCCGAGACCGTGTAGCTCTGGCCGCTGGCCACGATACCGGGGGTCGAGTTCCACGAGATCGTCGGTGGATTGTTTGGCGCGGCGACGGTGACCGTCTGCGAAATTATCGGCGAGGTGGCTCCGGTGGAATCGACCGCCTGCGCGGTGAAAGTGACGGTCTGCGGTCCCGTGTCGCTCGTCGGATTGCTTGAATCTCCATCCGTGCCGTTGCCGCCGCCGGCGAACGCGAACGGCTGGCCGTTTTTCCAGATATTGACTTGGGTCAAGTTGCCATCGTTGTCGTGACCGTGGGCGGAGATGGTGTAGGTCTGGCCGCTTGGGACGTTGCCGGGGCTGGTGGCCCAGCTAATGGTCGGAGGGGTGTTGGGGGGCGGTGGTGACGACCCGCCGCAATAGGTCGCCGACGTCCACACGGTTGTGGCGTGCATCCCGACCTGGTTGGTGGTGTAGCCCCAGAGGCGCAGAGTGTAGCTGCCGGGAGCCAGGTCGGTGATGTTCCAAGTGCCGCTCAGGCTGCCGTCTGCCGGACAGCCGTCAGCCGCATAGACTGCGATGTAATAGCTGACATTGCCGTACGAGCCGGGACCGGAGACGTAGAGCGAGGGACCGAAGCCCCGGTAGACGCTGCCGACAATCTGGGCGACGAAGTTGCCGGAAGCATCGTAAAGCTCGAGGCGTCCCGGCGCGCTTGACTGCGGGTAATCGTCGCAACTCCAATCGATGGTAAAGTCCAGATTGTAGGCGGAGCCCGTGACGGTGACGGGGATGGTGGTGTATCCGCCGGTGGTGCTGTTGAACGCGTGCGCGAGGGCAGCCGTGCCGAGTAAGGGAAGGAGTAGAAGAAGAGTTTTCATTGGATAGTGACGGTGGCGTTTTCGTGGATGCGGAACTGGAGCGCCTGCACCCCGGGCCAGGAGGTGCCCTGATTGACGGTGACCAGGCGTCCGCCCAAAATTTCCGCGGTGGTGGTCGCGCCGGAGTTGGCCGCGGCCGTGAAGGCGTTCGACGTGTCGTTGAACGACAGGTAGGCGTTGTTGGTCGGATGATTGTTGTTCACCGTGACCATGAACTTGGGCAGCACGATGCGCTGCACACAGAGGCGCCAGGTTTGCTTGAGTCCGCTGTTGCCCTGGTTCCACGCTGCCAGTTGGGCGGGCGTGAGGACACCCGACCAGGAGGCGGGCGGTGCGGCCGTGCGGCTCTCCCAGTCGTTGTTCCAGATGGCGTTGAACCACGCCGCGGTGCCGTCGTAGGCCGGCAGGGTGAGTTGGTCGCTGCGGGCCATGAGGCTTAACAAGATGAACCGTTGCTGGCCCGCCTCGGCCGGCCCGGCGAAGAGGAGCCGCGGGTTGCCGAAGAGATTGTAGGCAATCTGGGCCAACGCGGGTTGGGCCGCGGCCGAGGGCGGGCTCCCGACGATGGGCGTCATGCCGCGCAGCCGCGCGATCTTCGCGAACCACGAGTTGTTGTTCGTGGTGGCGTAGGGCGCGGTGCTCGACGCCGAGAATTCCGTCGGTGTGTCGGTGCCGGCAATCGTGCCTGGCAGCGCCGCGAGATTGAGGTTGTTGAGATCGGTGTTCTCGAACGAGGCCGTGACCGTGTCGGCCAGGTCGCCGAGCGTGCGTTTTTCCGCGTCGACGCGGTTGCGGTTGACGATCTCGGTGATCGACGGCGTCAGCGTGGCGGCGAGGGCCGCCAGGATAAAGAGGGCGAGGACGATCTCCAGGAGCGTGAAGGCGCGCAGCACGCGGCGGAGGTTTTCGCGCAGAAGACCGGATTTACGGACAAAGGCGTAGTAAACCATAAGTCAGCGCGGGTTGAGGCCGCCCAGGAGCTGCATGAGCGGCAGGAAGAAGGAGAGCGCGGCGAAGCCGACGATGGTGGTGAGCAGCACGATCAGCGCGGGCTCGAGGAGCGCGAGCGCGGTCAGCAACCGTTCCTTGGCGCGGCTGGCCGCGTAGGTTTCAATGTGGCGGAGTGCGTCGCCCAGCTGTCCGCTGGTCTCGCCGGCGCGCAGCGTGGGCACGACAAGGACGGGAACGCGTGATTTTTCGGGAGTGCGGCTGATAATGGTTGACCCGCGGCGACCGCCTCCCGGGCGGCGCGCAATTGCGCTGCGAGCACCGCTTGGCCCGTCAAGTCCGCGCCGGTGCGCAGCGCTTCAAGCACCGGAATGCCCGCTTCGTGCAGCAAGCCAACATGGGCGGCGAAACGCGCGGTCGCCAGGTGACGGATGATGTCGCCCACGAGCGGCAGCCGCAGTAGCACCCGGTCGCGCCAAACCCGGCCGCGGGGCGTGCGCAGGGCGAGCCAGACGGCGAAGCCGATCCCTGGAACGGTGAGCGCGGCCGGCAGCCAATACATGCGCACCACACCGCTGGTCCGAATCAGGAATACGGTGGCCGTGGGCAGCCGGAGGCTCAGCGAGGAGAAAATCTCCGCAAATTGTGGAATGACGACGCCCAACAGGAAGACGGCGAGCCCGATGACCGCCGTGAATACAACGGTCGGGTAGATGAGCGCCCGCTTCGCCGTCCGGCGCAGTTCGTCCATTTCCGTGAGGTGGCGGGCCAGCGCCCGCAGGGCGGTCGGCAGTTGCGCGGACGCTTCGCCCGCGGCGATGATCGCGCAAAAATGCGCGGGGAATTGTTTCTCAAAGAAGCGGCACGCCTCGTGGATCGGCGTCCCCGAGCGCACCTCGCGCTCGATTTTCTCCAGCATCGTGCGGGTGGTCCCAAGCGGTGCGTCCGCGGCGAGCTGGGTGAGCGCGGCGTCGGCGGTGATGCCCGCGCGCAGTTGCAGTTCGAGCTGGTTCAACAGCCCGACGAAATCGCGGGTGGAGAGCCGGAGCCGGCCGAGCTTCCGGTTGGGCCGGGCCGGCTCGACGTTGACCGGCCAAAGGTTCTTCGCGCGCAGGCGTTGCCGGAGCTGCGCGGCGTCGGGCGCGTCGTCCACCAGGGAGCGGCGGCGTCCAAAGGGGTCGATGACGGTGGCGGTGAAGGCGGGCATGTCTTAGAGGGCGAGCCGCACCTTGGTGGACCCAAGCGGCAGGTTGACGGCGAAGCCGTCACCGGTCAGGACGAGCGCCTCGGGACTGATCCGGGTGAGCCGCAGCGACTCGACCAGGTCACCGACCTCGGCCACCCGGCCATTGATGAGGGCGCAGGGGCTGCCCCCCTGGAAAATGCCATCGACCGCGAAGGTCACCTCGCGCACCGCGTCGGCTGGCAGGGTGCGCACGGCGAATGGATTCGGCGGATTGCCGGGGGCGTTGAGGACGGTTGTGTCGATGACGCCGTCGGCGTTGGGCGCGAGGAGCGGAGGGGATTCGGACGGCGGTTCGGCCGCGGGGGGCGCGGCAGCGGTGTTGGCGGGCAAAGCGACGGGATTGACCGGCGCGGCGGGGGACGGTGGTGGTGCGGGCGGTTTTGGTGCTGCCCCTTCGACCGTCGCCGGGCTGGTCGGCGCCGCGGCGGCCGGCAGCGGAACGCTGGCGGGGTCACGTTCCAGCGTTCCCAGCCGGGCCGTGAGCGCGTCGTTTTGGGCGATCAAGGCTTCGATCCACTGGGTCTGGCGCGTCAGTTTCTCGGCATCGCCGGACGGAGGCGTCTCGCGGGTCGCGGCGGCTGGCAGGGCGTCGTTACGGATGGTGGCGCTTGCGAGGTTCTCGGGCCGTTCGCGCAACGGCAGCGGATCGGGCAAGGGCCGGACGGCGGGCGGGGACGATTGGCAGGCGCCAAGGAGGAGGCACACGAATATGAGGTTAGTTTTCATGGCTTGCGCGGAGTTGGGCGGACAAAGTTGGGGCGTTGACGCGGGTGGCCTGGCTCAAGTCGAGCGTCTGGGTGACATAGAGGTAGAACGGCTTGCCGGCGGGCACGCGGAGATAGAACCCATCGCGCGCGATGGCCTCGCGCAGCTCTTGGGCATACTCGCGCAGGACCGCGCCGGTGCCGGCCAGGGTTGCGTTGCGCGCGGTGGCCGCCGGCACGGCCGCTTCACCGATCAGGCCGGTGACCGCGTGCGTGTCCTGCAGCGCCGCCGTGGCGGTCGACAGGAACGTGGCCGCAAAGAGTTGCAGCTCGCGGTTGTCGCTGGTTTTGAGGATTTCGCCGCGCAGGCCGGCCGAGCCGTCGTGTTCTCCCCAGGAGGCGGAGGGGGCAGATTCGCGATCGAGGGCCAAGCCCTGCACGGCGAGTTCGGTGCCGTTCTCCGCGCCCGGGGTGCGCCAGACGATGCGCCAAGCGCCCTGGGCGGCGAGTCGTTCCCGCGTGCGGTCAAGGGCCGCGTGGCCGTGCACCTCGGCGCCGGCGGGAATGACCAGCACCCCATCATGCCACACGTCCTCGGTCACGAGGCCGATGACGGGCGTTTCCAGCCGGTTGGATTCAAGCGTGACGATGGTTTCGCAGGGAATCAGCCGGCCGTAAGGGGCGATTGGCGCATGCGGCAGGGCCAATGCCGCCGCGGGCGGCTCCGCCTTCGCCGCGAACAAGGTTAAAGGCAGGTCGCGCGGCTTGTCGGATGCGGAGGCAATCGACGGCTTGGGAGACGCCGGCTGATTCGGCGGTGGCGGTGTTTTCTGGGGAAACAGGGCGCCGTCGCGTGTGAAGGTGCGGGGCAGCGCGGCAGGCGCGTTGAAACGTGCCACGGGGAGCGGTGAAGCCTGCCGCTGGCTGTGCTGCCAGCGCACGGCGAGCACACCGAGGACGAGCACCGCCCCGACCACGACGAGCTGGCCGGCGGTTGAGTTGAGGAATTGGCCGTCGAACTTCATGGAGCGGGCGGCACGATGATCGAGAAGGCTTCGTGCACAGATAGATTGGCCCGGCCGCCGTCCGGGGCTCCGGTGATCGCGAGACACACGTGGGTCGCGCTTTTGGGGGGGATCGCGCCGGAGGCGTCGGTCAGCTCGGCGGGGAACACGTCGTCCCCCACGCGCACCGCGAGATGGTTCGGGTCGTAATGGACGGCCGCATCTCCGTGGTTCGCGAACCGGGTGCGCAGCACGACGGTATCCTCGGCATCGAAGCGGAAGACCTCTTCCACCGTCACAGTGAAGCGGGGATACAGCGTGGTATTCCCGGGCCGGGCGCGAGCGATGTTCGTGGCAAGCTCCGGATACTGCGCTTCGATGCGCCCGTCATACTTCGCCCGGTCGAAGAGCGCGCGCAGCGCCAGGGGCATCAGCGGCCGGCCGTTGGGACCGGCCAGCGGCTGCTCCAGAAAGACGACGGCCCGGTCCGGTTCGGTGCCGGTAGTCAGGCGCAGCACATAGACTTTGCCGCCGTAGACGACGTTAAGCGCGGCGGTGGTGTGATCCTGGAGCGGCCGCAGCGAGAAGAACTCCGTGCCGGGCTGGTAGGACAGCAAGACCGAGGGGTGGTCGTCGGGCCGGGACCCGATCCCCGCCCCCTCAAGTGCGGTGACCCGGGCGGGAAACACGCAGGTCGTCGGTTCGTCCTTGCCCAGCCGGATTGTGTAAACGGAATGCTCATCCAGCGGGTAGGTGCGGATCTCCGAGGCCGGAACCCCGGCGATCAGGAGGGCCTGGACGATGATCATGAGGAGATATCGTATTTCCATACCGCGAGGGGATAGCGGCCGTTCGTGGCCAGGTTCGGGTTGCGCGCGAAGGTGAAGCGCACGGTGAAAGCGGGGGCCTCGGTGAAGGTCTGGTCCTTGATCACGCCGGTGCGCAGCAACTGGCCCTCGGCCTGCACGAGCACCAGGTTCTCCCGCGTTTCGAGCACGGTGAGCTTCAAGACCTCGGCCTTTTGATGGAGCGACTTTTGCGCGAACTCCTCCGTGCACGCGGCCCAATCGGTGCGCGCCTTGGCCAGGGCCTCCGGCAGGAACAGCTTTTCCAGCAGTTCGGGATAGTCGAAGCCGGCCGGGTTGCGCTGGAACAGCGCGAGACACGCGAGCAGGGCGTGCTGCTCCTGGAGCTTGGTCGCCTCCTCGAAGCCGAGGAGCGGGCTCACATGGAACGTACCGCTGCCGTCGAGCACCACCACCTGTTCGCGCGTGCGGTAGGCTTTGATGATCAGGAACGGCTGCACCGCGCAGAAGCCGACGGCGAGCACCGCCACAAGGCACCAGAGCCGTGCGGCCACGGCATGGTCGGCAAATAGCTCCATCGGGTTCCACCGGCGGCGGGGGCGCTGCTGCGGGTCAGGGCGCACGTGCGGCGCCGGGGTTTCACGCAAGGTCGTCATTTTTTCAGATTGTGGTCTGCGGTTTGGGCAACTGCGTCAGCGCGAGCGCGGAAGCGGCCCGCTGGTCGCCCGCCGAGTCGGCCTTGGATGGAGCCGGCATGGGCGGGGGATTGAGCACGGCCGGCGGAGGTGGAGGCGGCATCGGTCCGTTGCCTCCCCCGCCGCCCGTCCCTCCCGCTTTGGCCGCGACCTGCGCGGCCATGAGCGGCATGGCGGCTCCGCCGGTCTTGACACTTTTGACCATCCAGAGGACCTGCTGCATCGTGTAGAGCTGCTGCAGGGCCGTTTGCCCGCCGGCCGTGACGGGTGCGCCGGAGCAGAAGAGCATCTGCATCAGGAACGGCGTGCCGATGGTACCGAGCAAAAGCCACAGGGTGCCGAGAATCCCGCCCAGCACGCTGGCCAGCGAGGCGGGGTCGAGCTGGCCGGGGGTCAGGCCGTAGCCGATGGCGACATTGGTGACATACCCCGTGATCAGGTGGTAGGCGACGAGTTCAGTGACCGCGAAGCCAACCGGCCAGGCGAGGACGGCGAGGGTCTGCTGCACGTAGCGCACCCCAAGCGAGCCGAGCGATGGGACCATGAAAAGCCCCAGCGCGATCGGCAGAAACAGGTAGCAGAGGAGTTTTAGGACGTATTGAAGCAGCAAGAACGGCAGTTGCAGGACGCTGCCGAGGAGCACGATCAGCTTCGCCATCGCCCAGAGATAAGCGCGGTACAGCGACTCGCCGACGCGACGCAGGCTGAAGGTGCTGGCGCTACTTTCCTGCACGGTCTGGCGCAGGAGGGTGGCTGCCCGCATGGGGTGGTCGGTGTAGCCCGGCTCGATCACGTTCGCGATCGACAGAAAGGACTGCTCGGTGAATTCGAACCAGGTGGGCAGGCTCGCCACGAGCGCGACGATCACGATCGCGCGCAGGAGCGGACGCACGATGCTTTCCAAATCCGCGCGGGCCGCGTGGATCTGGATCATGAGTCCGGCGACGCAGAGAAAGAACACCGCAACGCGCAGCGTGACCGTCAGCGCGAGCACATTCTCGCGCAGTCCTGGAGCGAAGCCTTCCATCAGTTGCGTCCCTCCTGCGGCCGCTGCCGCTCTTCTTCGCGACGGAGTTTTTCCATGAGGCGCCGGGCGGCCTCGTTGTCCGCGTGGTAGTCGCCGACCGGGGCGAGCTGGATCCCCTGTTGCCAGGCATCGACGGGTGACACCGGCTCGGCGCTCCGGGGTGCCGAGGCTGCACCTACGGGCAACCGGGCCGTGTGCCGGCGCACGAGCAATCCGCACACGGCGAGGCCGGCCAGAAGCAGGACAATGAAGGCGCTCATCTTCATGGCTGCGTGTAGCTGGTGGGCGTGATTTTCAGGGACTCCTGCCACGCACCCACCGCTGCGAAGGTCTGACCCTCCTCGGCAATCTGCTTTTCCAGCAAATCCTGCCGCTCCTTGGCGGCCTGGTTTTCGTTCAGAATCTGCTGCGCCTGCAATTGCAGGGCGGCATCGCGCCGCTGCGTCTCCACCGCGGCGATCTGGCCGACCAGGACGGAAATCTTTGCATGGTGCTTGTCCACCTCCGCCTGCGTGGGCGCGGTCTTGAGCTGGCGGAGCGTGTCGGCAAGGTCCCGCTGCAGATCCGCGAGCCGGCCGGCGGTCTGCGCAAACACGGTGGCGAGGTTGTCCGCATGCTGTTCGACGACGGCATAGCGCTGATAGGGCGCGGGCTGACGCGTGAACGGTTGATTGAGCACCGTGGTGTCGCCCAGTTCCTCATAAATGCCCTGCGCGGTGTACTTGAGCGAGATCACGGCCCGCGCGAGGCCGCGCAGCGCGTCCGCGGTTTCGCCAAAGGTCCGGCTGAAGTCCTCGGCCCCGAGACCGTCCACGCCGACCTGGTCGCCCGCCGCCACCGGGTCGCCCATCACGTCGCGGATTCGCCGCTGGACGTCGAGTTGCGCCCGCATCTGCTCCAGCTGCTGGTTGAGCTTTTCCAGGTCGGCGGCCCACTGGCGAAGAATCTCGACCTGGTTGGCGGCCTGGTCCGCCTGGATCGCGGTGTTGACCGCGGTATTGACGGGATCGTTGACGATCCACTGCGCGGACAGGGGTGCAGCGAGAAGGAACCACGGGATGAGTTTCTTCATGGTTTTTCAGGGTTGGCGGCGGGCGCCGTGGGCTGGTGCTGCTGGTTCTGGATGATCCAGTACTGCTCTTGCACCGCCCGCCGGTAGCCGCGCTCGTAGGCGCGGGCTTCGGCTTCGGTTTCGCGTTTGGTCGTGGCGCAGCCGCCCAGCGCGAGCACGAGGAGAAGGAGGGCGCTAAGCCGCATGGTGTCCCTCCGCCGGCTGGATGTGGCGCAGCGTGCCGCATTGCGGCGGTTGTGCGGTGGGTGTGAAATAGCACAGCGACGAGTAGCGCCGGTCCGCCGGCAGTTGCTCGGGCAGCGGATAGCGCTGGATGGCGTCGAGCGCGGTCTCGGGCAGCGGCAGGTCGCGCGCCAAATCCGCCAGGTCGGCCCGGTCCGACTGGCGCATGAGGAAGAACTGCTTCGCGTTGCCGATTACGGCGGCGCGGATGCGCGAGGCCCGGAACCTGGCGTATTGCTGGATGATGGATACCGCCCAGCAGTTGAATTTGCGCAGCTGCGCGTAGCCTTCGGCGACGATCTGCTCCCCGCCGGGGGTGTCGAGGAATCGCGCCAGCTCCTCGAAGAGGATGCGCTTCCTCGAAGCGCGGGGCAGCGCCAGGATGTGCTGCCGGGCAAGCCCACTGATCAAAAGCCCGGCCGCGGCCTTGAGTTCGGTCGCCTGCTCCGGGATGAAACCCAGCTCGAAGTGCGCGATCTTGCGCTGCAAGGATACGTTCGTCACGCCGTCGAAGAGTTTTCCGTACTGACCTTGGGCGCTCCACGCGCGCAGCAAGGTCGCCAGCCGGTCGATCTCGTTTTTGTCGTGTTCGGGGAATCGCGCGTAGGCCAAGAGTTCGACCAGCGCGCTGTGGGTCGGAAAATCCTCGGGCGCAAAGAAGGCGCACGCCGTGTGGGCCACCAGCCGCTCGGTCTCGGGTGACTGGACAAAGTGCGTGATCGCCTGCTCCGACAGATCCGCCACGAAGGCCAAAGCCTGGTTTTCCTTGGCGGCGATCCGGTCGCGCAGGTCGCAGAACGCCTCCAGGGGCGTGGCGCCCGCCGGCATCTGTTCACGCCAGCCGTGGGCCGCGCAGGCAAGCCGGCAGACTTTCTCGGCCTGCTGGGGCCGGCGCTTGGCCCAGTCCGCGAAGGTGTCACGGTAGAGCTGGTGGAGGTATTGGGTGAGCTGCGCCTGGCGCAGGGCGAGTTTTTCCGGCGTCTCCGGTTCCCCGACCATGCGCGCCAGGAGCGCCACCGCGGTCGCCAGATGCAGTTGGGTGAGCGGCAGGCCCTGCGTGTCCAGGTAGTTGAGGGTAAGCGGCGCGTCGGGGTGGACGACGATGGGCGTTTCGCCCAAACTCTCCGTGAACTTCTTGTACGAGAATCCCTCCTCGACGATGACCGTGTAGTCAAAAAAACCCGCGGTCTGCAGGAGAAGGTCACCCATGAACGCCGACTTGCCGGCGCCGGTCATGCCGAAAAGGACGGCGTGCTGCGGGGAGCCGCCGGCTTGCGAGCTCACCCCGACCAGGTTGCCGTGGCCGCCGTCGTAGAGCGCTTCCGGCTGGTCGATGGTGCCGGTGAACGTGGCGGAGAACGGCAGCAGGTCGGCCAGGAACGCGTCCTCGGCATACAGCTCGCGGTGGTGATACGAGGAATGCGTCCAGCCGGGCCACGAGGCGAAGAAGAGTTTCTTCGCGGTCGTCGGCAGCGCGCACTCGAAATACTGCGCCCCGTCCATCGCGTGGATCGCCGCCTGCACCGCCGCGACCTTTTCCCTTAAAGATTCGCGCGTCGGCGCCCACACCCGCACGAGGTAGGTGACCTGGAACGGCCGGGCGAAGCCGCCCGAGAGCTGTTCCACTTTCCGTTCCTTCTTGCGAAGCGCGACCAAGAGCGACGGGCGGGCCTTTTCGGCGTATTCTCCGCGGAGCCGCTCGGCGGCCTTTTCCTCGCGGTGGATTTCCGAGCGCGTCGCGGCCGGTGTCACGTTGACCGTGATCGCGTAGTCCAGGAACGGAAGCCCGGTCAGATGGGTGACAATGCCCGGCCGGGTGCGCTGCGGCCAGCGGGCGAGCGCCAGGACCGCATGGTAATGGCCATCCAGATGGAATCCCCCGTCCGGCTGCCCGAGGCCTTCGCCCTGCCAGCAGTTCTCCTGGATGGTCAGCGACGGATCGAACAGGGCCGCCGGATCGCTTTGCTCCCGCGCCGCGAGGTCCGGATTGAGGAACCTCTGCAGGCACCCGAAGTGCGCCAGATCATCCATCGGCCGCACGGTGGTGTCGGGGCCGAACACCGAGCGGAGCGTGGTCGCGAATTCCTCGAACTGGCCGGCCAATTCGCGGAAGAAGGCGGCGTAATGATCCTCCAAGCCGCCGCGCGTGCGGAGATTGCCCGCGTAGGCGGTAATCTCGATCGAAAGGAACAGGGCGAGCCGCTCGCGCCGCAGCTCGCGCGCCAGCATCTGCCGCCAATATCGGGTGAACCGCTCGTTGCGCGCGGCGCGGATGACGGGTTCCGCAATCGCCTGGGTCTGCTCGTGGTAGCAGAGCAATGCGGCGCGGTAGTCAGCGTCGCACGACCATTGAAACTGCAGTCGCCGGCCCGGCCCCACCAGGGCGAGTAGCGCGCGCACCTGGTCCTGGAAGGCGTTCAGCCGCTCGAAGCTCGCCCCGCGCAGGTCGGGCGGCTCCAGCCAGAATCCCTTCGCGACCAACCCGCCGCGTTCCGGCGAGCCGAAGACGAGGAGCCCGTCAACAAACCGCCCGTCCGGGGCATCCGCATGGGCTTTCGTATGGGTTAAAAGGTCGCCTTCTCGCGTGAAGTCGCCGCCCCGAAAGAGGTCCTCGACCTTGTCCCGGTCGTAGCCGGCGGGCTTGCCGTGCTTGAGCAGAAGGATCCAGCTCAGGGTACCGGCGAGGGGGGTGGCGGCGATTCCGCCGGCCAGCGCCAGGCTCACATGGAGCGCGAGGTTTGACAGGGCAAACAGGCCCACGGCAGCAACGACCGCAATCACGACGGGCAGATAAAGATCGCCTTCGAGCCCGAAAGCCCGGCCGGCGGAGTCGTCCGCGGCATTGGTG
>Ga0116137_1000553_pt1 | contig 29770 bp, 25 predicted proteins | sample June2015DPH_20_1_3_FD_88973 | JGI IMG/M metagenome (GOLD analysis project Ga0116137, IMG submission 88973) | Peatland microbial communities from SPRUCE experiment site at the Marcell Experimental Forest, Minnesota, USA - June2015DPH_20_100 | ecosystem: Environmental > Terrestrial > Soil >...
ACCTTCTTCTTCACCCTGCCTCTCCCAAAGGTCAAGGAAACTCGACCACGAGTCGAAGGCCAACGCGGCGATCGCCTCATCCTGGCGGTGGACGACGATTCCCAGGTCATCAATCTGTACGAACGCTACCTACAGCCCCAGGGATATCAGGTTATCGGCTGCACCGACCCCAACCAGGCCATTGAGCGGGTGTGCCAATTAAAACCCTTCGCCATCACGCTGGATATTATGATGCCGGGCAAGGACGGCTGGACAGTCCTGGCCGAGCTCAAGAACAACCCCGAAACACGGGATTTCCCGGTGATCGTTTGCAGCATCCTGGAAGAGGAGGAAAAGGGCTTCAGCCTCGGGGCCGCGGATTATCTGGTGAAACCGATCCTCGAAGAGGACCTGTTGAAAGCCCTCAGCCGGCTGAACGCCGAGGGCAACATCCAGAACGTGCTTGTCATCGACGACGACCCGGCTGACTTGCGCCTGATGGATAAAATCCTCAAAGAAAAAAGCAATTACCAAACGGTACTCGCCCAGGGCGGCGTGGAGGGCTGGGACCAGATCACCCACAATCCACCCAATGCAGTGATCCTAGATCTATTCATGCCGAACATGGACGGATTCAGCATCCTGGAGAAACTGCGCACGACCCCGAGCTTAAGGGATATTCCGGTGATTGTTGTAAGCGGTGTGGATCTCTCGTCGGAACAGAAAAAACAGCTCTCCGATTTCGGCCAAATGCTTCTCCAGAAAGGATCCCTGAACGAAACCGAGCTGCTTACCCAACTGGATCGGGCCCTCAAACGCATCCCATTGCCTTAGAAAAGCTACCTTGCATCGCTATGTCCTTCGTCATCCGTTGCCTTGACTGCGGTCATACCGCACCTTATTTCCCCACCTCTATTAACTGCCCACGCTGCGACAGCCAATGGCGAGTTGCGGAATACGATTATGAATCGATCTCGAAGAGCCTGCTGTCGAAACTCTCAGGCCGTCTCTTCGATCTTTGGCGCTACCGCGAGCTCCTGCCCATCCGGAACCCGAACCCCGGCATCATGCTGGGGGAAGGCGGGACGCCGTTGATCCAGGCAATCAACCTGGGAATGATGCTGGGTTGTCCCTCGATTTACATCAAAGATGAACGTCATGGGCCGACTGCTTCATTTAAAGATAGACAGGCTGCCGTTACAATCTCTGCGCTAAAAGAAGCTGGCATCACCGAAATGGTGACTGCCTCGACCGGGAATGTGGCGATTTCTTACTCGGCCTATGCCGCCCGCGCCGGCATCAAGCTCTGGGCATTTGTCACCAGCCTCGTCCCGGCCGTCAAAATGCGCGAGATCGCGATCTACGGTACCCAGGTCGTAAAGGTCACTGGTTCCTACGACCAGGCCAAGCAAGTGGCTGCAGAATTCGCACGCCAGCGGGGTTTGTACCTGGACATGGGCGCTCGGACGATCACCTCGATCGAAGCCATGAAGACCCTCGCTTTTGAAATTTCGGAGCAGCTTACCGCCATGCTGGGGCCATTGACGAGCTCCAATGGGCAGACCCATCCGGCCTGGCGTTCCCCGGATTGGTACATCCAGTCCGTGAGCGGAGGGATGGGTCCGCTCGGGGTGGCGAAAGGGTCCTCCGAGCTGCAGAAAATGAATATCATCGAGCGAATCCCGGCTCTGGCTGCCATTCAATCCGAGGGTTGTGCGCCCATGGTCCAAGCCTGGAAGAATCGGTCCGATACCGCCGTGCCGGTCACCTCCCCCCGCACCCACATAGAGACTTTGGCGACCGGTGATCCCGGCCGGACTTATACCATCCTGAAAAAGTGGGTCGACGAGACCCACGGCGTGTTCGAGAGCGTCAGCGACGAAGAAGCATTTCGGGCCATGCACATCCTCGCGAAAATGGAAGGCATCTCGGCCGAGCCAGCCGCGGCCGTCTCCTTCGCGGGCTTGTTCAAACTGGTGCGTGCAGGTGTCATTAAGCCCACGGATGTGATCGTCGTTAACTGCACCGGCCATACCATGCCAGCCGAGCCGTTCATCCTGGGCGATAACTGGGCCCGTAGCGTCGTTCTGCCAAAACGTGCTGTGGAAGAAACTCCCGAGGAGGGTCTGCTGTCCGCCTTGAGCAATGTCGCACCCGACCGCTTCCCGCGGGTCGCGATCGTGGATGACAGTCCGGACGCCCGGCGTTTGATCCGCCGCATCTTGCAATCCCAGGGGAATTACACGATCTACGAAGCGGAGGGCGGCAAACAGGCCATCGAATTGGTTGAAAAGGAGCACCCCGATCTGATCATCCTCGACCTCATGATGCCGGAGATGGACGGCTTCGCGGTTCTGGATTCGCTAAAATCGAAACCGGAAACAGCCAGCATTCCGGTGGTCGTTGCCACGGCCAAGGAACTGACCCCGGAAGAAAAAAACCGCTTGAAAGGACAGATCCAGTCCCTGATGCAAAAGGGAGACTTTTTGAGCGACGAATTCCTGGAAGAGGTCCGGTCTCTCATTCGTTGAGCAGGAAGGCAGAGGAATACTTCGCATGAGCAGGAAGTCGGGGCGCATCACGGGGATAGGGGCTGCCTTGACGTCCGCCGTGTTCCTCGGCCTGGTGCCTATCTTTGGGAAGCAGGCGATCAACGATGGTTTCTCACCCCTTGCGACGGTCGCGCTGCGGACCAGCCTGGCCGCAGCCCTGCTGCTGGTGATCGTGGCAGTTTTCCGACGGTCGTTCCTCTATATTTACCCAGCGGGTCTATTAGGCTGCAGCATCGCCGGGGCCATCAACGGCCTCGGATCGATCTTCTATTATCTAGCGCTGCAGCGATTAAGCGTAAGCGTGGGGCAGTTGCTCTATTCCCTTTATCCGATATTTCTGATGCTCTGGTTGATCCTGGATCGTCAATTCCCCACTCGCCTGACCAATGTGCGCATTGCCATCGCCTTGCTGGGGGTCATTTTACTCACCGCCACGCAATCCGCGCGGGTGGATTGGATCGGCGTTCTGTTCATGCTCGCCGCTTCGATCATGTACGCGCTTCACCTGCCGATCAACCAGCGCGTCCTCTACGATATCCCTGCCCCTACCGTGACGCTCTATACCCTGTTAGCGATGAGCGCGGTAGTGGTTCCTGCCTATTTGATCTTTGACCGCCAGATTCCCTCGAGCGGTACATCCTGGAGCCCCGTGATCGCCCTGACTCTGGTCACCTTCGCCTCCCGCTTGATGCTCTTTCTCGGTATCAAGCACCTGGGGGGGATACAGACCGGATTGCTCGGCCTCGGTGAGTTGTTCGTCACGCTTTTGGTCAGCGCCATATGGCTGCATGAATTCTTGCAACCGACGCAGTGGATTGGGGCCCTCCTGCTCGGTTCGAGCTTGATATTGATTGGATTTGAACGACCCGGCTCAGAACAGCGGCGGACGCATGATGGCTTCCTGGGATGGCTGCGACCTCCGGAAGTGCCGCCCGAAATCCCATGGGGTCCGCAGTCATGAACTACACCAGCCAGGATCCTAATCCTTCACAGGCTCACCTTCAAAAACATAACCGGTCCCCCTTACGCTAACGATCTGCTTTCTCAGTGAAGGGATCTCGATCAGTTTCTCCCTTAATCGGCTGACGAGGGGGCGAAGGATTTCCGGTGCTTCCTGTTGCGTGGTCGAATAACCCTGCACCAATAAAACCAGTTCGCGGTGGGAGAAAACCTTCCCGGTATTTTCAACAAAAATCTTCAACAGGCGTCCCTCGGCCGGGGTGAGGAAAACAGTGCGGTTACCAGCCCGCACCAGGCGTCTGCCGAAGTCAATCACGGTCCCTTCGCTGAGGGCAACGATCGCATGCTCTTCTGCATCTGCCTCCGTTTCCTGTTTTTGACGAAGTTGAAGCCGGGTTCCGCGCCGGGCCAGGCCGCGCGTGACGCTCTCGACGATCTGGGCCGGCGAGGCTGGTTTGAGCAGGTAATCATGAACCCGGTTGCGCAGGGCCTCGATCGCGGTTTCCATCGATCCATACGCGGTTAGCAGGATAATCTCGGTATCCGGGGAGATGCGGCTCACCACCTTGGTCACTTCCAGGCCGTTCATCCCCGGCATGCGCAGATCCAGCATCATCAGATCGACCGAGTTCAGGCGGACATAATCAACCGCTGCCTCTCCGTTTGCTACTGCAGTCACATGATATCCTTCCAAGCGCAGGATGTCCGTCAGCGACTTGCGTTCGACCAGCTCATCGTCTACGATCAGGATATTCGCTTTAGCAGTCATTTTGCTCCCTTCAAGGGCAGGGTCACTCGAAAACAGGCACCCGGGCTGCGATCAGGCAGCAGATCCAGGCTACCGCCATGCGCCGCGATGATGCCGTAACTGACCGCCAGTCCCAAGCCTGTCCCCCCTTCTTTGGTGCTGACGAATGGCTCAAAAATCCGGCCGCGGTCTTCGGCCCGGACGCCAGGACCGGTATCCACAAAGAGGATCTCCACCACATCCTTGGCAGGCCGGGCAGTTATGCGCAACTCACCGCCTTCAGGCATGGCATCGTACGCATTCAGGATGATGTTTATAAATACCTGCTCCAGCTGGGAACCCACCGCCAGGATCGGGGTCAGCTTCGAAGAAAAGCCGGTCGCCACACGAATGCGGCGCTCTTTGAGTTGAGGCGAGAGCAGGCCGGTGACATGCCTAAGGATGGCGGCGATGTCCACAGGCTGAGGGTCCACACCTCCCGGACGATAGAAGTCCAGCATCCGCTGCACGGTACCCATCAAGCGGTCAAGTTCAGACTTGGCCAGGTTCAAATAGTCACGCTTCTGCTTTGCGGTCAGCTCCTTGCGCGTCGCCAGGTGCAAACAATTCTGCACAGCCTGTAAGGGGTTGTTGATCTCATGTGCAATGGAAGCGGTCAACCTTCCGGCCGTAGCCATCTTCTCCGCCCGCACCAACGCTTGCTGGGAGGCCTCGACGCGCCGAACGTATTCACGCAATTCTTCATAGAGCCGTGCATTTTCCATGGCGACCGCGGCCTGTCGGGCGAGCAGCAGGAACATTTCCCAATCGACTTCACGGAAAGGGGAAGCCGCCACACGGCGCCCCGCATAGAGGATCCCGCGCACGTTCTGGCGGGAGATCGGCGCAACCATGATCGAACACATTTTATATTCCGCCAATAGGGGTTGAAGGCCCTCGTCGCTTGGTCCTGTTGTGGTGATCCAGGCGGGTGCTCCGAGCGAGTCGGTGCGGCCGATCACCCCTGCCTCCGAACTGCTTTCCTCTTCAGGTAATGTCACGCCCCTGCCCTCGAGGAGATGCAAACGGTGATCCTCGGTCGAATATTGATAGAACCCGACATCCTCACAGCGCAAGTGCCCGCACACCGCGTTAAGCACTAAATCCAGCAAGCGTTCAGGCTGGGTCTCTGCCAAGAATGACTCCGTGATATCAAACAGTGGCCGCAGAGCCTGAGTGCGGGCAACATCGCGCTTGTTCTGGCTATCCGTCAAGGCCTGCTGAACGGCTTTGACCAGCTCGCTGCCTGATTCGAACGGCTTCAGCAGCAGGCCGTCCGCCCCTTGGCGCAACGCCTGGATGGCAGTTTCAACCGTACCGAAGCCGGTCATGACCAGGGTGGCAGCATCCGGCTGGTATTGATGAAGCCGGGCAATCAAGTCGAAGCCGCTGACCTCCGGCATGCGAATATCCACCAGGAGCAGGTCTACCCGGTTCTTCTCCAGATATTTCAGGGCCGCGACGGGATCGGTCATAGAGGTAACGCTGTAAAGAGCCTGCTTGAGCAGGCGTTCGCACAGGCGCGTAATCCCTGGCTCATCATCAACCACGAAGATATGGGTGGTCGTCGCCATCACTCCACCTCGATCGGTAACCAGACGTTAAAGGTCGAACCTTTCCCGGCTGTGCTCTCTACCTCAATAAAGCCTCCGTGATCGGCGACGATGCCATAAGAAACCGACAATCCCAGGCCTGTGCCGCCTTCCTTGGAGCGAGTGGTAAAGAACGGTTCAAAAATGTGTTCCAGGTTCTCGGCAGGGATGCCGGTCCCGCTATCCTGGATACGGATCGTCAGCCAATCCCGCTTTTCGCGCCGATGTTTACCTGTCGTGATATGCAGCTCGCCTCCGGCAGGCATTGCATGCAGCGCATTGTGAACCAAGTTCAGGACCACCTGTTTGATCTGGTTTCTATCTACTGAGATCCAGGGCAGGCGCTCACCGAGATCGGGCGTGACGCGCACTCCGCTGGTGTGCAGGAGGTGATTGACCAGCGCCAGCACATCCGTCACGATCTCATTCGGATCGGTGCGAGATCGAACACTCTCGTTCTGGCGGGCAAAGTCTAGGAGGCGGCGAACCACCCCGCTGGCCCGGTTTGCCTCCCGCAGGACCAGTTCGAGATCCGTGCGCGCTGAGGAGCCCTCCGGGAGTTCATCCATGACCAGTTCGGCGAACCCGGTCACAGTTGTCAGAGGATTATTCAGCTCGTGAGCGATCCCGGCCGCCATTTCACCCACCGCGGCCAGTTTGCCGGCCTGTACGAGCCGGCTCTCGGCCACGCGCTGGGCGGTGATCCGCTCCTGAAGCTCTTTGCGTGCAAGTTGCAGCTGATTCACCGTCGCCTGCAGCTTTTCGTATTGTCCCACATTCGATATCACGCTGGATAGGATGCCTGCCAGCGCTTCCAAAACCAGTAGATCATTCGGACTAAAGGCGTTCTTGCGCTGGCTCTCCACATCGATCACACCCAGGATCTGCTCTCCCTCCCGTAGGGGCACACACATTTCCGAACCGGCGATCCAATCCGCGATCGGCTGATAGATCGGGTTCTTGGTGACATCGCTAACCAGCAGGCTCTGCCCGGTAGCAGCCGCCCGGGCAGTAATTCCACCCTGAGGAAGTTGTTTCATATGCCGTAAAGCGTGCTGGACGACATCCGCCGCGCTCCCCCCGATGCCCATCACCCAGGGCTCCCCCTGGGGGTTTTCCGCCAGGACGACCATCACCAGTTCATAGGCAAAGTTGCGCGCCATCAGCTCTGCAGCGATCTGCACAACCTGGCGCACATCCGTCAGGCCAATGATCTGCTCAACCACCTCGTGGATCAGACTGAGATTCCTGGCCCTGGATTCAGCTTCCTGGCGCAGGCGGCCATTCTCGATCAAACCAGCGAGATGACTGGCAATGACCACCAGCAAGTGTTCATCATAAACCGTGAATGCGCCTTCCCTTTGGCTTTCCAGATTCAGGCTGCCGATTACCTGCCGCCGGAATTTGAGAGGGACGATCAAGGCAGATTGTGTGTCGGGATACAGCGGCTCATATTTCGAATCCGAAGGGAAGGTCTCCGCCCGAAATACCTCGCCTCTTTCCACTCCCCAGCGGGCGGGGTCCCCCGCGCCCGTTGTGTGAGTCTCCGTCCGAATCTTTTCGTCGCGTTCAAAATAGTGATACAGGGTGTTCCCGTCCGATGCCATTAAAAACAGGTTGATCCGGTCGGTCTCAAAGGCCCGCCGGAGAAGTGCAAACGTCCTTTGAACGATCTGTTCCAGGTCGAATGCTGAGGAAACGGTCATCGCAAAATCGTTGAGCAGGGCCATCCGCTGCAGGTGGTTCGTGATATCGGAAAAGGTAATGCTGCCCTCGACCGCAGGCGCAACCCGCACACTTTCCTGGACCAGATGTTTCCAGTCGTCCTCCAGGAAGGGGGATTCGCTCCAAAGGCCAATCAGCCCGATCAGCCTCTGGCCGATAACCAGCGGCAGCCCCGCCCAGACCCGCGTCGCCGGCCGAAAACCGGTGCGCGGGACCATCGCCCACTCCGGGCGTCCTTTATTAACAATCCGGGGGATATGGGTCTGGCTGAATTCTCGCAAGAGGGGATTCGCTTCAATCGGAATGCGTTTCCCGGCACAATCCGGGCAATTGGTGACCGCTTTAATCTCGAATACATCCCCCGATCGTACAGCCAACCATGCGCCTTCGCTGGGAACGGAATGCAAGACCACCCCCAGAATCTGGTCCAGAGCCTGTGGCAGATAAAATGGGATGCCCAGTCCGAACTCTGGATTGGCGGGGACGGGCGGCGTGGCCAGATCGAAGGGCGAGCGGCCCGAATTGCCCAATGCCACGACCCGCCAGAAACGCAAGGCAGCCTTGGAAAGCTGATCCGCTCCGACCAGGACCAATCGCTGGGTCATCTGATCAGGGAAAACGAATATTTTCTCTCCCGGGAGCCCGATCTCGGGCGGGGTCGGACGCGGCCGGTTTTGTTTTCCCTGCATCGCCCGGCTGATCCAACCCTCTACACCCGGATGGTCGAGATACGCCAAGAGTGCCTTTGCAAGCTGGCGATTCAGTTGATAGGCGGCATGGACTTCCCAGCCTTCCGCTTCCCGCTCCAGCCAGGCTGCCCAGGCAGCGCCGGTCAGCTGGCTGGTCTCCTTCAACCGGACCTCCATGAGACTCATCGCCATTGATGGTGTCCTTCATCTATTATTATAAATCACAACAAAGGAAACCTAGATGGTACAATAAGCCTCCATATGAAAAAACCTGACCTGATCGTCATCGGCGGAGGGCTGGCCGGATCAGAAGCGGCCTGGCACGCAGCCCAGCGCGGGCTGCTGGTCCGCCTGGTCGAGATGCGACCGGGCCTCCCGACCGGGGCTCACCAGACTTCGGATCTGGCCGAGCTTGTCTGCTCAAATTCATTCGGTTCGAACCTGCCCGATCGTGCCTCCGGTTTGTTGAAAAGCGAACTACGCCGGATGGGCTCCCTGCTCCTGGAATGTGCCGAGTCAACCGCATTGCCCGCAGGCAGCGCCCTGGCTGTGGACCGGATCAGCTTCGCGAGAAAAGTTACCGAGAGCCTGTCCTCACATCCCAACATCGAAATTGTCCGCCAGGAAGCTGTTGAAATCCCTGACGGATTAACCGTCATCGCATCGGGCCCCCTGACCTCGGAACGTTTGTCAAGCGCGATTGCAGCATTGACCGGTGAAGACCATCTGTATTTTTATGATGCCATTGCCCCCATCGTAACGGCTGAATCGATCGACCTGGAGATCGCGTTCCGAGCCTCCCGCTACGACAAGGGTGACCAGACCGATGGCGACTATATCAATTGCCCTTTCACGAAGGCTCAGTACGAGGCCTTTGTGGACGCTTTACTTTCTGCCAGCTCGATCGAGCTGCGCGGCTTTGAAAAAGATATTCAGCAGGGAGTCAGGGCCGGCGAGCACCATTTCTTTGAAGGCTGCCTTCCCGTCGAAATCATCGCCCGCCGCGGCCGGGAGGCGTTGGCCTTCGGACCGATGCGCCCTGTCGGTCTGATTGACCCGCATACCCAAAGGCACCCCGATGCAATTCTTCAGCTACGCCAGGATAACCTGGCCGGCAGTTTGTATAATATGGTCGGTTTTCAGACCAACCTGACCTATCCGGAGCAGAAACGCGTGTTCCGTTCCGTCCCGGGGCTGGAGAATGCAGAAATTGTGCGCTATGGGCAGATGCACCGCAACACCTTTATCGCCTCCCCAAAGCTCCTGCTCCCCACCCTACAATTCCGCAGCAGAGAAGATCTGTTATTTGCGGGGCAGATCACAGGCGTCGAAGGATACATGGGTAACATCGCGACGGGCCTTCTCGCGGGTTGGAACGCGGCCCGACTTTGTCATAGGCAAACGCCGATCACGCTGCCAGCCTCCACGATGCTGGGAGCCTTATGCCACTATGTGACCCATGCTGACCTGGCAGATTTTCAGCCCATGAAGTCCAATTTTGGCCTTCTACCGGACCTGTCCGCCGATCGGCGCCTGGGCAAACGCGAACGGGCCAGTGCCTATGCAGGACGCGCAATGACTGATTTGGACCAGACATTATTCGGTCTGAATGACTACGCGCAAGTTTGAAATAGTAGGACTGGCCTGCCTCGGCGTGATCCTGATTGCACTGGCGATCTGGAGACTGAGCGCTTTACTCCCTTCCCCTAAACCTGTATTTAATGGAGAACGCGCCTACCAGGATGTGCTCACCCAGATGGCTTTCGGGCCGCGCACACCGGGCAGCACCGCCCACATCCGCACAATCGCCTGGATGGAGAGCCAGCTACGCAAAGCAGGCTGGCAGGTCACCATTCAGGCTGCCACCGAACTGGGACATCCCCTTCAGAATGTGATCGCGAATCGAACAGGCGCGGCTCCGGAGATCATCCTGGGCACGCACTATGACAGCCGCCTGCTTGCTGATCAGGACCCCGGTCCAGGCCGGTTCGCCCCGGTCCCTGGCGCGAACGATGGCGCCTCCGGCGTGGCCGTCCTCCTGGAATTGGCGCGTTCGCTGCCGCGCACTGCCATCCCTATCCAGCTTGTTTTTTTTGACGCCGAGGATGATGGCGGCTTCGCCGGATGGGACTGGCTGCTCGGCTCGCGCGCCTTTGTCGCCAGCCTAACCACCCACCCGCGGGCTGCCATCATCCTGGATATGGTCGGTGACCAGGATCTGAACATCTACATGGAATGCAATTCGAACCCAACCTTAGACCAGGCGATCTGGGCGCAAGCTGCTGCGTTGGGTTACGCCAAACAGTTTATTCCCCGAACCAAGTACTGCATGTTGGACGACCATACCCCGTTCCTTCAAGCCGGGATACCCGCCGTCGACATCATTGATTTTGATTATCCGTACTGGCACACCGCTGCAGATACGGCGGACAAGGTTTCAGCCCAGAGTCTTCAGGTTGTCGGCCGGACTGTCCTGGCCTGGCTGCTAGCTCAAAAATGATTTCGACTCCCAACAGCCTAACAAATATGCAATTGCCAAAAGTCCGCTCCTGGCTTAAACTTAGTTAATGACAAATATCCCGGAAATTCTGGTAAAGATCCGGCCTGCCTGGATCCATCGCGTCGCCAACAACATGGCGCGCGGTGCAGGGGTGCGTGAGAACTTTCAAGGGGAGATCGAACGGTTCTACGACATGCTAATCCAGGCTGCCCAAACCGGCGATCCAGCCTGGATCGATCCAGTACTAAAAGATTGGGCCAATGCCACGACCCTGAGCGATTTGGAAGAGGGTCAAAAAAACATTTCAGCGATCCTGAACCGGATGATCATGATTACCTATGACATGGCCCGCGAGGATCTTTGCGAGCAGGAAGCTCTGGACATCTTGGGTGCCGTCCTGCCCATCTTTACCACCGGCCTTGAAAAAGCTGCCCGCTATGAGATGGAAACCCGGGTGACATACATCTCCAATGAGCTGACCGGCGTCCAACAAAAATTGGAGCGGTTGGATCATAGCAAATCGAATTTCATCTCTCTAACCGCCCATGAACTAAAAACGCCCCTGACGCTCATTGAGGGCTACACGACCATGATGCGCGATGTGATCAAGGATAACCACAGCGCGGAAATGAACGAGCTCATTGATGGCGTGAATACCGGCATCCGCCGTCTGCGCACCCTGGTTGATGATATCATCGATGTGTCGCTGATCGATAACAACCTATTGAATTTGAATTTTCAACCGGTTTGGTTGCACCAGCTACTGACCATGCTGCAGAGCGAGCTGATCGGCTCCATCGCCAGCCGGAAGCAGCTCCTGGAACTGCGCCCTTTCCCAGGTAGCGATCAAATGATCTTCGCCGACCCCGAACGTCTGTACCAGACATTCCGCAACCTGCTCATCAATGCCGTCAAGTACACACCGGATGGCGGCAAAATTATCGTGGATGGACGAATCCTGCCTGGCTTCCTCGAAGTCACGGTCAGCGATAGCGGCATTGGCATCTCGCCAGAGGACCAGGAATTGATCTTTGAGAAATTTGGCCAATTAGGGAACGCCTCCCTGCATTCCAGCGGAAAAACCAAGTTTAAGGGAGGCGGACCCGGTCTCGGCTTGCCGATCGCCCGCGGGATCATCGAAGCCCACGGAGGCGCGATATGGGTCGAGTCGCCAGGGCACAACGAGGTCAAATGCCCAGGTTCTACCTTTCATGTCCTGCTGCCCATCCGCAAGGAACCTCCCGATCCTAAATTTTCTAAATTGTTCGGAATCGAATCCCAGAAAGAAGTTCAGGCAAAATGACCAGAAAGGTCCCGCTGACCACCACGCCGCCGCGCGAGCGCGCCTTCCTGGTCGGCGTGGAATTGCATGGGCATCCAGGCCTGCTGACGGTGGAAGATTCTCTGGCCGAGCTCTCCCGGTTAGCCGAGACAGACGGTTTGCAGGTGGTCGGAGAGCTGACCCAAAAACTCGATCGACCCAACCCGGAAACCTTTATCGGGTCGGGTAAGGTTGAAGAATTAATCGCCCTGGCCGAGGAAAATCTCGCTCAGGTGATCGTCTTTGACGATGAGCTTTCCCCCCGGCATCAGCGCGAACTGGAGACCCGCTTCGGCGACTCCTTGCGGGTGCTGGATCGGACTGCGTTAATATTGGATATCTTCGCACAGCACGCCCATACAAGCGATGGCCAGCTTCAGGTCAAGCTGGCCCAGTACGAGTATCTCCTGCCGCGTCTGACAGGACAATGGAGCCATCTTGCCCGCCAGACCGGTGGCGGCGGCGGTCGGACAGGTTCGGCGGGGGGTGTGGGCCTGCGGGGTCCCGGCGAAACGCAGCTGGAGGTCGACCGCCGCGCCGTCCGACGTGAAATCTCTCATTTAAAGGAAGACCTTGAAAAAGTTCGTGCCCACCGCATGCGCTATCGGGCCCAGCGGAAACGCAATCACATTCCAACGGTTGCCCTGGTTGGCTACACAAATGCCGGAAAGTCCACCTTGCTCAACCGGCTTGCCAATGCAGATGTCCTCGTCGCTGACCAGCTGTTTGCCACGCTGGACCCGACCACGCGCCGGGTGGAGCTGCCTGGGAGTCGCCAGGCACTTTTCACGGACACGGTCGGTTTTATTCAAAAACTTCCAACCACCCTGGTGGCCAGCTTCCGCGCCACACTGGAGGAGATCGCTGAAGCCGACCTGCTCCTGCATTTAGTGGACATTTCCCATGTGAACGCCTCCAACCAGGCCGAAGCGGTCCAGGAAACGCTGGAAGAGATCGGCGCAAGTCAGATCCCATTGATCACCGTTCTGAATAAGATCGACCGCCTGGGCGATCCACGCGCCGCCCGCCAGGCGCTCGAACATTTCCCCCAGGCGGTCGCAATTTCCGCCCGTAGCGGAGAGGGAGTCACGGACTTGCTGGACATGGTCGGGGATGCGCTTTATGAAACCATGGCTCCCATCCTCGTCCGTCTCCCGTACCAGCAGGGCCAGTTGATCTCTCTTTTTCACGAAGTCGGGCAGGTCGAACGCGTCGAGCACGGACGAGGCGGGGTGTTGATGCAGGGTCGCATCCCGGCCCGCCTGTTGGCTACGTTCAAACCCTGGCGGATCCGTCCAGGTTCGGCTCAAAAGGAGACCACGGATGTTCCAGTGGATGAATAAAAGGCTCGATCGAATCTCAGAGTATCTCGCTGTCCGGAAAGGGCTGCTGCCTTTCCTGGGGCTGCTATTGATCGCGGCCAACTATGGGCTTCAATTCTTCCTAACCGGCTGGGTAATCCAGACCAACCTACTGCTGCACGTTGGTCTGGTGGTGGCGATCCTTGGATTGATGCTCGCCTGGGCCCTATGACCCCTTCCCTGAACAGACCAAATCAAATCGGCCCGTTTTAATCGGCCTCAACCAGAATTTCATTCAGGAGATTCTGATATGCTGTGGGTAACTCGTTCACACGTTCATGTTGACCGCGTCGCCTGTCCCTGGCTGATCACCCGCTTTGTGGACAATGAAGCCAAGTTCCGCTTCGTCCCTAAAACAATGATCGAATCGATCGTTAAAGGTGAAGGCGCCATCCCCTTTGACACCTCGGGCGCTGAATTGGGACATCAGGACGGCAGGTGTTCCTTCGAATCGATCATGCTTAAATACGATCTTAAGGAAGCAGGGTTGGTACGCCTGGCAAAGATCGTCCACGCCGCGGATATCTCCGAAGAATTAGACCAAGATCCCATCGCGCCCGGTTTGGAAGCCATCGCCAGTGGTTTCAGCCTTCTTTTCCCCGAAGACGAGAACAACCTGGCTCACCAGTTTGAAGTGTATGATGCCCTCTATGCCTGGTGCCGCATGCAAGTTGCTAAAAAATAAACGGGCCTGCCTCATTGAAGCCTGGATGGCCAGCGCCTTATCCTAGCCGACCCCTTCCGTCACGGTATCAACCATCAACCGCAATTCGGATATACCCCTGCTCTTCACCACCCGCAGCGTGCGCCTTTTTTGCTACGGTTTCCTTTCCGTTGTGCTCGCCCTTTATCTGGCCCAGGTCGGGTTAAGTGAAATACAGATTGGGTTACTTTTTACCCTGACACTGGTCGGCGATGCTGGCATCTCCCTCTGGCTGACAACCTCTGCCGACCGGTTTGGCCGCAGGCGGACCCTGCTCCTGGGGGCGCTATTGATGATGGGAGCAGGGGTGGTCTTCATGGTTACTAAAAATCCAATCCTGTTGATGATGGCCGGCATCATCGGCGTTATCAGCCCGAGCGGGAACGAGATCGGTCCATTCCTGGCTGTGGAACAGGCCGGTTTGACGCAATTACTGCCGAATCAGCAGCGCACGCAGACCTTTGCTTGGTATAACCTGACCGGGTCATTTGCGACCGCGACTGGCGCGTTGACCGGCGGTTGGTTGGCCGAGGCCGTACACTCCCGAGGGATGTCGCTGCTGAATTCCTACCGGGTTGTCCTTCTAGGATACGCTCTCGGGGGGTTGATCCTGATCGTTCTGTTCCTATGCTTGTCACAGGCGGTTGAGTTCCCTGTGATGGACACGCCTCCAGCCAAGGCAAAGCGTACTTTGGGCCTGCACCGCTCCCATCATATCGTGCTCCGGCTTAGCGCCCTCTTCGCTTTAGATGCATTTGCGGGAGGGCTGATCGTTCAAAGCATGGTAGCTTACTGGTTTTTTATACGCTTCGGCATCCCGGCGGGCCTCATTGGCAGTATTTTCTTCGGCGCAAATCTCCTAGCCGGGATCTCCGCCCTGCTGGCGGGCAGGTTGGCAAAGAAGATCGGCCTGATCAACACGATGGTCTTCACCCATATTCCATCGAATATACTGATTGGCCTAGTTCCGTTGATGCCCTCCCTGCCCCTAGCCATCGTCGTTCTTCTTTTGCGCTTCAGCATTTCGCAGATGGACGTACCGACCCGCCAATCCTATACCATGGCGGTGGTCGCTGCCGATGAACGCTCAGCTGCCTCCGGTGTGACAAATATCGCCAGATCCGTTGGCGCCGCGATCGCCCCTTCTCTGACAGGAATCTTCCTGAGCCTTCCGGGGCTGCTCAGCACGCCTTTTTTCTTGTGCGGAGGCCTTAAGATTGTTTATGATCTGCTGCTTTACCGCAGTTTCCGGGCGCTGAAACCCCCCGAAGAACAAATAGCTTAACCTAAAAACGTCCATTAATAAATGAAATCAATAACCGATTATATCTTCGGGCCGGCCGCAATCACTTCTTGTGGTGTATCCTCCTCAAATTTTTTCATATTATCGACGAAGCGGGCCGCCAGCTGTTTATACTTACGCCAGTAATCAGACTCCCTATGCCAGGCACGCGCCGGGTACAGGATCTCCTCTGGCACCTCCGGACAGGTCTTGGGGACCGTGTAACCGAAGACCGGGTCCTGGTAATATTCAACCTGATCCAGCGCGCCGTCGAGAACGGCGTTCAGCAGGTTGCGAGTGTGTCGGATGCTGATGCGTTTTCCAACGCCGTATGGTCCGCCCACCCAGCCGGTGTTGACCAGCCAGCAATTGGTTCGATAGCGTTCGACCTTCCGGCGCAGCAGCTCGGCGTAGAAAGCGGGCGGGTGCACCATGAACGGACCCCCGAAACAGGCGCTGAAGGTGATCTCCGGCTCATCACGCAGACCGATCTCGGTCCCACCGATCTTGGAGGTGTACCCGGAGATAAATTGGTACATGGCCTGCTCATGGGTCAGGCGTGCGATAGGAGGCATGACGCCCGAAGCGTCGCAGGTGAGGAAAATGACATTCTTCGGATGTCCGCCGCGCTTCCCGGCAACGGCATTTTCTATGTAGTCCAGGGGGTAGCAAGCACGCGTGTTCTCGGTAATGGAGGCATCGTCGAGATCGATGAAGCGTGTCACCGGGTCGAAGACCACATTTTCAAGGACGGTCCCGAAGCGCCTGGTACAGGCAAAGATCTCCGGCTCCGCGGCCTCGGAAAGTTCGATCACCTTGGCATAGCAGCCATCTTCGAAGTTGAACACCCCATTGTCGGACCAGCCGTGTTCATCGTCGCCAATCAGCCCCCGATTCGGGTCCGCTGAAAGGGTGGTCTTGCCCGTTCCGGACAGACCGAAAAATAGGGCGACATCCCCAGCGCGACCCACGTTTGCAGAGCAGTGCATGGTCATCACGCCGTTGTGCAGCGGCAAGAGGAAATTGAGCAGCGTGAAGACCGATTTCTTGATCTCGCCCGCATAGGCAGTGTTGCCGATGATGCACAGCTTCTTTGCGAAATTGAGGACGATGAAGGTTTCGGTAGGCGTCTGATCGATCTGCGGGAAAGCCTTAAAACCCGGGGCAGCGATGACCGTGAATTCGGGGGCATGCCGTCGGTATTCTTCCGCGGTCTGGGGTTTGACGAACATGTTGCGGGCGAATAGGCTATGCCAGGCGTATTCCGTGATGATCCGCACCGGCAGGCTGTATTCAGGATCGGCCCCCCCGAAGCAGTCCTGAACGAAGACATCCCGGCCCTGCAAGTATCCCTGTAACCGCGCGTACAGCTCATCGAACTGGTCTACGCTGAAGGGACGGTTATACTGCCCCCACCAAATCCGGCCTTCCGTGCTTGCCTCCCGTACCAGAAACTTGTCGCTGGCTGCCCGGGCGGTGTGCTTCCCAGTATTAACAACAATCGGACCCTGGTGAGAAATGCTGGCTTCCCCCCGGAAGATGACCTCTTCGTAAAGCGCTTCGGTCGGCAGGTTCCAGTAAACATTACGCAGATTGGTCAATCCCAGATAATCGAGCCCATAATCGCTGCGGATGGCGCCAGCCTGCCCTTCGCCGGGGGTTTTAATATTCAATAGATTGTTCATAACCAATCCCTCACCAGTTTACGATCACCGATGTAGATTTCACTGGGAGCGTTGGGATCCAGCGCCCACCTCATCCTCTCGACCCCCTCCGTCAATTCTTTGACCGTCCCGGCATAGCTCAGGCGCATATGCCCTTCCATGCCGAACTCTTTGCCTGGCACCGTCACAACCAGCGCTTTTTTCAACAGAAAATAGGCCAGTTCGACCGAGTTTTTGGCCACGCTATTCCGGAGGTATGCCCGAAAATCAGGCAGGGCGTAAAACGTGCCCTCCGGCTTGATGCATTTCACCGAGGGAAAAGCATGCAGTTCCTGCATTAATACATCGCGATTATTCTGGATTGCCAACCGCAGCGATTCAACCATGGACTGCATCCCGGTCAGCGCACCTTCTGCAGCCGCCTGCATCACCGGTGAAACGCAGGTGATCGTTTGCGATTGGACGTTGGTCATGATCTCAACCAGTTTGACCGGGGCGACCACCCACCCAATCCGAAAGCCGGTCATGCCGTACAGCTTCGCGACGCCATTGACCACGATGACCCGTGTGTTTTCGATATCTCTTTTAGTGTAGCGGTAAGCCGGTACAGCTACCCTGCCATCGAACACCAGTTTATGATATATATCGTCACAAATCATGTAGATTCCACGGCTCTCACACAGTTCGACGATCCTGGCGATCAATTCTTCCGGATAGACGGCCCCCGACGGATTGTTGGGGTTGTTGACAATCAAGGCCTTGGTATATGAACTGACTACCCGTTCGATCTCCTCAAAACGCGGGATGAATGAGCCATCTTCGGGTGTCACGATGACCGGGACCGCCCCAATCATCTTGATGATCTCTGGATAGCTGACCCAGTACGGTGCGAGCACGACCACCTCGTCCTGCGGATTGCACAGAGTGAACAGGATATTGAACAGGGACTGCTTGGCGCCGTCCGAGACGATGATGTTTTGAGCAGCGACCAAGCGGTCGTAATTTTCCTCGGTGTAACGTACGATGGCCTTTTTCAAGGAGGGGTTGCCATCGGTGGGTGCATATTTCACATCGCCACTGCTCAATTTGGCGGCGGAACTGAGTATGGCGGTCAGGGGTGTCTTGTTCTTGGGTTCCCCGATGCCGAGGTGGATGACCGCCTCCCCTCGCTCGCGCAGCAGGCGGGCCTCTTCGTTCAATGCAAGCGTTGGCGAGGCAGAAATAGCGCTCGCAACCCGACTCAGACTCATAGGCTACCTCCATATTCCGATTCGATTTCTAGCCGCCCAATAATTATATATCGTCTTGGGTCAGTCATTGACGATTAAAAAGGAACGGGCCGTGAATATCACGGCCCGTGTCTTGAGACTTCGCTTATTTTTTCTCTTCTTTTTTCTTGGAGATGACCTCACGGCCTTTATAAAATCCGCAGTTCGGACAGACAATATGAGGCAGGATCATTGTCCCGCAATTCGAGCAGGCAACCAGACTGGCCGGTTCCAGGGCGTCGTGTGACCGACGGCGATCCCGGCGGCCTTTCGATAGCTTTCTTTTTGGATGAGGGGGCATGCGTATCTCCTTAAGATAATTCCGATTAAGCGGGCTGATTATAGTGTTGAAGCCATAGGGCGTCAAGGTAGCATGTGCGGTAGCATGTGCGATAGAATATCTACCTATCCACTGGCCCGTAGATAAGCTTCCATCAAACCGTCCAAGTCTCCGTCCAGCACGGCCTGGGTATTACCAGTCTCGAATTCCGTGCGGTGGTCCTTCACCATCTGATAGGGATGGAGCACGTACGAGCGGATCTGGCTGCCCCACTCCGCCTTGGTGTATTCCCCCCGCAAGACCGCGATCTCTTCTTCCTTCTCGGCTCGCTTGATCTCCAGGAGGCGGGCGCGCAGCACTTTCAGGGCATTCTCACGGTTCTGGGTCTGCGACCGTTCGTTCTGACAAGTGACCACGATTCCGCTCGGCAGGTGCGTCAAGCGTACGGCGGTGGCGTTCTTCTGGACATTTTGACCGCCCGCTCCGGATGACCGGTAAACATCAATCTTGATGTCCGCTGGATCGATATGAACTTCGGGGCTGTCCAGCGCCACCTGCGGCAGCACCTCCACTAGGGCGAATGAAGTGTGGCGGCGATGGGCGGCGTCGAAGGGAGATAAACGGACTAGGCGGTGGACACCTTTCTCCGATCGCAGATATCCATAGGCATAGCTGCCATCGACCGCGATCGTCACAGACTTGATCCCCGCCTCCTCCCCCTCGGTCATATCCAGGATTTCCGTTGTATAACCACGCCTCTCTGACCAGCGCAGGTACATACGCATCAGCATAGAAGCCCAGTCCTGGGAATCGGTGCCACCTGCCCCGGCATGGATGGCCAGCAGGGCATCATCTGAGTCATAGGGCCCTGCGAGCATCGCCGTGAAGGAACGTTTCTCCAACTCGGCCTCGATCGAGGCTACTTCGACCTCCAGGTCTGCCCGCAGGGATTCGTCGTTGAGGCTAACCAACTCACGCGCATCCTGCAGTCGGTGTTCAAAGTTGCGCCAGGATCCTATTTCCTCGCGCAGGGCTGCAGCCGTTTTACTCACCTGCTGGGCGTGGGTGGGGTCATCCCAGAATTGTGGTGCGGCAATTTCCTTATCGAGCTCGGCGAGCCGGGATTCCTTGCCGGCTAAGTCAAAGATGCACCATCAATTGGCGCAAAATATCCGCCGCGGTCTTCAAACGCTCGAGTAAATCCTGCATCGGGGACCTCCCTTAGATCTTATGATCAAATGTCCAACCATCTTTGAATAGGAACCCTGTCCTTGAGCCAGCCAGCTTCCGTCTCCCAGGTGCCGATCGTAGATGAACCTAGACACCGCTCCGGGGCGCCTTTTTCCGAGGAGATCCTGGTGGAGGTCAAATCGATCCTGACTCGCCTTGCCTTCAGGCACCCAGGATTCCCCGGACAAACTCTTCGGGATCGAACGATTGAATGTCGTCAGCCGATTCGCCCAAACCGGCGTAGAGGATAGGCAGGCCCAGTTCGTGCTGGATGGCAAAGGCCATGCCGCCGCGCGCGGAAGAATCGAGTTTGGCGAGGATCACGCCGGTCACATGAACCGCCTCTTTGAATGCCTTGGCCTGTGCCAGGGCGTTCTGCCCTGTCGTGGCGTCCAGCACCAGCCAGACGGCATGAGGCGCACCCGGTATCGCCTTGCCGGCTACCCGATCCACCTTTTTTAGCTCTTCCATCAGGTTAAAACGGGTATGCATTCTACCGGCGGTGTCGATCAACACGAGATCATACCCTTTGGCGACGGCTGAACGGACCGCATCGTAGACCACCGCTCCCGGATCGGCTCCTGCCTGACCAGCGATCACCGGCAGATTCAATCGCTCTGCCCACACCTGAAGCTGGTCCACGGCTGCAGCCCGGAATGTATCAGCGGCGACAAGCAGTACGTGATGACCTTGGCCCCTGAAGCGTTGGCCAAGTTTAGCGGCCGTCGTCGTCTTGCCGGAGCCGTTCACCCCGACCAGCAAGATGATAAAAGGCCGCGGTTCAAAAGCAATCTCCGGCCTGGCCTCCAACCGTGAACGAAGTTCGGCTCGCAGCAACGGCTGTAGTTCATCAGCCTTAATCAGGCCTCTGGCCCTCACGCTAGTCTGCAGGCTGTCCAAGATCGACCGGCTGGTTTCCACTCCCAGATCAGCCTGGATGAGCAAAGCTTCCAAACCTTCCCAGGTGTCCACGCTGATTTCCGACGCTCCCAGCAGCGTGGCCAGTCGTCCAAAGGCAGTTTTGCTGCTGCGGGAAAGGCCTTCTTTCCAGCGTGTCAGCAGATCAGGCATACTCGGCCGATTATACTGCTTCTCGCGGTTATCCGCCCACGCGGATGCACTCAGGATGAAACTTTTTATTCCCGCCTGCATCCAAAGAATTAAGACGCCTTCCGGATTCATGATATACTCGCACCAGCTTGGGACCGGAGGAGAGTCTTTTATGGCAGAAGGTTGGACCGAAATTACGGCGGCCTGGAAAGGGGAATTGACTTTCCTGGGCCAGAACGCCTCGGGAGGGACCGTCTGGATGGGGCCGTTCGCGGACCAACCCGGCATCGGACCGATGCAGCTCTTGCTGGTGGCGGTTGCGGGTTGCACCGGTGAAGACATCGTTTCGATCCTCCAGAAAAAGCGGGCTGGACTGACCGATCTCCAGATCAGAGTGCGCGGAAAGCGCGCCGTCGATTACCCGAGAATCTGGACGGATATCGAGATCACCTACCTGCTCTGGGGAGAGGATCTGCGGCCCAAGGATGTCGAGCAGGCCATCCAACTTTCGGAGGAGAAATACTGTTCAGTGAGCCTCATGCTCCGGAAATCCGCCAAAGTGTCCTCCGCCTACCATATTTATCAACCTGGCGAAAGTGCCAGCTGAATTTACTGGATTTAAGGAGTTATCCCATGGTCGAAGGAGCCATTCACGTCACCGATGCCGCCTTTGAAAAGACCGTTCTGCAAAACACGCTGCCGGTCATCGTCGATTTCTGGGCACCCTGGTGCGGCCCCTGCAAAATGGTCAGCCCCATCCTCGAGAAGGTCGCCCAGGAAAATGCAGGGAAATTAATCTTGGCCAAGGTCAATACCGATGAAAATCCGGAATGGGCCATGAAATACGGCGTGCAGGGGATTCCAACCCTGCTGTTCGTTTTCGGCGGGAAGATCGTCCACCGCCAGGTGGGCGCACTCCCGGAGCGCATGTTGCGGGAGGCAGTCAGTCAATTTATGGAAGTGACCGCCCAACCCAAACCTTGAGCTGCCTGCGATGATCCCTTACCGCGAAAAGAGGCGCCGGTCCCGGCGTCTCTTTCAATTTAAAACCATCCCGCGCATTTTCCCGGGGAAACCTGGCGTGTGACTCACTGCTCGGTGCCGCGTTCGATCCTTGCCCCGAGCAAACGCAATTTTTCATCCACCTTTTCGTAGCCGCGATCGATCTGCCCGATATTGCGGATGGTGGAGGTGCCGTGAGCGGTCAGCGCAGCAAGCAAAAGCGCCATGCCTGCCCGGATATCCGGGCTTTCCACCTTCTCGGCGTAAAGTTTGGTCGGTCCATTGACGATACAACGGTGCGGATCGCACAGGACAATCTGAGCCCCCATTCCGACCAGTTTATCGGTAAAGACCATCCGGCCTGGATACATCCAGTCATGAAAGAGAATGCTGCCCTTCGCCTGGGTGGCCACCACTACGGCTATGCTCATGAGGTCCGTTGGGAAGGCCGGCCAGACATTGGTCTTGATCTCGGGAATGGCGTTCCCCAGGTCAGGCTCGATCTTCAGGCGTTGTTTCGACGGAACGAACAGGTCTTCGCCTTCCACGACCCAATCCACACCCATGCGGTTGAAGACCAAACGGGCCATGTCCAGATATTGTGCCCCTGCCTTGCGAATGCGCACCTCGCCGCGTGTGACCACGGCGGCGCCGATAAAGCTGACCACTTCCAGATAATCGGCACCGATCGTGAACTCCCCGCCGTGCAGTCGGTCAACACCTTCGATATGCAAGGTGTTTGACCCGATGTTTTCGATACGGGCCCCAAGCCCGTTCAGCATCTGACACAGCTCCTGAATGTGCGGTTCCGAAGCGGCATTGCGCAGGATGGTGCTCCCCTTGGCGAGAGCCGCAGCCATGATGGCATTCTCGGTACCGGTCACCGAGGCCTCATCCAGGAGGATATCCGCACCGGTTAATCCTTTGGCTTTGAATTCAAACGAACGCGCGTATTTCACTTCCGCCCCAAACCGCTCCAGGGCCAGGATGTGCGTGTCCAATCGACGCCGACCGATCACATCCCCACCCGGAGGCGGAAGGCGCAACTCCCCTGCCCGAGCGAGCATCGGCCCGGCAAGCAGAATGGAGGCCCGGATACGACGACACAGGTCCGGATCGAGGTCCGCTGGCCGCACCTCACGTGCCCAAACTCGCCAGGAGTGCTCGCCCGCCTCCCGGATCTCGACCCCCAGGCTGCCGATCAACCTGCGCATATCGTTCACGTCCCGGATGTTCGGTACATTGTGTAGCACGACCGGTTCATCGGTCAGCAAACAGGCCGCCAGGATGGGCAGGACTGCATTCTTGTTCCCGCTGGGGGTAATCTCCCCGTGGAGCGAGATCCCCCCTTCAATCATAAATTTATCCATGCAAATTTCTCCCGTTGCTCCTGGTCCCTGGCCTGAACCAGTCCCCTGTCAGGAGCGACCGCCCCGGAATTGTAAGGCTTTTTAAAGAATCCGCCAAGAATGCCCAGAGGTCGTTGGGGTTATAATTAATCCATGGTTATCATCCCGATCATTTTGCTCGGCTGGATCGCAGGCTGGCTGGTCAATTATCTCACGGATGTGTTGCCCACCACGCGACGCTTCAGCCGGCCGACCTGCCCGAATTGTCATACTCCCTTCCGCTGGCTGGATTATCTGCTCCTGGGCAACTGCCGTTCCTGTGGCCATAAACGCGGTCTCCGAACCCTGGCCGTCCAAGCCGCCCTTACGATTGTGCCCGTATTGCTGTGGATCTTCCCGCGTCGGGCACTGCCCTTTCCCCTTGCGTTCGGCCTGATCATCTACCTGGCGATAGTGATGGTGATTGACCTGGAGCATCGGCTTGTGCTCCATCCGATCAGCCTGTTCGGCGCCCTGCTCGGTCTGGGAATCGGCATTTATCTGCACGGTTTTCTGTCCACCCTCATCGGGGGTGTGGTTGGCTTCGGGATCATGTTTTTGTTCTACTACGCCGGGCAATGGTACGTGCGTTGGATGGCCAAACGCAGGGGAATGTCTGCGGATGAGGTCGCTCTGGGTTTTGGCGATGTCAACCTGTCCGGAATCATGGGGCTGCTGTTGGGCTGGCCGGCAATCATCGAGGGTCTGTTCTTCGCCATCTTGGTCGGCGGGGTGGTCAGCCTTGGGATCATCCTCGTGACACTGGCGCTGAAGCGGTACCGGGCTTTTACAGCGATTCCTTATGCGCCCTTTCTGATACTAAGCGCCTTCCTTCTATATCTCCATTAACATCCATGCAGCTCAGATCGAGGTGGGCCGGAAAATCCTCCGGCTCACTCTTTTTTATCCGATTGCTTCTCGGAAGATGGCGGATGCAGCGGTCCGGTCCCCATCCGGTAGCCAAAACCGCGCACCGTCAGGATCCAGATGGGGTCCGCAGGGTTATGTTCGAGCTTTCTCCGCAACATCATCACATAGCGGCGCACGAGGGCCGGATCATCCCGTAGAGTCCCCCATACTTCATGGACCAGTTCGCTCTCAGGAGCCACCTTTCCCTTGCGGCGGACTAGAGCCTCCAAGAGACGAAATTCCGTAGGGGTCAAATCCAGGGTCTGGCCGCCGAGCGAGGCCTGATACTTGGATAGATCGAGGACAATATCCCCGTGGGCGAGATAACCGGCCTCTGCCTGCCCCGCTGTCCGGGTGCGGGTCAGGACGGCTTGAATGCGCGCCACCAGCTCAGCAAAACTGAACGGTTTGGTCACGTAATCGTCCACGCCGAGGCGAAAACCGCGCAATTTGTCCGCCTCGGTCGTCTTGGCCGTGATCATGATGATGGCGACATCGCTCAATTCGCGCAGCCGCGCACAGACCTCCCACCCATCCATGCCGGGCAGCATCACGTCCAGGAGCACCAGGTCCGGGCGCTCGTTGAATGCCAGACGCAACCCCGTGGGGCCGTTGGGGGCCTCAAAGACCTCGAACTGGCTTTGTTTTAAATACTGCCCCAACAGGTGCAGCAAGGTCTGGTCATCATCCACCAGCAATATCTTCGTTTTCATTCGACGACCCTCAAATTAAAATAAAAGCGCGCGCCTCCCTCCGCAGGGGCTTCATAGGCCAGGTCGCTGTTCATGGCCTGCAGCATCCGGCGCGAGAAATACAGCCCCAAACCGTAGCCGTACACGGATTGGGAATCCCGGGTGTCCAGGCGCTGGAATCGCTGAAAGAGCAGGCGACGCTTCTCTCTCGGTATGCCCGGGCCCCTGTCGGTCACCTGGACACGGACATGCTTTCGATCGCGAACAGCGTCGATGGTCACTAGGCTCCTTTCGGCGTATTTAAGGGCGTTGTCGATCAGATGGTTGAACACACCTTGCAATACAGCCTCATCGGCTAGCACCAGCGGCAACTCTCTGGGTAAAGACACCCGGATCCGTTCAGCCCCTGGCAGGTTGCTCAATTTCGCACAAACCTCCTCGACAACGGCCTGAAGCGAAAGGGGTTCGGGCCGGAGACTCAAGCGACCGGCTTCCATTGCGGACATATCTAGGATATTTTCAACGAAACGGCTCAGGCGCTGAATTTCGCTTTTCATGAGCAAAAGATTGGTTCGGTCATTGCCACGCCACCGCTTGCCTTTCAACAACAATTCAAACCCGCCGGTTAGGCTGGTCAGCGGGGTGCGCAGCTCGTGCGAGACCATGGAAACAAAATCACTCTTCAATGTGTCCAGCGCTTGCAGAATCTTATTCTGCTCCTCCAGCTGGAGATAGGCTTCACTCAGGTTGCGTGTGCGCTCCTCCACTTTTTGCTCCAGCTGGCTGTTCAGGTCTTCGAGCTGCCGATAGACGACCTGAAGTTGTTCGTAGGCTTTTTGGATCGCTTCCTGCTGGCGTTTCTGCTCGCTGAGATCGTGTGTGACCCCGGCAATCAGCACCCGCCTCCCCTCAGAGACGATCGGGCTGAGCGACAGCAGGTAAGGAGTTCGAAGAGGGCGGAGGGATACCTCTTGAGTCAAGTCCTGGCGTTCGGCCCGCCCCAGCATGTCGGCGGGTGGTATGGGCCCATCGAAGATCGTCTCCAGCGACTTGCCGATGATTTGATTTTCCTGCTCCAGTCCGAGGGCATTCACCAGGGCGGGATTGCCGAGCAGGATCCGTCCGCGGTTGTCACAGATGAAGGTGGGTTCAGCCAGGCTGCTGAAGAGCTGCCAGTATTTGTGCAATTCCGACTCCCCTGCCCGAACGCCGGTGCGCACGATCAATCCCAGCGCCAGGAGCAGGCTCATGATCAGACCGAGCACGGAGAACTGCCCGCGCAGCTGCCAGTCCAGAAGAACATAAGCGAAGAGGACCAGGACCAGGCTGAAAGGCAAGAGGTTCTGGAGGCGTGCCCCCAGGTCAGGAACCCCGCTTTGCCTGGAAGGTTCTTTATCAGGAAAACCAGCCTCGATCAGGGCTCCCAGGCCGAAGAGCAGATATCCGATTGTCCATCCCAGGCTTCCCGGGTTGCCGGCTTGATAGCTCTGAAAAGAGGTCAGTGTGCTGTAAAAATAATCCGAGATAAGCACTGCCAGCATGCTCAGAGCCCACAGGATGGATGCACGGCGGACCTTACGGTTCGCCAGGAGCACATTGACCAGGATCATGACCAGGATCAGGTCGGCGATCGGATACACTGCAGGCACCATCCCGGCCAGACCGGCCGCCCCGGGCTCGATCAATGAGCGGCTGAGGAGCAGCCAGCCCAGCGTGGCGACAGCCCCCGAACTGATCGTCGCATCCAGCATAAAGCGGAAACGCGTAGGCGCATACCGGTTCTCGAACGGGGTAAGGATCAGGGCATAAAAAAGGAAGGGATAGGCCAGGAAATTGAACAGGTCTGCCGCAGACGCTGGAGGCAGGCTGACCGTTAGAATCGCTTCATAAAACATCCGGATGAAGGTACCGGTCGTCCAAAAGATCAGCGCTATCCCCAAGTACAACCAGGTCTGTTTGGAATACGCAGGGATCGCTGGAATGGATCGGAAGATCAGGATGACCGCAGCAACAATCGGCACCATTACGGCCACATTTCCCACCAGGGGCCGATCGGCTGCCTGCGTGGGGCGAATGGCCAGATAAGCAATGTAGATAGCCAAGAAGAGGAGCGCTTCGACCAGCTCCCCTTTCCATCGAATCTGCCAAGGAAATACCCGATTGAGCAGCCTCTGCAAGACGGCCTCCTCGTGCGCGTTGAGGACATTTAGATTATAACAACGATCAGCCAGCTTCGCTCGGCTTTAAAAGATCCAGGAGGCCTCCCGAAGGATCGGTGCAGGCCTCCTGGATGCGTTCGGGCTTTCCCCTCACGCCAGGATCGATCCGCTAGCAGTCGAAACAGACCGTCTGGGACGGGGTCGGTGTGGGCGTGGGTGTCGGCGTCGGTGAAGGGGTCTTCGAGGACGTGGTCGATGGGGTCGGCGAGTTGGTCGGCGTGTAGGTGTTCGTAGGCGTCGGTGTCTTAGTCGGTGTGTAGGTGGGCGTCAACGGGATAGGTGTATTCGTGCGTGTGTATGTTTGGGTCGGTGTGTACGTCCTGGTGGGCGTGTACGTCCTGGTGGGCGTGTTCGTGATGGTGGGCGTGTACGTCCTGGTGGGCGTATAGGTGATGGTGGGCGTGTTCGTAGGTGTTGACGTCCACGTAGGTGTGGGCGTGTTCGCAGTGAGCGAGGCGCTATTGGTGCAGGTGACGTCAAAGGTCAGGAGCACCGTCAGCGTTCCATACATAGGGCCGGTCACATTGTTGAAGCTGCCTGTAAAGGTTTTGGTCGAATTGGCTGGCTGCGAAAGCGGTAGAGGCGAGGCGCTCCAGACCTCGGGTGAGGGGAACGTTTCATTTTTTGGGAAGATATTTGTGCCGTTGAAATTCTCTTGCTTCAAGGTCTGGCCAGGCCAGCCGTTCGCCCAAGAGATATTCGTCTGGGTCAGGTGGATGGGAACGTTGTTGAGGTTCTGGACCGATATCGTAAATGTTCCATTGTTTCCATCGTTGATGGCGGATATCGTGACCAGGCCGCAGTTGTCAGTGGGGGTCGAGGTGGCGGTCTTGGTCGGGGTGCTAGTCCTGGTCGGGGTCAGCGTAAGGGTCGGTGTATAGGTCTTGGTCGGTGTATTGGTTATCGTGCTGGTGTTGGTTTGGGTCAGCGTATTCGTCACCGTGAATGTGCTGGTCGGCGTAGGGGTCTGGGTCGGGGTCGGCGTAGCCTGGGCGACCTCGGTGACCGTGCAGCCGTTCGCCAGATCCACAGTCAGCCCAAAGGACTGGCTGTAGGCATCCGCGGGCCAGGAGGCGTCAGAACCCTGAAAATCGAAATCAATCGGCACGCTGTAACCCGCATACAACATCACCTGTGTCGGCGGGCCGACCAGCACCCAGGTGTAGGGGGTAGAGGGGTAGTTCACCGAGGAGACCACCACGCTGTCATACGAGGTATGGTCCCCGACCTGGCTGGGTTTGGCTCCTTTGTACGACGCCCAATCAAAGGTCATCAACTGCACGTAGGTATCCTGCAGGCTGCCACTCGTGAGCTGGAAACGCACATCGGGTAATCCGGTGCTCCAGGTCCTCAGAACGGTGGAGGAGATGTAATACTGCGAGCAGTCCGGGGTGGCGGTCACCGTGGGCGTATTGGTAGGCGATGGGGTGATGGTGTCGGTGGGTGTGAGTGTTGGCGTATTGGTAACGGTAAATGTCGGCGTAGGTGTATCCACGGTCGGCGAGGGGGTGTCCGTCGGGAGCAGGACCCCGCCGGGGTTGCTGATCAGGCGCGAAACCCTGAACTGCTCGATCAGCCCCTGATCGTTCGAGCCCAGGTGGGCCATCGGCCAGGCCTGGTTGAGAAACGGGGTGATGAAGGGGTTATCAAAATCCACCATGACCACCACGATATCGCCTGGCCATCCGGCATCTTCTGAAGGCTGGCAGGTACCGTAGGTGTCCGTTCCGGTCTTGGGATAGATCGTCAGAAAGTCGGACACTCCGTCGCCGTTCGTGTCCCGGTTGGAACAGACGGTCACGTGGATGTACCCTGGTTGTCCAAGCGTCGCCGACCCATTCACCAGCAGACCGGCATAATATTCCTGGGATACGTCATGGATAGTCTGCAAACGGGCCGCGTCCTGTTCGGCATCGGTGACACAGCCACCTGTGGGACAGTAGGTAGAGTTATACTGCCCAGTAACCGCATAACGGACCGCCTGACGGGCAATGTTCTGGATGAGCAACCAAGCAGAGAAAAGCAATGAAAAATCGATGATGGCAAAGAGCATCGCCAGCAGCACCGGCAATGCTATAACGAACTCCACCAGGCCCTGTGACCGGCTTTGGCCCCGCCAGAACTGCTTACCGGAAATAACGGAAGGCTCAGTTGTCATCATCCTTGCACCTCACTTACTTGTTCAATCGGGTCGCGATGTTATCGGCAATGGACTGGAAAATCGCACCCAGGTCAGCGCCGGAGGGGGCAAAGTAGTACTGGCCTCCGTCCGGTTCACCGTCCCGCGCGGTGTATTTCAAGAACTGTTCGCCGGCATTGGGGGTCCCAAAGGGTGTATTGGTAACTTCCGATCCCAGCCCGATCGTGAAAATCAGGGCTTGCTGATCGATGTAAACGAAATCAGCCATGTCGCGCGCATAGTCCATGGCATCCCAATCCGTTGGGTCGTTTACTCCTCCTCCCGGCCATACGCCATGCACAGCGTAAAGCGATAGCCGCGTTGGATCTCCGAATTCCCCTGCGGGTGCGGGTGTCGTGCATCGAGCTAAGTGAGCTGCCTGTTGGGCAGTTCCATCTAATTCACAATGCCGGACTGTGGCAATGGGAGCGCGGCAGA